>Ga0129314_1000196_pt1 | contig 75409 bp, 60 predicted proteins | sample O1111metagenome_FD_94431 | JGI IMG/M metagenome (GOLD analysis project Ga0129314, IMG submission 94431) | Orangutan individual fecal microbial communities from fecal samples from Wisconsin, USA - O1111 metagenome | ecosystem: Host-associated > Mammals > Digestive system > Large intestine > Fecal... | reverse complement strand
GGGGGCGAAGATTGGCCGTAGAGGACTGGATACCCATTTCAACGGTATCAGGAAGTTGGGTGCTGAGCTAAGCTTTAATGAACAAAAACAGCTCTTCACCCTTTCAGCAAAAAAACTAAACGGGCAATATATCCTGCTTGACGAGGCTTCCGTTACCGGTACTGCCAACCTGTTGATGGCTGCAGTCCTTGCCGAAGGGGAAACCATCATCTATAACGCCGCATGTGAACCTTATGTGGAGCAATTGAGCCGGATGCTGGTAAGCATGGGAGCAAAAATCGAAGGAATTGGCTCCAACAGACTGACAATACATGGTGTCTCCTCCCTTTCCGGTTGCCGTCACCATCTGCTGCCCGATATGATTGAGATCGGCAGCTTTATCGGTATGGCAGCCATGACTGCTTCCGAACTCACCATAAAAGATACCTCTGTAACCCATCTCGGCATCATCCCCGAAAGTTTCCGCCGTTTAGGCATTATCGTGGAACAACGCGGGGACGATCTTTACATTCCCCAACAAGATAATTACACTATAGAATCATTTATAGACGGATCCATTCTTACCATTGCCGACGCTCCCTGGCCGGGACTTACTCCGGATCTCCTCAGCGTATTACTGGTGGTCGCCACCAAAGCGGAAGGATGCGTATTGATCCACCAGAAAATGTTCGAAAGCCGTCTATTTTTCGTGGATAAACTGATCGATATGGGAGCACAGATTATTCTCTGTGACCCCCACCGTGCTACTGTGATTGGAATGGGTAATCGTTTCCGGCTGAAAGGTATGACAATGACATCACCCGATATACGGGCCGGTATTTCTTTGTTAATCGCCGCAATGAGTGCGGAGGGTGTAAGCACCATCCATAATATCGACCAAATCGACAGAGGATACCAGGATATAGACAAACGTCTCAACGCGTTAGGGGCAAAGATTGAACGGAGATAATTATCTTTTCCTGAATTGCACCTATAATGACAAATAAGGCTTTTTGTCAGGGCAAAATATTTGCTTATTCCACAACTCTTTTATTACTTTGTACTTTATTTATAAAGAAAAATTATGCCAACGAATTCGGTCGTAACTGACATTAAACAAGTAACCATTCGTTTTTCAGGCGACTCCGGTGACGGAATGCAACTCTCAGGGACATTGTTCTCTACGTTATCGGCTATTTTCGGGAATGAAATTGCCACATTCCCCGACTTTCCTGCTGAAATTCGCGCACCGCAAGGTTCATTGCATGGTGTGTCGGGATTCCAGGTACGGATCGGCGCCAAAGATGTTTATAATTCCGGGGACAAGACTGATGTACTTGTCGCCATGAATCCTGCTGCGCTCAAGGTGAACGCCTCATTTTTGAAGAAAGGCTCTATCGTGTTGTTTGATACCGATTCTTTCCAGAAAAGGGATCTTGACAAGGCCCTTTTCCAAACGTTAGATCCGTTTGCAGAACTCAACCTGGATTATGTGCAACCTATCGGGGTGAATATTACGACCCTGACAAAAGCCTCACTGGCAGACTCCGGACTGGAAAACAAGGATATACTCCGTAGCAAGAATATGTTTGCACTGGGTATTGTATGTTGGCTTTTCAACCGGCCACTGGAAATTGCAGACAAGTTGCTCGAACAGAAATTCTCAAAAAAACCAATATTGGTAAAAGCCAATATCAAAGCGCTCACCGATGGATACAATTATGGGAACAACACCCATATGACTGCTTCCACTTATCGTATTGAGCCTATTGAATCGACCAAAGGTTTTTATACTGATATTAATGGAAATACCGCCACTGCATACGGGTTGGTCGCCGCTGCAGAAAAGGCGGGCGTGGAACTTTTTCTCGGCTCCTACCCTATCACCCCCGCGACTGATATCCTGCAGGAACTTTCCAAACGAAAAGATTTCGGTGTGAAAGCACTGCAAATGGAAGATGAAATTGCCGGGATCACTTCATCCATCGGCGCAAGTTTCGCAGGATGTCTGGCAGCCACCTCCACATCCGGACCGGGATTGTCACTCAAGAGCGAAGCACTGGGACTGGCCGTGATGACCGAACTGCCGCTGGTAGTAATCGATGTACAGCGTAGTGGTCCTTCCACGGGGATGCCGACCAAGAGTGAGCAAAGTGACCTCAACCAGGCACTTTACGGAAGAAACGGCGAAAGCCCCTTGGTTGTGATGGCGGCAGCATCACCCACCGATTGTTTTGAAAGTGCTTTCGAAGCATCAAAGATTGCCCTGGAACATATGACTCCTGTTATTTTACTGACCGACGGTTATATCGCCAACGGTTCATCGGCATGGAGAATTCCCGATATGAATGATTATCCCGAAATTAAACCTCCCTACGTCCAAAATAAATATAACGGTAACGCAGAAGAGTGGAAACCCTATTTCCGTGACGAAAACACACTCGTCAGATACTGGGGTGTGGCGGGAACTCCGGAATATATGCACCGTATAGGCGGATTGGAAAAAGACCGTCTTACCGGTGTTATCTCATCGAATCCCGACAACCACCAACTAATGGTGAACATCCGCAGGACAAAGATCGAAAAAATAGCCGATTATATCCCCGACCAAAAAGTAACAGGCGACAAAGATGCCGACACGTTGATTGTAGGATGGGGCGGCACATACGGCCATTTGCTTGAAGCTTCACTACGCCTTATGGCAAACGGGAAAAAGGTGGCCTACACTCATTTCAGGCATATTTATCCCCTTCCACGAAATACCCACGAACTGCTGAAAAGATATAAGAAAGTGATCGTGGCGGAACAAAACGAAGGACAGTTTGCCAATTATCTGAATGGTAGATTCCAGGATCTGGATAACATCCACAAATATAATAGAGTGGAAGGACAACCTTTTAAAGTGAGCACGTTGATTGAGGAGTTTACGAAAATTATGGAGGAAAAGTAATATGGAAGTAACAGAAATAGCAGCAAAAGAATTAAGATATCAGAAACATCTACCTAAAGATTATAAAAGTGAAAATGCCATTCGTTGGTGTCCGGGTTGCGGCGATTATGCCATTCTGACGAGCCTCCAAAAAGCGATGGCTGAATTGAATATTGACCCTCACAAGATAGCCGTTATCTCTGGGATCGGCTGTTCGTCACGTTTACCATATTATATGAATACCTATGGTTTTCACAGCATCCATGGTCGTGCTGCAGCCATCGCCACAGGAGTGAAAGTGGCCAACCCCGAATTAAGCGTATGGGTCGCTACCGGTGACGGCGACTCACTTGCCATCGGCGGGAACCACTTTATCCATACAATCCGAAGAAATGTGGATATCAATATTCTGCTTTTCAATAACAAGATTTATGGCCTTACAAAAGGACAGTACTCACCTACCTCCGACAGGGGATTCGTCTCCAAATCATCACCTTACGGAACAGTGGAAGATCCTTTCCGTCCGGCTGAACTGACTTTCGGGGCACGAGGCACTTTCTTTGCCCGCGCCATAGACGTAGACATCAAAAACCAAACGGAAGTAATGACGGAGGCCGCCAAGCACAAAGGGACTTCGGTAGTGGAAGTATTACAGAACTGCGTAATCTTTAACGATAATATCCACAACAGGATTAGTGACCGCAACTGGAAGGCTGATAATACCATAATACTGAAGCATGGGGAAAAGATGATCTTCGGTAAAGAAGAGAACAGGGGGATTGTTTTGGATGGATGGAACCTCAAAGCTGTAACCATAGGAGAGGATGGATATACATTGGACGATATACTGGTACACGATGCTACCACCAGAGACAATATTTTACATATGAAACTGGCGTTGATGGATAACATCGACGGGCTTCCTGTGGCACTGGGGGTCATCCGTAGTGTAAAAGAACCGACTTACGAGAAGGAATATGAAAGACAGATAGAGGAAGTACAAATGATGACACCGAAAAGGTCATTTACCGAATTCCTTCTTAACTCCCCCAATATCTGGGAAGTGAAATAAAATAATCCCGATAAATCGGGACAAGTAGTGATAATGTAATCAGTAAATCAACTAATCAATTACGTCTCCGTTTTATTTCTGTCCGGATCATTTTCAGTTCCCGGTTGGTCTGTCCCTTTACTGATGAATTTTCTTCAGCCCGACGGAACAGGTAGGGCATCATGGTCTTCACGGCACCGTAAGGAACATATTTCGCAACATTGTATCCCTGTTCGGCAAGATTATAAGTAATATGATCGCTCATACCATATAATTGGGAGAAATAGATTCCCCTATGATTCCTCGGCAGATTGTACTCATCGATCAGGCGAGCCAATAATAATGAACTCTCTTCGTTATGGGTGGCGACCATGAAGTCGATACTATCCAGATGCTCTATAAAATAACGGGTAATATCGTCGAAATCGCGATCAGTAGCCGGCTTATCCGGCTGAATGGGTGATGGATACCCTCGTTCAGCAGCACGGTTACGTTCTTTCTCCATATAGGCACCCCGCACAATTTTTAAACCGAATTTAAATCCCCCATCCAACGCCATACGGTGATGCTGTTTGATCCGCTCTATACTATCGTGTCGATACATCTGGTAGGTGTTTTGCACAATAGCCTTCTCCTTGTTGTAGCGTGACATGAGATTCATCACCATATCATCCAGAACCGGCTGTATCCAGGTCTCTTCGGCATCGATCAGTACCGGCACATCCAGTTCAAATCCTCTTCTGAAGATAGCATCCACGCGCTCCTCAACACTACGGAATTCCTCTCTTTCCTCATCGGTCAAAGGTTGTTGCTCACTCACCTTGGCCAGAAGGTCGAAGCGTGCCACCCCCGTGATCTTGAACACGCTGAATGGCACATTCTTATGGTTACCGGCAAATTCAACAGTACGTATTACCTCCCGACAGGTAGCATTGAAAGCATCTTCCGATTCCTCTCCCTCCTGCGCATAATCGAGAATAGAGTCCACATTGTATCGGGCCAGCCGGACAATTGTCTTGCTACAATCTTCAATAGACACTCCACCCACAAAATGTTTATAGATAGTATTTCTGATTATACCCTCTATAGGAAAATGGACAGCAAAAGCAAAATTAACCAGATGCTTACCTATATTCACCAACCGACGGTTATTCATTACCTTAAAGAGTTGATAAGCCTGTTTTAAACTTGCGTTGGATTGATCACGAAAAGCGATTTCCGTGTTTTCAAAATTGACAGGTAGTGTTTCCTTAGATTGCATGTATTTTCTGTATAAGTGTTATAAATGTAAAGGCCTACAAAAATAACAAAAAGATTCTATTTTTTTTATCGCTAAAAAAATTCTTATTTCCAGTAACTGTATTTTTTCATGAAAACTTTCCAACGAAATAGTCTCATCAAACTTTTTTTGGTAAATTTGTCTCATCCAAATAGTAAAACCTCATTAAACAGATTAACTTATGTCTAAAGGAGTCTTTCAATTACCCGAAGTAAAGAATGAACCCGTCAGGAGTTATGCTCCGGGAACGCCCGAAAGGGTAGCGTTAAAACAAAAATTATTTGAACTGAATCAAGGTGGGCTCGATCTGCCGATGATCATCGGAGGAAAAGAGGTGCGTACCGGCAACCTAAAAGATATTCGTCCACCCCATAATCACCGTCATCTTCTTGGATATTATCATCAAGGGGACAAAACACATGTACAGATGGCGATCGATGCTGCATTAAAAGCAAAACCAATCTGGGAAGCAATGCAATGGGAAAGCCGTGCAGCCATCTTCCTAAAGGCAGCCGAGCTGATTGCCGGCCCTTATCGTTATGAGTTCAATGCCGTTACCATGATAGGCCAATCGAAGAATGCCTATCAATCTGAAATAGATGCTGTATGCGAATTGATCGATTTCTACCGCTATAATGTGAAGAATATGGATACAATTTACCGGATGCAGCCCAATTCCTCTCCCGGTATATGGAACCGTATGGTTTGGCGTCCGCTCGAAGGATTTATCTTCGCACTCACTCCATTCAACTTCACATCTATTGCCGGAAATCTACCCGGCGCTCCTGCCCTGATGGGAAATACCGCTGTATGGAAACCCTCAAAGACAGCTATCTACTCTGCCCATCTTATCATGAAGGTGTTACAGGAAGCCGGACTACCTGATGGGGTGATCAACCTCATCTATGCCGATGGAAGGGATGCCGCCGATGTGATCTTCAACCACCGTGATTTTGCCGGCCTGCACTTTACCGGTTCCACCGGAGTATTCAACAGCATGTGGCGCACTATTGCCGGAAATATGTCGAAATATAAATCCTATCCCCGTATCGTGGGAGAAACGGGAGGAAAGGACTATGTCTTTGCCGATCCGACAGCCGATGCAAAACAGGTGGCTACAGCACTTACCCGAGGCGCATTTGAATACCAGGGACAGAAATGCTCAGCTGCTTCAAGAGCCTATATCCCCACCACCCTATGGGAAGATGTTAAGAGGTTTGTAAGCAACGATCTCTCTAAAATTAAAATCGGAGTACCGGAAGATTTCTCCAATTTCGTGAATGCAGTGATCGACGAGGATTCGTTTGATAAACTGGCAAAGGCAATCGACGACGCCAAAGCGTCACCCGATGCAGAGATCGTCTGTGGCGGTACCTACGACAAATCGGAAGGTTATTTCATCCATCCCACTATTATTCTGGCGAAAAAGCCTGATTACATTACAATGAAAGAAGAGCTTTTCGGCCCGATCCTCACCATATATCTATACGATCCCACGGATCTCGATAAAACGATGGATATCCTCGATACCACTACCGACTATGCGCTTACAGGTGCTATCTTCTCTGCCGACAGGGCGAATATCGAAAAGATGACTGCACGGTTGACGCACACCGCCGGGAATTTCTATATCAACGATAAACCCACCGGTGCCGTGGTAGACCAACAACCGTTCGGCGGCGGACGCGGTTCGGGCACCAACGACAAAGCCGGCTCGGTGTTCAACCTCCTGCGCTGGGTTTCTCCGCAATGTATCAAGGAAACATTTGTTCCGGCAACGGACTACATGTATCCGAATTTCCTGGAGGAGTGATGAATAAAGCTATCCCGCCTCTGCCTGTGGCGGGATAGCCTTTTTCCGTATTACAAACCAAACACTCCATAATCAGGCTCTTTTACGCAAGAGAACAGACGCGGAAAAGTTCAATAAATAATTAAAGTATCTTACATTCCGGGAGGATATTCTAATAGTTTGTACCTACTTGATAAACACGCTTTCAATTAGCCAAATAATTAAAACAACTACAATCATGAAAACAGGTAAAGCACTTTTATTAATAGTAATATCGATTACTATCAGTACCAATCTATTCTCACAAACAGCAGAAGAATGGAAAAAACTTGGTAATGCAGAGTCAGACAGCGCCAACTATGCCAAGGCTATAGAATACTATCAAAAAGCCAATGTTTAAAGAAGGCATAGAGTTAAAGCCAAATTCCCCCGGAGAGCATTTCTTTCTGGGCTTTTTATATCAAGAAAAAGGGAATCCGGTCTATGCCTCGATGTATGCAAAAAAAGCAGCACAGTTAGGAGACACGCTGGCTCAACAATATTTTGCCAGTAATGATATTCCATGGGAAGATTTTTTTGTGAAACCCGATTATGAACAGATAAAACAGAATATAGAAAACCCACAATCTGATTTTTACTATTCTAAACTCTGGGATAAATTCCAACAGGGAGACAGTACAATGACATTGGAAGAAAAACGGTATTTATATTATGGTTATGTATTTAATAAAAACTACTCACCCTATTTACCCATACCCAATGCAGAACAAGTGAACAATATATTAAATAAAGAAGAACCAACCATAAATGAATGGGAAGAATTAGTATCATTACTCAACGCATCATTAAAGATACAACCATTTAGCTGCAGGTATCTTTATTATCAAAGTGTTGCTTATAATGCTTTAAATAAGCATATCGATGCCGATAGAAATATGAAAAAGATAGAGTATATTATAGATGCCCTTACCTCCACAGGGGATGGGTTATCAAAGGAAACAGCCATACATGTTATTGCCGTTTCCAATGAATATGATTATCTGTTTATGAATAATTTCTCAATGAATAGGCAGGCTTTGATAAATGGAGGTTACGATGTCTTATACTTAAATCCCAATGAAACCGGATTAGAAGAAATATGGTTTGATGTAAACCAATCACTTAATTCTCTTAATCGCTCTTTTGAATAAACTTTCTTTTAACCTGAAAATAATGAAGAATGAAAAAGATGGTTTGTTTTTTAATTTGTAGTATGATAATGTACTGCACCTGCGGTCAGGAAAATTCTGAAAAATCTCTTTCAGATATAGAAAAAATTACAGGACTGTCGAAATGTTGGTCGGAAGTAAAATACAACTTTGTTTATTTTGATAAGCTGTCTTTTGATTGGGATAGCTTGTATCAGGCAACTATACCCGTTGTGCTTGCAACCAAAAATGATTTTGAGTATTTCAGGGAATTACAACGATTTATTGCAACACTGAAAGACGGACATACCAGCGTTTTCTGGGAACGGCGGGATTTATGGAATAACTGGGCAACTATTCCACTTTTAACAAAACTAATTGAAGGAAAAATGGTTGTTACCGCAGTACTCAATGACACATTGGAGCAAAAAGGAATTAAGAAAGGACTGGAAATTATCCAAATTAACGAAATGGACGTACATGAATATGTTTCCACAAAAATCAAACCTTATATTCATTCTTCTACGGAGCAATGGATGAATTTACGTGCCTATGGACGAGAAGCGACGAGAGGTAAAAAATCAGAAGAGATTCGACTAACTTTCAAAGATGGGGGAAATAATACTTTTAGCCATTCCATCAGTCATTCTATGTCTGAGAAAAATTTATCATCAAAGTCCTTATTCGATTTCAAAGAAATAGATGACAATATTGGCCTTTTAAAAATCAACTCCTTTTGGGGAGACAATTACATTGAACAATTTGATTCAATCTATGAAAAATTAAGCCATTTGGATGCTTTAATTATTGATATAAGAAATAATGGGGGAAATTAATTTTCTCATTTACTGTAGGAATTGTCTTTAGCCTTTTACTCTACTTCATCGGAAAAGAATTATACGGAGACTCTTATCAAAATTGGTATGAGTATATTGGAAATTCGTACAATATCCCCGAAGTTATATCGCCTAAAGACAAACGTATTATGTTTATAATAATGGCAACAACCGGGATGATATTTAGTCCGATCGGAGAGGAATTGTTTTTTAGAGGTATTATCCATGGTAGCTTTAAAAAATCTATCGGAGAAGAAAGAGCGTCTGGCGTCGACAGTCTGGCTTTTGCCATAACCCATATTGCACATTTTGGGTTAGTATACCTCAACAGCAGATGGAGTTTTTATTTTTTTCCGGCATTTATCTGGGTAACAGGTATGTTTGTGGTGAGCATTATTTTTTTCAAAATGAAAAAACTTTCAGGCTCATTATTAGGTGCTATTTTTTGTCACGCAGGATTTAACTTGGGAATGATATACAGTATATTTTACCTACTATAAAATGTGAATGCGATAAAAATAGCAGCCTCGAATCTGTATAAGTAATGGAATACAATTTTCGTCAATGAAAAACCGAACTAATTTTTGGAAAATATTATCTATTGAACTAACTTTATAAATTAAAACAATTACTTTTCAAATAATTAATACTAACTAATTGCAACAAATTAGTCTGACAAAATGACGGAAAATCTGGCAGATAAGGTTATTACTTTCAACAGGGAGTTGCACTATTCGGGGGGGTTACCCGAAGGATTTCAGGTACTAAATCCTTTTCTGGAAAATCCGGAAACAATGCTGGTGATGGAAGCATTCTACCGCAAATACTATAATGATACGAACCAACGCAGATTCATTATTGGCATTAATCCGAGCCGCCACGGAGCAGGAGTAACGGGTGTCCCTTTCACCGATACCAAACGATTGGAAAGTGTTTGCGGAATTACCATGCATTCTGCTCATACCCACGAGGTTTCTTCGTGGTTCATGTATGATATGATCTCGGCCTACGGCGGTGCGGATGAATTTTACAGCCACTTCTATATCAACTCACCCTTTCCTCTGGCTATCATTCGCCAGACGAAAGAGGGCAACTGGCTTAATGCCAACTACTATGATGAGAAAGACCTGTTCGAAATGGTAAAAGGGTTTATGATCGCATCGCTCAAAAAACATATCGAGATAGGACTTGATACCTCTGAGGTATATATCCTCGGAAAGAAGAATGCGGATTTCATCCGCAAACTGAACAAAGAGGAGAAACTTTTCGACCGGATGACAGTATTGGAACATCCGCGTTATATTCAGCAATACAAGTCGAAAGAGAAACAGCTCTATATCGACAAATACCTGCTGGCATTCGGGGAATAAGCCGGTAAGCGCATAGGAACTCGATCGGGCTTGAGTTAAGTTTTACATATCATTCCCGTTATATTCAATTCCGAAATAATGGAACCATAGTTTGTGCTGCTTTCCACGTTTCCTGAAGTCGTCATAATCAACCACTGTTTCTTCCGACCATGCTTTCTCCGATAAAGCCAGTACACGCGGAAACAATTGGTAATCAATGCGTGATTCCCATCTGTCGATATGCGTCCAGTAATTAGCCTGGATACCCAATATCCGTGATTTTTCATTTTCCGTAGCATCCGGAGGAACGGGATCATAACTATATACTTTCCGGGTCGGTGTTGTGACATAACTATAGTCGAAATAGAGGTGACTGGTGGGGGTCATCACTACCTGATATCCTTTTTGCAAAGCTATCCGGCCTTTTTCCTGTTCCTGCCACGCCATAACAATCCAATCCTTTCCTATGTCTCCCTCTATAGCCTCGTCCCAGCAAATAGGAACCTTACCGGCATTCGACACATTTTCTGCTATTCTTGTCATCATATAGCGTTGCAGTAATACTTCGGAATCTATCCCCAACTCTTTCATCTTATTCCGGCATATCTCACATTCCTTCCATAGTTGTGTTCGCACTTCATCACCTCCCAAATGAATATAGGGTGAAGGGAAAATACGGGCAACTTCACCCAACACATCTTTGAAAAAAACATACGTCTCTTCGGTTCCTGCACAATACACATCATTTAACTTCTCCCCTTCAAAGGCGAATAAAGGATAAACAGGTACTTTTAATTTAGAGCAGGATAATTCCGGGTAGGCATAAAGAGCGGCCGAGCTATGACCGGGGGCTTCAATTTCGGGTATAATTTCCACATGTCGTTGTGCGGCATAAGCAATCAGTTCTTTCATCTGCTGCTGCGTATAATATCCCGAAAATTTTTCCGGTTCAAGTGAAGAGGCCGCAAAAGCGGCTCCCTCGCTTGTTAATTTCGGACGGCTTTTTATTTCCAGTCTCCATCCCTGGTCATCCCATCCGTGGTTTTGCCAGTAAAACCACTCGTTTTGCAGTACAATACCATACTCGTCACAAAGGTCATACCAGAAGTCGGGGACAATCCCCACACAAATGCGCATGGCATTCCAGTCAATAGACTTTGGCAGGTCGATCATCAGCTTCCTGACCCATTCCCTGTCCCACACCAGATCCCGACAGTCCGGATCTTCGAAGAAGCGCTGCAGTGTAATGTTAGATCCCCGCAGATAGTATTTATCACCGTTTAGCGTGAAAAACTTCCCTTGCCGGGAAAAATCCCTCATCCCGAATCTAACGGTATAGGTATCCGCTAACTGATCTTTATCGTACACCTTTACTTCGCCTTCGTAAAGGAAGGGGGATTCGGGCGTCCAGGGAACAGGCGAGTCTAATTCGATCTCCGTTTCAAAATAGGTCCGGTTATCTCTTTTGGCTTCACCTTTTATCTCTTTTCTCACCACCACCCTGCCGCTTGATCTTTCTTTGATGGCATATTCTATCCGGCAGGAATCATACATTACATCTCCATATAACATCTGCGGAGGGTATGCGCTCAACAGACGTGTCTTCACCGTTACTTTCTTTTCTACCAGTGACGGCAGAAACAGCACCTTGTCTACTTTCAGTTGTCCTGTTACAGTAATAAATACATCATCCCATATCCCCGGCAGGTAATGTATTTTTTCCTTATCCGTACTTCCTGCGGCTTCGCTGGGAAGCCAGGCACGGTCGCCTACCTGTATCAGGATCTCATTGTCTCCGTCAAGACGAAGTGCTTCGGTAATATTGATATCTATCGGCGTATAGCATTCTATATAACGTCCCATCATCATCCCATTTACGTACACCACTGTAACGTATTGGCTTTTTTTGATCGTCAGGTATATTTGCTGACCTTCGAAGTTTTTATCCAAACGCACATCCTTTTTATACCAGCTATACATTGGTGTATAGTCACGGTTCAGGAAGTTGAATTGTTCAACCAACCGGGTATCTTCCGGTCGTTGAAAGAACTTGTCATATTGTTCTATACGCGGCTCAGCCAGATGCACTAATCCCGGTACAGGGATTTTCCGCGTATATTTTCTCGGAGGAAAAGCTGTTTTTGTCTGTTCAAATTCCCATTCTCCATTCAGTGAAACAGTGACACGCCCCTCTGCGAAGGCAATAAGTGGGAGAACACATAAAAACAGCATGATTATCTTTCTCATAATATAGGGATTTTTTAATAATTCGATTTTATCTTTTACAAAACTACACTAACAGATAAGGTATTCTTTTCAGGATTTCAACCAATAATTATGCTATTTTATTATGTTTCACTTCAGATCCCTCGGTTTTCCGTTATTTTTCCAGTGTTTCTCGATTTTTTCCAGTGAAATACCCTTCGTCTCAGGCACATAGAAATATCCCCAAACCAATCCGGCTAAAGCAATCAGACTGTAGAAAAAGAAGGCGCCTGCCGGATTCCCCGTCGCTTCTCCTGCTACAACCAATTCCGTTCCCGGTATGGCAAGGGCTCTGACAAGTTTGAAGAAAGTGAAAGAAACAATCGTATTAAAAAACCAGACGGACAGAGAACCTAACGACGTGCCTAGTCCCCTTACATACTGCGGAAAAACCTCTGAAATAATCAGCCAACCTAACGGACCAATACTGATAGCATAAAATATCACATACAAAAACACCAATCCGATTGCCAGCCATTTACCCATATCACCCAATTGATTGACAAAGATAAAAGAAGTGCTCAGGGCTATCAGGGATAGTGCAACACCCGACAGACCAATAAAATAAAGTTTCCTTCTTCCAAGACGATCTACAAAATAAACCGAAATGATGGTCGCCAAAACGTTTATCGCACCTACGCCAACCGAAGCCCATATTGCCGAAACAGCGCCGTCGAATCCGGCCATCAGAAATATCTTCGGACTGTAATAAATCACTGTATTTATCCCGACAAATTGCTGGAAAAACATAATACCGACAGCAATGATCAGCGGAGTCCGTAACCACGGCCTCAACAGTTCCTTCCAACTGGAGGTGTTTTTCTCGTTTTCTTTCAGTTCCATCTGCATTTGTTCGATCATAATCCCGACCGATTCCTGTGGTTCGATGCGCGACAAAATCTTCCGGCTCTCACCAATTCTTCCCTTACTCATCAGCCAACGAGGTGTTTCAGGCATGAAATACATCCCAATAAGCAATATCAATGCCGGAATAACACCTACATAAAACATCGGGCGCCAGCAGGTAACATCTTGTTCATCCGCAAAGAAAAGATCGGAAAGATAGGAAGTCAACACACCGATAGTAATCATCAGTTGGAACATGGATACCAATGTTCCGCGCAAACGTGCCGGTGATATTTCGGCAATATAAAGGGGAACGGCAAAGGAGGAGACACCAATGGCTACCCCCAGAAACAGACGGGAAAGGATGAGGTGATAAATATCCGGAGCAAATCCCGACCACAGGGCCCCGGTTGCGAATATGACCGCCGAAGCCAATATAACGGGTTTGCGTCCTAACCGGTCAGTCACCTTCCCACAGAATAAGGCGCCTAATATCGCACCTACCAAACCGGAGGAAGTAACCAATTCCACCATATTGTCATCAATCCCGAAGTCTTGCTGAAAAAAGGGGATAGCTCCCGAAATAACACCGGTATCAAAACCGAAAAGCAAACCGCCCGTTGCAGCGATCACCGCAATGACATAGATCAGATTCTTATTATAAGTATTATCCATGGGTGTAAATAATTTTTCAAGGGATAAAATTTTTCCATATATCTTCCTTTAATTGCGGCAGGGCCACATAGAGGAATGTTCCAGGATTCTCTTCGAAAGTCCGGTAAATAGGTTTACCTTTTTCAATTCCCAATGCCGAATAATCGGCAGGAAGCTTGCAAACTAACTCCGAAGGTTCATAAGCCGGATTCGCTTTCCATGTGAGCTCATTCTTCTCATTATACACGGGAAACCAGGCAATTCCGTTGTGCCGGCGGACATCATCATACACAAAGCCGTAATCCCTGTCGCACCAGGCACCAAAAGTCAACGGCGTTTCCAGATCGGCACTGATCGTGGCATGCACCCAATAGGGAGGAACCACCACCACATCGCCTGCTTCGGCAAAAACGGCAAAACATCTTCCCGGATAATCTTCAGCCGTCTCCTGCATATAGATAATGGCTTTACCGGCCCATATCTCATAGATCTCGGGAGTCGACCAACCACTGTAGGACGAAACTTTATGCATATGCCCCTGGCTTCTCACAGGTTCTTTTCCTAACATCCCGGGCGCATACGTAACGACTCCGAACAGCAGGTGCAAAGATTCCAACAACTTTTTATCTTTCTTCTTACCCACATCCATAGCGATTGAATAGACCACCTCAGGCCCTTCACAGGAAGGATCCAACAGGCTCGGACGTATATCGTCGAGCCGGCGGTTCTCCGGTTCGGGGCCAAATATATCCTCACCATAGATAAAACCAATCCCGGAAAGATGCGGTATAATATTAATTCCGTAATCAAATACTTTTTCAGGCTTCATGACGGACATACGCTTTAATAGTGGCACATGTTTTTCCTTCCGATTCGCCATAAGGACGAATGGTGTATGACCCTACTGCTGCAGGGACGATAAATGTTTCCGCGTAGTGGACCACGAACGGTTCAAAAACGCCGGTCGGACTTTCTACAATAACTTCCCTCCCTTCCACCAGATTGAGCACGTTCACACTTCCGTCCGTATGGTGAAGTACCGGACGGGAGAACCAATGCCGGCGCGTTTCTATAAATTCCTGTTCATGCAGACCGGTTTTTTCTTCCAGCAGGCCTTCTTCTTTTTGAATTACAGTAAATTTATTGACTAATTCCCGTTTCACCCACGATTCGGTACGGTTCCACTGTATCGATCTCTCTCCGTGCTCAATATTGATCGGGCGGGGTTTTCCATCCAATCCTACACGTCCCCAGTCCCAAAGTTTGAAGGTAAAGATAAAAGGGGTCGCACTGATTTCCAGCACCATGCTGTTCTTTCCCGAACAATGCACTGTTCCGCTCGGGATAAGTATATGGTCATGTTTCTTCACAGGATATACCCCAACATGTTTTTCAGCATCAAAAACACCCGTTTCCTGTGCTTCTTTTAATTCGGCGATCATCTCTTCAGGGCAGACATCTTCTTTCAATCCGAGATAAACGATGGCATCCTCCCCGGCATCGAGCAGATAATAGCTTTCATCCTGCGTATAATGCATACCGAACTTTTCCTGTATGTATCCGGTCAACGGGTGTACCTGCAAACTGAGGTTTCCCCCTTCCATTGTATCCAGAAAATCGAAACGGATCGGGAACTCATCACCAAAACGACCATAGACCGGAACTCCCAACAACTGTTCGGGGAATGCAAATACCAGATTGATAGAAGGAATCTCAATGGTGACATCTCCAAAGCCGAGTAACAAACTGTTCTCTTCCGGCACGCAATCAAAGCACCATGCAAAGTTAACAGCTGAGCGGTCCAGATCACAGACCTCTTTCATCCACTGTCCGCCCCAGGGACCCGGATCAAAAAAAGGAACAACCCTGAAAGGCTGTGTAGCTGCTTTTTGCAAACCTTCCCGCACTTTATCGGCCACTACCATCTTCGGGCAACCTGCAATGTTTGTGTCCAACAGATAATCCCATCGGGACATCAATTTTTTCTTGAAACGGTCACATATACGCCAGTCTACGAAGAATGCACGTTTATATTGCAAGGAAGGGCGTTCATTGCGATTATCCACTCCGATATTACTTACTTCATTGCGACGAAACCGTTGTTGTATTTCCCAACGGGGCATATCGGCATAAATAAGGATATCTGGATCCTGGCACAGATAGGCAGCTCCCGTACCATATACAATAATAATCCCTTCAAAAGTGTTTATATGCTGTTGAACCTCCCTCACTTTTTCTTTATCAAAGAAACAGTCAATATTATAGCGGGTCATATAACCGAATAGTTCATCGTCGGTTATGTCTTCATGGAAAAACGTATTAATTTCTTCTTCTGCCAACATAGCATCAGAAGAAATTATAAAATTACTTTTACCAAATGCGTTTTGAAAAACCGGAATTATTTCCGAATCCATCACCCCCTGATAGCATTCGATTACTACTTTCTTCACTTGCTTATCGGACTGCTCCAAAGATGCTTTTATTTCTCCAAGGATAGCTTCCCATCCTATCCGGCAGCCGATATTATGATCCGATACTTGTAAAACCGGGAATTTATCGTAATTAATCATGTGTTTAGCCATTATAACATTCTTTTTTTCAAGTTTTACCTCTGTACTCGCTTATCGAAATAGTACTGGTTAAGACAAAAACGAAGCCCATGCAAGGCTGCATTTTCAGATAATTGAGCCGGTACGATACCCACTTTGAATGATGGGCTCCAGGCATAACGATCTACTCTTTCCTTAATATAAGGGATGATCACATCTGCACTATTCATTATTCCTCCGCCCAACACGACTACTTCCGGGTCATAAGCATGGATATACGTCACGATAGCCGCACTCCAGATATCCATACATTCGTTCCTGAGCAACAAGGCATCTTTATCACCCATTGCCGCTAAACCGAATATTTTTTTGAAATCTATCTTATCAGCCAACTGTTTAAACGAATCTGACAATTGAGGATGCTCCCGGATGATAACCGGTAAAAAGAAAGAAGAAGCCATTGCTTCCACACAGCCTTTATTTCCACATGTACAGGAACGCCCTTTGTAATCTATCACAAAATGTCCGCCCAATGCCCCTGCCTGGTAATGTTGACCGTACAATACATTTCCATCGATAATAACACCCGTACCAATGCCTGTTCCTATCGTCATCATCACCACGTTTCTCTTTCCCCTTGCCGCACCTTGTTGCCATTCACCGAGCACAGCCAACCGGGCATCATTATCTACACAGAAAGGTACATTCCAGTTCTGTTCTATCCATGCATTCAGGTCATATTCACAGGCATCGTCATATTTTTCATTCGTGGAGATCACTTTCCCTTTATCCGGATCTACCAATCCGGGAAATGCAAGACCAATACCGTCCAATTGAGCCGGTTCAATGTGCTGACGGAAAAGAAGACTATCGATTGCTTCTTTTATCCGGGGCAGATTGGAAATAAACCCTATCGACAACCGGGAATTTAAATGCATGCATTCGATGATCTCCCCATTACGGAACAATCCGACCTTAACGACTGTTCCTCCCAGATCTATTGCTATTATATTTTCCATTCGCCTATATCAATTGAGGAATTCCATCAACTTCCACTAACCTTGCCGAAAAACCTTTTTGGGCAATTTCTTCATAATCATGACCCGCATCCGACGGCCAGCAGGCAGCGAAAGACAAGACCTTGTTACCGGTATTTGCCACCCGATGGGCCACTCCGCCAGGAATATAATGCAAACTGCCGGGAAACATCTTTTCACCCCAGACATTGCGTTTCCGGTCCATCAGGATCAATACGCCTTCTCCTTCGATTCCCCAATAATATTCTGCCCGGTCGTCCTGTGCGTGAAAATGACCTTTGGTCATGAAATATTCCTGCCCTACTTTACCGGGGTAGATATGTGTAATCCCAAAGTTAAGCGCGCCGGTCTTCCCGTCATCCTGGAACGGTATATAGCTATATACCTCGTAGAGCAATGTACCGGGATCCATTGCTTCATAGGATATTACATCCTGGAAAAGATCTTTCAGATCCGATAAATTCCGGTTGCTTTTTATTACTTTGTCCCCTAATAAGAGGTCACGGACAAATAACAGAGGAGGAACAATTATTTTTGGTGTTTCCATATACGTTATTTTTACAATACAAATAATACATTATCCATATTGCAAAAATAGCGGATCCAAGGATGCAGATGTTTTGGTATTTTTCCGAATAACTATAGTATTTTATTATAATACCTGCTTTTTCCGGGTACCGAACTCTTTCTGGAAATCAGAAGGAAGCATATCGGTCGATTTCTTGAACTGAGTGATGAAATTGGATAAATTATTAAAACCTGATTCCAAACTAATTGTAGAGATCTTCTTCTCTCCTTCGATCAATAGCTTTTTGGCATGGCCGATCCGCATATCGTTAAGGTATTCGACAAATGTTTTCTTGGTACGTTCTTTAAAATAACGACAAAATGCCGTAGGAGTCAGTCCGACTAGTTCTGCAACGTCCCCCAGTTTAATGGTTTTCGTGAAATTGGCAATCATATACTTGTATACTTTATTGAATCGTTCAAAGTCATCGGAATTGACCGATTCGGTAAAACCCACACTGGCCAGCACTTCATATTCTTCTGTAGTAGCCATCATTTCCAGCAATGTAATGAGTTCAGCTACTTTTCGGGCTCCTCTGTTTCTCGCCGACTGTTCAATAAAGTCCGCAATCCTCTTTTTCGATTCACCCACAAACTTCAGTCCCCGACGTGACCGCTCAATCAGATCACGTATATTGGTCATTTCCGGCAAGCGGATCAAATTAGACTCAAAAATCTCTTTTTTAAAAAACAAACAGATACAAGTGGCACGAAGACCTGACTCTTTGTTGAAGTAAATTTCGTCATTCCTCCATTCGTGAGGCAGTTTCGGTCCAATCATACATACATCTCCCTCTGCATAGCCCTCTAAATGATCACCGACAAACCTCGTTCCCGTACCACTGATAATATACATAATCTCAATAGCAGGATGATAATGCCAGGGAACAATGAAATGAGGCAGGTCTTCTATATAATAATGTATATGACTATCTACGGGAAATGGTAACTCCTGGAACATTGGTTTCATACGATTATTTTATTTTTTTATTTTGGTGTATGACAATTGAGCGAAGCGAAATCGCCGATTTCTTCTGAAATTTTAGCCGGAGGCAATTCGCGAGAATCATCATCTTGGGTGTAATGGCGTTCACGCTCGTTTCATAACTTCTCCTTTTTTTATTGTGTTATTTCAACGAAATATATACTTATTAGCGACCGTAATGATACAAAAATAAAACTTCAAGACAAAACCTGGATGACTTTTAACATTATCATCCATACATTTTAACAGGGATAAATATCCATTTCTGTTAAAAGATATTCTTGCAAAAACATTCTATCTTTGTACTTTGTTTATCTCATTCGGGATATTTACCCATTGCAGGTTATCGCAGGGAAACAACGGATAAAGAGATTGATCATTTGGATATGCACGCAAAAAAGATTAATATTGCCATCGACGGTTTTTCCTCGTGCGGCAAAAGTACAATGGCTAAAGACCTGGCCAGAAAATTGGGTTATACCTATATCGACAGTGGAGCCATGTATCGCGCTGTTGCCCTGTACGCTATCAGGAAAGGGTGGATCACGGAAACAACGATGGACGAAGAAGCCCTTCGCGAACATGTTTCAGAGATAAAGATAACATTTGCTCCTAATGCACAGGGCAGCCAGGATACTTACCTGAACGGAGAAAATGTGGAGGATGATATCCGTACTTTAGAAGTGGCTAACGGTGCCAGCCGGGTAAGCACGCTCGGGTTTGTACGGAAAGAACTGGTTCGCCAGCAGCAGGAGATGGGGAAAGAGAAGGGGGTGGTGATGGATGGCCGCGATATAGGTACGGTTGTTCTTCCGGATGCCGAATTAAAACTCTTCGTCACTGCCCCACCAGAAATACGGGCACAACGCCGTTTTGATGAGATGAAAGCCAAAGGGATCAACCCACCGGCTTATGAAGATATATTGGCGAATGTAAAGGAACGCGACTTGCGTGACACTACGCGGGCCGAGAGTCCGCTACGTAAAGCCGATGATGCAATTGAACTCGACAATACGCACGTAGATATTGAGGGACAACTGCAATGGGCATTGGATATGTTTAACAGAATCACAGTAAAAAATGAGCAAAATTGAAATAGACAGGCAGTCCGGTTGCTGTTTCGGGGTGGAGAAAGCTATTATCAGGGCGGAAGAGGAGCTGAAAAAAGGAGGCACCCTCTATTGCCTGGGTGACATCGTACACAACAACATAGAAGTAGAACGTCTGGAAAAGATGGGGTTAATCACCATCAATCATGAGCAGTTCAGGGAATTAAAGAACGTGCGGGTACTCCTTCGCGCACACGGCGAACCGCCCAGTACCTACGAAATTGCCAAACAGAACAACATAGAACTTATTGATGCGTCCTGCCCGGTGGTGCTGGGATTACAAAAACGGATCAAGAAAAAATACACACATGCGGAAAGCGATGATGCCCAGGTTGTTATTTTCGGCAAAAAGGGACATGCGGAGGTGAACGGATTGCTTGGACAGACTGATGAATCGGCCATTGTAATTGAGAGCAAGGAGGAGATAGACAAATTAGACTTTACAAAAGATATCAGCCTCTTTTCTCAAACGACCAAATCGCTTGAAGGTTTTCGTGAAGTAGGAGAACTGATTAAATCACGTATGCAGGGCGACGCTAAATTTGAATTTTACGACACCATCTGCCGGCAGGTATCGAACAGGGTTCCCAATATACAGGAGTTTGCGGAAAATCATGATCTCATCTTCTTTATTGCCGGCGAGAAGAGTTCCAACGGTAAAGTGCTGTTTGCAGAATGTAAGAAAAAGAATCCCAATTCCTATTTGATCCATCACCCGGACGAGATCGATCCGGCTCTTCTAAAGGAGGACATCAGCATAGGCATTTGCGGAGCGACCTCCACGCCTATGTGGCAAATGGAGGCTGTAGCCACGAATATAGCAAAACTACAACCCCAGATGCAAGTCGAAAAAGCTGCTTTTTAAGCAGCTTTTTTTGTATGCATCATTAAAAAAATCTATCTTTGCGCTTCGTTATTTAAAAGGATTTTTCAAGAAGTTCACATAAATAACGGCCAAATCTTCAAAGACTAACATTTCAATTATGGACTCTAATATAAAAAGTGTAGGTGTCCTCACCTCCGGGGGAGACGCACCCGGTATGAACGCGGCTATTCGTGCAGTAACACGTGCCGCTATATTCAATAACATGAAGGTATATGGAATTTACCGAGGGTATAGAGGCCTGATCTCTGACGAGATTATGGAATTCAAGACCAACAGTGTAAGCAACATCATCCAACAGGGAGGAACCATGCTGAAAACAGCCCGTTCAGCAGATTTTATGACTGAGGAAGGGAGAAGGATCGCATACGAGAACATGCAGAAACACGGCATCGAAGCGTTAGTAGTGATTGGTGGCGACGGTTCTCTGACGGGTGCCGCTATTTTTGCCAATGAGTACAACATACCTGTGGTAGGTCTCCCCGGCACTATTGATAATGACCTGAACGGTACCGACACAACTATCGGATACGACACAGCACTGAACACCATCATGCAGTCGATGGATAAAATACGGGATACAGCCACTTCACATGAGCGTTTGTTCTTCATAGAGGTAATGGGCCGTAACTGTGGCTACCTGGCGCTCAACAGTGCCATTGCTTCGGGAGCCGAAGCAGCTATTATTCCGGAAATAAGTATCGAAAAAGACCAGTTGGCAGAACTCATTGAGCAGGGATTCCGCAAATCAAAAAACAGTAGCATGGTACTTGTCACCGAAAGCGAAGTGACCGGTGGCGCCATGAAGTTGGCAGAAAGGGTAAAAAAGGAATATCCGCAATACGACGTACGTGTGTCCATACTTGGGCACCTGCAGCGTGGCGGCTCACCTACTGCACAGGACCGTATCCTCGCAAGCCGTATGGGTGTCGCTGCCATACAGGCATTGATGGAATACCAACGGAATGTAATGATCGGCATACGGGAAAATGAAATAGTATATGTTCCGTTCAAGCGGGCAATAAAGAAAGACAGGGAGATTAGCCGGGAAATGCTGGAAGTATTACGCATTTCCTCTATCTGATCATTATTCCCGTACTCGTGGTTGCAATAAAATAAATATGCGGTTTTTATTCTTTTTTATAATTGAAAGACGTACTTTTGCAGTCAGACTTTGAAATATCATAATAATATAATTATATGAAGATTACACACATCGAACACATCGGGATAGCCGTAAAGAGTATCGAAGAACAACTGCCTTATTATGAAGGGGTTTTGGGATTAAAATGCTACAACGTCGAGACTGTAGAAGATCAAAAGGTAAAAACTGCATTTTTCATGGTTGGACAAACCAAGATCGAATTGTTGGAACCGACCGATGAGGAGAGCACTATCGCCAAGTTCATTGAAAAAAGAGGTGAAGGAATCCATCATATCGCCTATGCCACGGAAAATGTGAACGAGGCATTGAAGGAGATGGAAAACAAAGGGGTACGATTAATAGACCGGGAAGCACGTGGAGGTGCTGAAGGGTTGCGTATCGCTTTCCTGCATCCCAAATCTACTGGCAGTGTTCTCACTGAACTGTGCGAACATCCCGAATAATCCGGAAAATCTCCTTTCCAATACTACGTTATTTAGAAAATTCAACCATCAAACAATATAGTTAAGCAATATGGTCCTATTGAATTAGCCGTTTGTACGTTCAAAGTCCAATTGGTTATGGACCGAAACCAAAAACAAATTCGTTTGACTTTTGGTAAGGGTAAAAAAATAAAAAGACCGTTGCAGGAACCTATTTCGTTTTAAATCAACATTTTTATATGAGCAACCAACTCGAGAAAGTAAAAGAGCTTATCCAACTGCGTGAGAAAGCTCGTTTAGGGGGTGGCGAAAAGAGAATCGAAGCGCAACACCTCAAAGGGAAATACACGGCACGTGAAAGACTCGCCATGCTTCTGGACGAAGGAAGTTTTGAAGAGTTCGACATGTTTGTTGAACACCGTTGCCACAACTTTGGAATGGAAAAAACCACATTCCTGGGAGATGGGGTGGTAACAGGTTATGGAACCGTCTACGGACGTCTTGTCTATGTCTTCGCACAAGATTTCACCGTTTCCGGTGGATCACTGTCTGAAATGCAGGCACAAAAGATATGCAAAGTAATGGACCTGGCGATGAAAATGGGCGCGCCCGTGATCGGTATCAACGACTCAGGCGGTGCACGTATCCAGGAAGGTATCAATGCCTTGGGCGGTTATGCTGAAATATTCCAGCGTAATATCCTTGCATCGGGTGTGATCCCGCAAATATCGGGTATCTTCGGCCCTTGCGCCGGTGGTGCTGTTTATTCTCCGGCTTTGACCGACTTTATCATCATGACCCAGGGTACTTCCTATATGTTCCTCACCGGACCGAAAGTAGTAAAAACCGTGACCGGTGAAGATGTTACCCAGGAACAATTGGGAGGTGCTTCAGTTCACTCTTCCAAGTCAGGAGTTTCCCAATTCCAGGTACAAACCGAAGAAGACGGGTTGAAACTGATCCGCCAACTGCTTAGCTTCATTCCACAAAACAACCTCGAAGAAGCGCCCCTGCAGCCCAATGATGACCCAATCGACAGGCTGGATGATGCGCTTAACGAAATCATCCCCGACAGTCCCAATAAACCATACGACATGTATGAAGTGATCGGTGCCATCATCGACAAGGGAGAATTCCTCGAAGTACATGCCGATTACGCAAGAAATATCATCGTTGGCTTTGCCCGTTTCAACGGTCAATCGGTCGGTATCGTCGCCAACCAGCCCAAATTCCTGGCCGGCGTGCTCGATATCAATGCTTCACGCAAAGCGGCCCGTTTTGTCCGTTTCTGCGATGCTTTCAACATCCCCATTGTCTCTCTGGTAGACGTACCGGGCTTCCTTCCGGGAACAGGACAGGAATATGGCGGGGTAATCACCCACGGCGCTAAATTGCTCTACGCTTATGGCGAAGCGACTGTGCCGAAAGTAACCGTTACGTTACGCAAATCTTACGGTGGAGCACATATCGTGATGAGCTGTAAACAACTCCGGGGTGATATCAATTACGCATGGCCTACTGCTGAGATTGCCGTGATGGGTGCTGATGGTGCCGTGGAAGTGCTTTACAGTAAAGAGATCGCTGCTGAGAAAGATCCCGAAAAAGTGGCCGCAGTGAAGGAAGAAAAGAAGAACGAGTACAACGACCTCTTCACCAATCCTTATGTCGCTGCACGTTACGGATATATCGACGATGTGATTGAGCCGCGGAACACCCGTTTCCGTGTCATCCGTGCATTGCAGCAACTGCAAACCAAAAAATTGCAGAACCCGGCCAAGAAGCATGACAACCTACCTCTTTAAATGCAGTTGAATATGAGAAATCTAAAAATAGCATTATTTCTTTTCACCGTTGTGTTGTTGTCGTCAGGATGTAGTTCCAAACAGAAAAATCCGGCGTGGATCATCAATGAGGTGATGGTTGTCAACGAAGGCAGCTATATGGATGACTACGGACAACGGAACGGATGGATCGAAATATATAACAACACGGCAAGAACGCAGGATCTGGGAGGCAGGTACCTCACCAACGACCGCAATAATCCGAAAAAGTATCCAATTCCCCGCGGGGATGTCCTCACACGGATCCCTCCCCATCAACATGCGTTGTTCTGGGCAGACAATAATCCTTTCAACGGAACGTTTCATGTAAGTTTCGAGCTCGACCCAACGAAAGAGAACTATATAGCACTGTATGAAAATGATGGTAAAACATTGCTTGACGAGATCGTAATTCCGGCTGGCATGTTAGCCGACAAGACCTACGGTTATGCAAAAGACGGTATAAAATATGATGAGGAAGGCAACATTCTTGTTTCTCATCTTGAAAGGGTAACCCCCAGTAGTAACAATGCTATTTTGGAAGAAAACCCCAAAATAGTCAGTTTGAGAGAAAACGATCCTTGGGGAGGAATGATGACACTCACTTCTATGCTTGTAGTATTTTCTGCATTGCTAATACTCTACCTGATCTTCAATTATACAGGTATTTTAGCCCAACGCATGTCACAAAGGAAAGTAGCTAAAAGTGGTACACTCTCGGCAGTCAGAAGCCACACTCACTTATCAGGTGAAGTGCTTGCCGCAATCTCTGCTGCTATTCATGAGATGAGAGAAGATCAGCACGATCTGGAATCGACCATCCTCACTATCCAGCACGTGAAGAGAAATTATTCGCCCTGGAATTCCAAACTACAATCGTTAAGAAAATTACCGAAATAGTAATTACTAATTACCACGTTAATATTTAGATATTGCTGCATAATGCAGATATCTTATACAACGAAATAAAAAAGACAAAATTAGAATATGAAAGAGTTCAATTATAAAATCAACGGTGCCCCCTACAGGGTAGTGGTTAACAAATCAGACACAGATTTAGTGGAACTTGAAGTGAACGGTACACCCTACACGGTTGAAATAACACCAAAAGTAAAAAAACCAAAAGCTGTCGTACAGCGCCATAGTACACCCGCAACACCAGTACAGAGTTCAACTAGTCATCTTGTAACAAAGCCAGCCGGTCCTGCCGGTAAGAATACCATTCAATCCCCACTTCCCGGTGTCATCCTCGATATTCGTTGCAAGGTAGGAGATTCGGTTAAAAAAGGACAAACCCTTATGATCCTTGAGGCAATGAAGATGGAGAACAATATCCTTGCCAACGGAAACGGGACAGTAAAAGAAATTCTTACGCAAAAAGGAGATTCGGTTCTTGAGGGAGCCGATCTTGTTGTCATCGAATAAAACCCGGAAAATAACATGAACAGTCTATTATCCATAACTGACAATTTAGCTACATTCTGGAACTTCACCGGATTTGCCAATGCCGAACCAGGGCATCTCGTGATGATTCTCGTAGGGTTGTTCTTTATCTACCTTGCTATCAAGAAAGAATTCGAACCCCTTCTGTTAATCCCTATCGGTTTCGGTATCCTTATCGGGAATATTCCTTTCAATGAAGCAGCCAATATGCAAATAGGGATTTACGAAGAAGGATCGGTATTCAATATCCTGTATCAGGGTGTCGTACAGGGATGGTATCCCCCGTTGATCTTCCTCGGGATCGGAGCTATGACAGATTTTTCTTCTTTGATTGCTAATCCCAAGTTGATTTTGATAGGTGCAGCAGCCCAGTTCGGTATTTTTGCTGCATACATCATCGCCACCATGTGGGGTTTCGCACCCAACGAAGCAGGGGCAATCGGTATTATTGGTGGTGCGGATGGCCCTACAGCTATCTTCCTCGCATCCAAATTGGCCCCCCACCTATTGGGAGCAATCGCCATCTCGGCCTACTCCTATATGGCACTGGTTCCTGTAATACAGCCTCCTTTTATGCGGATGCTGACAACCAAGAAAGAACGGGTCATCAAAATGAAAACACCACGGGTCGTTTCACAAACGGAAAAGATCTTGTTCCCTATCATGGGACTATTGCTTACCGCATTTTTGGTACCTTCCGGCTTGGCACTATTGGGAATGCTATTCTTCGGTAACCTGTTAAAAGAATCAGGAGTAACTCGTCGCCTCGCAGAAACAGCGCGTGGACCACTGATTGATACTATCACCATTTTGTTGGGACTTACCGTAGGTGCTTCCACCCAAGCAACAACCTTTATACGGTGGGAATCTTTAAAAGTGTTCGCTATAGGTGCATTGTCGTTTATAGTGGCTACAATCGCCGGTATACTCTTTGTGAAGTTTATGAATCTCTTTTTAGGAAAAGAGAAGAAGATCAATCCGCTAATTGGAAACTCAGGGGTTTCTGCTGTACCTGATTCTGCCCGCATCTCGCAACATGTTGGAATGGAATATGACCCGAGTAACTACCTGTTGATGCATGCTATGGGTCCCAATGTAGCCGGTGTGATCGGTTCGGCTGTAGCTGCCGGTATCCTGTTGGGATTCCTCTATTAAGAAAAGATTACACGTTATTTCAAGAGGTGGGGCAGTAGCCTCGCCTCTTTACATAACACGAAGTAGCGCATACAAAACTGAATTTAAAAGATTACTATCTTATGGGCTTAGAAGAATTGTTACCGGCGATAGCCGGCATGACCTGGCAGCATTTGGTGATGATTGGCGTAGGACTCATCCTGATTTATCTTGCCATTGCCAAGAATTACGAACCCACGCTATTATTACCAATGGGATTTGGCGCTATCTTAGTAAATATACCACTCTCTTCGGCACTCACCCAAATTGATCCGGCTACAGGGCAAGCTGTAGAAGGCGTACTCAACGTCTTCTTCGAAGCTGGTATTGCCACCGAAATCTTCCCGTTATTGATATTTATCGCCATCGGGGCTATGATTGATTTCTCACCACTGTTCCGGAACCCATCACTATTATTGTTCGGTGCTGCTGCACAGTTCGGTATTTTCCTCACGATGATGTTTGCCACTTTACTCGGATATGATATCCGCGAGGCAGCTTCTATCGGTATTATCGGTGCGGCAGATGGACCGACCTCTATTGTGGTGGCTTCCCGTTTCGCCCCCAATTTGCTGGGGCCTATCTCTGTGGCAGCCTACTCCTATATGGCGCTCGTACCCATTATACAGCCGCCCGTCATCCGGCTGCTGACTTCCCGTAAGGAACGCCTCATCAGGATGTCATCAGCCACCCACAACAACAAGAAGATATCGAAGAAAGCCCTTATCGCCTTCCCCATTGTAATTACCATTGCAGCAGGTATTATCGCACCCTCTTCCCTATCGTTAATCGGCTTCCTGATGTTTGGTAACCTGATCCGTGAATGTGGCGTGTTAAACAAGTTATCGCAGTCAGCACAGAATGAATTGTCTAGCCTGGTCACCATATTACTGGGTATAACCATTGCCAGTACAATGACGGCCGACCGGTTTATCCGCACGGATACACTGATTATTATTGCGTTAGGGCTTTTCGCCTTTATCTTCGATACTTTTGGCGGTGTGATCTTCGCAAAATTCCTGAACCTGTTCCGCAAGGAAGATAACAAGATCAACCCAATGATAGGTGCCTGCGGTATTTCGGCATTCCCGATGTCAGCACGTGTAATCCACCAGATGGGACAGAAAGAAGATCCCTATAATTATCTGCTTATGCCGGCCATCAGTGCCAACGTTGGAGGCCAGATAGGTTCGGTAGTAGCAGGAGGTATTATATTGACGTTAGTTCCTTTACTCGCTTAAAAACAGAAACTATGACACCGACAATACAAACAGCATTGTTCATCGCCATCGTAGGGATAGCAGGGATTTTTATTTTTATGTCCTTCTTCTATATGATTATCCTTGCGCTCGACAAATACCTTCCCTATCAGGAAGAAAAACCTGTGGAAGAGTTTATTGAGGAGACATTTGAAGACGAAGAGGAATAGTCTTTCAGCGTAAAAGATATTTCCCGGTATAATAAAGAAAGAAGCGGAATCTTAAAGGGTTTCGCTTCTTTCTTTATTAATTGGGCTACAACGCAAATATCTGCTATTTCTGTTGTTTTCTGACGTCCGCACCCCACATCAGTTTATCTCGCAATGTTTCGTAAAAGGTATGCCCAACCCGCTTCACTACGCGGAGTGTATAATCGTCCTTTCTGACTTGAATACTGACTGATTCATCCAGGACACGCGATTCGCCATCCACTGAGACAAGGAACATATGGCTGCGGCTCTCCACTTTCAACGAGATGATGCTGCTATCGTCTACGACTAACGATCTAGAAGTCAGGTTATGAGGAGCAATTGCTGAAAGGATAATACTGGGAGTGGTGGGTGATAAGATAGAACCACCGATACTTAGAGAATAGGCAGTGGATCCGGTTGGCGTCGATATCACTAATCCGTCAGCCTGATAAGATGTCAGATAGTCGTTGTTAATATAGGCATGGATCGAAAGCATAGAAGCAGTATCCTGTTTCAGGATAGCCACTTCATTGAGAGCATGCACATTAAAATGTTCCGGGGGAAAGGATTCGTCTGTAGATAGTTTCAGTAATGTACGATCTTCTACTTTATATGCCCCCTCCATCACCTCCTGTAATGTCTCTTCCATATCGGCGTAATTAATAGCTGCCAAAAATCCCAAACGCCCCGTATTGATACCCAGAATAGGGATACCCGAATCACCTACTGTACCGGCCGTTCTCAAAAAAGTACCATCTCCGCCCACACTCACAGCCATATCCACAGGGGGTAATTTTTCCTCAAGAGTACAGAGCGGAGCGATCCGTTGGCGGAGAGGGGCAGGCAGGCTATAGAAAAAGTTCACAGGTAAACACAACTCACCACCGTTTCGACCAATAGCCTCACATACCCCACATATCTGCTCTTCTGCTTTGGCAGTCCTGTCGGGGAACATACTCCCAAATAAAGCAAATTTCATCTTTTTATTTTTAAGAAGTTAGAATTTTCTTAGGAACGAGTGCAAAAGCAAACTTGTTTGCATTATGCCAAGTGACAACAGAAATTGGCACATTGAAATCACATTTCCAAATAATACATCAACTCATCCAACCGCTCCTTTTGTTTGTCGGTCACTTCTCCCTCTTTCATGAAATAATAAACTACATTATAATTAAATCGTTCAAAACTTCTTAAAAGCACGGTCACATCATCTATGTCTAGCTTTAAAGAGATCAATAGAAACTCTCCTCCGGAAATTGGCATGACGCTGAGAGCCGTTATATTCGCATTATTACTTTCTACAATCCTTGCTATCTCCGTGAGCGTATAATCCTTCAACGGAACCTCCAGTATGATAAGGGAGTTTTCCGTCCTGGAAAGTTCTGTAAACTGCCCGGGGGTAAACGATGAACTGAATTTTTCCACCTGTTCTTTGATAAATTCTTTGGTCGACATTGCGCAAAACGGTTATTTCGTATTACTTTTGTATCTGATTTACAAAGATGGCAAAATTTTGCCTAATTGAAAGTTCCCACGGGTTTTTATTTTTTTCTTTTTATGACCAAACTCAGTGTAAATGTAAACAAAGTAGCTACTTTAAGGAATGCGCGCGGTGGAAATATCCCCGATCTGGTGCAGGTGGCTACCGATTGTCAACTTTTCGGTGCCGAAGGGATTACAGTGCATCCCCGCCCCGATCAGCGCCATATCCGCTATAGCGATGTCTTTGATTTGCAGGCAAAAGTATATACGGAATTCAATATTGAGGGGAATCCAACATCCGAATTCATCTCTTTGATCAGAAAGATCAGGCCCACGCAGGTAACGCTTGTACCCGATGCCCATGACGCTATCACCTCAGATGCCGGATGGGATACTGTTACACATAAAGGTTTTCTGACCGATGTTGTCAATGAGTTTCAGGCGATGGGGGTACGCACCTCTATTTTCATCAATGCCAATCCGGAAATGGTACGGATGGCATCGCAAATCGGCACGGACAGGGTTGAACTCTATACCGGCCCTTATGCCGAAGCATACCGGGCAGACAGGGAAAAGGCTATAGCGCCCTTTATTGAAGCTGCCACTCTGGCAAAAAACCTCGGATTAGGCGTAAATGCAGGACACGATCTGAATCTGGAGAATCTCGCTTATCTTTACCAGAATATCTCCTGGCTGAAAGAAGTATCAATAGGTCATTCGCTCATTAGCGATGCACTCTATATGGGGTTGAAAGAAACAATAAAAGCGTATAAAAATTGTTTAAAAGAGTCTCCGGAAGAGGTTTGACAATCTAAATTAACTATCTTTATCCACAAGTTTTCGCTAGTAAAATTTTCTTTTAGAATAAGTATAAAATGAATCTATTGCAAATACCTGTGCCGGGAGATACAGCCCAGGCAATTTATGACACCATGCAGCAAGTAGCGACTGCCGAGACTGAAGCTGTCACAATGAACGCTTTCGACCTTGCCCTGAAAGGCGGTTGGTTGATGATCGTTCTGCTCATCCTTCTGCTGATGACTATTTATGTTCTTATTGAGAGAACATTGGTCATCAATAAAGAAAGCAAAGAGGACAATTCATTCATGAATCGCATCAAAGATTATATCCATGACGGTAAAATCGATGCTGCAGTTGCACTCTGTCGCAATACCGACACTCCTTCAGCCCGTATGGTGGAAAAAGGTATTTCCCGTTTGGGAAGGCCAACTGCCGACGTAATGTCAACCATTGAGAATCAGGGTAATATTGAAATATCAAAACTGGAAAAAGGGTTACCCGTATTGGCTACTTCTGCATCGACTGCCCCTATGGTTGGATTCCTTGGTACCGTGACCGGAATGGTGAATGCTTTTATGAGTATGGCAAACGCAGGAGCCAACGTAAGTATAACCACCCTCTCCGCCGGTATTTACGAAGCATTGGTGACTACCGTTGCCGGGCTTATCGTAGGGATTATCGCACTATTTTCGTACAACTACCTTACTACCCGGATCAAGGGAATTGTAAATAAATTGGAGATGAGGGTAATGGAGTTCATGGATATTCTCAATGAACCGGCAGTATGATTGATTAGTTGATTTATTGATTTACTGATTGTTAAATCATCACATTAGCACATTAGTTTTATGGCTTTAAAACAACGGTTTACAATAGAGACTAATTTCAGCATGGCGTCCATGACGGATGTGATCTTCCTGCTGCTTATTTTCTTTATGATTACCTCCACCTTCGTCGTACCTAATTCCATACAGGTGTTATTGCCAAGGTCTCAGCAACAAACCCAGGCAAAACCTATTACACGGGTAACCATAGACAAGGATCTCAATTATTATGTGGCAAATGCCAATGAGACGGAACGGCAGGTATCTTTCGAAGATATCACACCTTTCCTGCAATCAGTCTATTCGGCCGATCCCAGTATATTCGTCGCACTCTATGCGGATGAGACCGTACCCTATCGGGAGATTGTCCGTGTGCTGGATATTGCCAATCAGAACCAATTCAAAATGGTACTGATGACGCGACCGAATTAAAAGGAAAAACCGACGAGACCATCCGGCAGGTAATTGAAGCCGGTGCCAATGCGGTTTCCTATACGCCCCCTACTACAGCCGAATTATTCAAGGAAATAATGATACGGTATAGAAGCGAATAAAAGTGCCCTGATCATAAGTATACACTAAATTCAGTTATCAGAAACATGATTACAAGAGAAAAAATAGGAGGAATAATAGGAACGGCAATTTTTACGATATTGCTTTTCCTCATCTTGTTATTCTCTGTTTTCACATTATCATTTCCACCCGAAGAACTGGAAGGGATACCGGTAATGTTCGGAACTACTGAAGATGCTTTCGGTATTGTTGAACCTCCCATTACAGAGATAACACCTGCACCTTCACCTGAGATTCCCCCCCATTCTCCGGCTGAACCGTTAATTACCCAAACAACGGAACCTTCTATCGATGTGGAAGCTCAACGGGAAGAAGAACGACGCAGGGCACAATTGGAGGCTGAACGCAGGGCGAGGGAAGAGGCTGAGCGACGCCGGAAAGAAGAAGAAGCACGTAAGCGTGAAATCAACCGCCAGATGTCAGGACTCTTCGGAGAAAGTTCGGAAAGCCGTGGCAATACTGAAGGGGAAGGAACACAGGGAGTTTCTACCGGAAATGCTACGCAAGGCTCACCCTCCGGTAATGGAGGAATAGGCTCCTATGATTTGGGTGGACGCAGTTTGGGCAGTGGTGGGCTTATTCAACCCCGGTATACTGTGAACGACTATGGGACTGTCGTTGTCAATATTACAGTGGATCCTGCCGGTAATGTGATCCACACGGAAATCGGACGCGGTACGAACACCCCCAGCACCACTCTCCGTGAAGAAGCATTACGAGCTGCCCGAAGCACTAAATTCAATGCGATAAACTCTGCCAATAACCAGCAGGGAACCATTACTTATCGATTTAATCTCAATTAAAAGATATACAGGTAAACCCCAAAATATCTTACCCTCTCTATAAGGAGAGATATTATTTAAGTTTCACTAAAATACTGCAATCATGAAGAAAGTAGCCCTCTTTTTAGCAAACGGTTTTGAAGAAATTGAAGCGCTCGCGACCGTAGATATTTTAAGAAGAGCGCAGATACCGGTTGAGACTGTATCGATTTCAGATACAAAAACCGTGACCGGTGCACATAACGTGACAGTCATTGCGGATACAACCTTTCAGCAAGCCGACTTTTCAGATGTTGAGGTATTAATCTTGCCGGGTGGAATGCCGGGCGCTAAAAATCTCAACGAACATGAAGGGTTAAAAGAACTGATCACAAAGTTCAACGGAGAAGGAAAGCAAATCGCCGCTATTTGTGCAGCTCCAATGGTATTGGGTGGACTTGGCCTGCTTAATGACAAACGGGCCACCTGTTATCCCGGGTTTGAAGCCGAATTGACAGGGGCACAGGCAACAGGTGAAAACGTAGTGGTCGACGGCAATATCACCACCGGAAGAGGCCCCGGGCTGGCTTTCGATTTTGCCTTACGACTGGTGGAACAGATTGCCGGCCTTAAAACAAGACAAGAGGTACAGAACGGCCTGTTACTCTGATCAATGAATAGGACTAAAGCAGAGTCCTTTAAATATCTTGTGGTCACAAAATATCGTCAGACAAAGATTTAGTCGTATTCTGACCTGCTGCAAATACTATCCGGAACCGTTTTCACTCAAAAAATTAATGGTGCAAATAGTTGTCTATTAACAAAGAAACAACTACCTTTGCACCGTTTTTTATCAATATAATGTCTCACTTATTTAATTGAAAAAATTATTTCACAACAAATGACAGAAAATTTAAACAATGTGGCTCCAATAGAAGATTTCGACTGGGCCGCCTATGCTGAAGGTGATTCCTACAGCAAAGAAAGTAAAGAAAAACTTACCGAAAGCTACGACAACACCTTGAATAAAATCAATGACAAGGAAGTAGTAACAGGTACTGTGACCTCCATGAACAAACGCGAAGTGGTTGTAAACATCGGTTATAAATCCGATGGCGTGGTATCGATGAATGAGTTCCGTTACAACCCGAACCTGAAAGTTGGTGACGAAGTAGAAGTTTACATCGAAAGCCAGGAAGATAAAAAAGGACAGTTGATCCTTTCTCACAAAAAAGCACGTGCTTCCCGCTCCTGGGATCGGGTCAATGCCGCGCTTGAAAACAACGAAGTTATTAACGGATACATCAAATGCCGTACAAAAGGTGGTATGATCGTAGATGTATTCGGTATCGAGGCGTTCCTCCCCGGTTCACAGATCGACGTGAAACCTATCCGCGATTACGACATCTTTGTCGACAAGACAATGGAATTCAAGGTAGTTAAAATCAACCCTGAATACAAGAACGTGGTGGTATCTCACAAAGCCCTTATTGAGGAAGAACTCGAACAGCAGAAAAAAGAGATTATCTCGAAACTCGAAAAAGGACAGGTACTCGAAGGCGTCGTGAAGAACATCACTTCTTACGGTGTATTCGTCGACCTTGGCGGTGTGGACGGTCTCGTACACATTACCGACCTCTCCTGGGGACGTATCCAGCACCCGGATGAAGTAGTGAAACTGGACGACAAGATCAATGTGGTGATCCTCGACTTCGACAACGAAAAAAAACGTATCGCACTCGGTTTGAAACAGTTGACCCCGCATCCATGGGATTCCCTGAGCGAAACCCTGAAGGTGGGCGATATCGTCAAAGGAAAAGTGGTTGTGATTGCCGATTACGGTGCATTCGTAGAAATCGCTCCGGGCGTAGAAGGATTGATCCACGTTTCAGAAATGAGCTGGACACAACACCTGCATAGCGCACAAGACTTTATGAGCGTAGGCGAAGAGGTAGAGGCAGTCATCCTGACACTCGACCGCGACGAGCGCAAAATGTCTCTCGGTATCAAACAACTCAAACCCGATCCATGGGAAGATATCGAACAGAAATATCCGGTTGGCAGCACTCATACTGCAACTGTGCGCAACTTCACCAACTTCGGTGCATTTGTTGAAATTGAAGATGGTGTAGAAGGATTGATCCATATCTCCGACCTCTCCTGGACGAAGAAAATCAAACACCCGAGCGAAGTGACCGAGATCGGTGCTCCGATTGAAGTGCAGGTACTCGACATTGACAAGGAAAATCGTCGTTTGAGCCTCGGCCACAAACAACTGGAAGAAAATCCTTGGGATGTATTTGAAACTATCTTCACTGTAGGTTCCATCCATGAAGGTACTATCATCGAAATGCTCGACAAGGGTGCAGTTGTATCTCTCCCATACGGCGTAGAAGGGTTTGCTACTCCCAAACATCTTGTGAAAGAGGACAACTCCCAGGCTCAGATGGATGAGAAACTGGAATTCAAAGTGATCGAGTTCAATAAAGATGCAAAACGTATTATTGTCTCCCACAGCCGTATCCATGAAGACCTGGCTGATGACTCCAGAAAGAAGGGCAATAATAAACGTACCGGTGGCAGAAAAGAAGGTGGAAATGAAACCGCTGCCGCTATCCCTGCAATGGAAAGAACCACTTTGGGTGATATCGAAGAATTGGCTGCTTTGAAAGAAAAACTCGACAGCCAGAAAATTGAAGCACTCAATAAGAAGGTGAAACAGGAAGAAGCTGCCAAAGAGGCCAAAGCTGCTGAAGCAAAAGCGGAAGAGGTGAAAACTAAAACCGAAGAAGTGAAAGCAGAAACCGAAGAGGTAAAAGCAGAAACTCCTGAAGTTGCCGAAACTAAGGCAGAAGTGGAAGCGGAAGAAACTACTTCGGAAAAGCCGAAAGCAGAAAACAAAGCTGAAACCGAAGAACCCGAAACAGATAAAGAATAATAATTCTTTGTCTACATAATGTAAAAACTGTCCGGAAATCCGGGCAGTTTTTTTTATGGATTTATTTATCAAAAAAAATCGACCGGGTTATGTAAGAATTTTCCATTACATTCGTCTATATAGTATATGAATGTCCGGCAGTTCCAATATCAGATCCTTTGCCTCTCCGATAAATCATATCGGATGGCACTATCGATCCTAAAAGATGAAAGCAGTGCAAAAGATGCATTGCAGGAACTTATGATGCGGCTGTGGGAAAAGCGCGAGCAATTGGATGCCATTGCCAATTATCAGGCATTTGTACTCACATCGATGCGTAATCTGTGCCTCGATATGATCCGGAAGTCAATTCACACACATGAAATTCCGGCCGACACTGAATACAACGCTCCCAATCCGCATCAACAAACGGAACAAGCTGATATGATAAACCACATCGGTAGTATGATCGATACACTGCCCGAAATGCAACGAACTATTCTCCGCATGAAAGATGTGGAAGAGATGGAATTGGAGGAGATCGCCCGGATAATGTCAATGACGGAAAATGCCGTCACCGTAAACCTCTCCCGGGCGCGGAAAAAGCTCCGTGATATGATTATAAACAACCGAAAAAAGGAGAATAAAGTATATGAACGATATAGATAACCTGCTTGAGAAATACTTCAACGGCCTGTCATCGACCGAAGAAGAGAAAAGGTTGAAGACCTATTTTGAAGGAACAGGGATACTTCCCGAACATGAAATATACAGACCGGTTTTCGCTGCTTTCAACACGGAAAAACAGATAAAGGCGCCGGAGATGACCTTCACTGAAAAGAAAACGAGGAGACCTGCGATTACACGACATATAATTATTCTACTGGCAGGATCAGCTGCTATAGGACTACTGGCTGTCGCATTCTCTAACCTACAGTACACACGCTCACAACATCCGGAATATATGGTTATTGTAAACGGCAAGCAGGTCGTCAATCAGCATAAAGCACAGCAATACGCCGAGTACATGTTTTCAGAAACGGACAAGATCATAGAGAACTCCTATCAGCTTTTCCGTGAAGCGGCCACTATAAATCAAGATCTTAATGCCGAGAAGATCTTAAAAGAAACAGATCAAAAAATAGAATGTATAAAAACAAATTATAAACAATAAAATCCAACACATTATGAAGAAATTATTTTCAATTATGCTTATAACACTGGTATTTTCAGCAGTAGCATCAGCACAACAGGTAGAGAAATTATTCGATAAATATATGGAAGATGAACGCTTCAATTATATATATAGAAAAGGAAGTGCCGGCTCTGTGTTGGATAGAACAGACCTGGAAAATCTGAAAACAGACGCATTTAATATCCGGTTTAAATCGGACCGGAACAAGGAAAAAGAGAAAATGCTTATTCTGAATTCAGCCAATGAAAGTTTTCAGAAGAGTTTTATGGCCGAAGTGGATAAAGCGTTGGAGAGTGATAAATTTGAAAACACTTCCTATGTCCGCAATGGTAAAGACAATCGGGTAGCGGAATATATACGCAAATCATCCGATAAGATGGAAGAAGTGCGGGTTATCGAAAACGGTAGTGGAAATGTCGTTCTGAAATGGGAATTATACACGATCAAGAAAAAATAATCGGTTAATTAACTCTACTTTTTTAATATAAATACTTGAACGGGGATATAGCCTGAGCCATATTCCCGTTATTTCAGTTTTATTTCAATACTCCTCTATCGAAAACATTTTATTCCTACATTTGTTTAAGATAGGAGTTAAAATCAGTATTCCTGTAGTACTGACAACAACAGGATTCTTTGTGTTGGCGGCTTCTGCCATTGATTCATAAAATAAATATAACACGCGTGTTTTCAAACGACAAACCATATCGTGATTTTGCCGAATTCCTTTCAGCAGAATTCCCCTATAAAGTACAAAAAATTTCCGTCAATGCCGGCTTTACCTGCCCCAACCGTGATGGAAGTAAAGGACGTGGCGGATGCACTTATTGTAACAACCAGAGCTTCAGCCCTGGTTATGGCAAACCTACCAGAACTATTTCAGAACAACTGGCAGACGGTATCAATTTCTTTTCTCACAAATACCCGGAGATGAAATACCTCGCCTATTTCCAGTCCTATACCAATACCTACGACAGTCTGGATTCACTTATCTCCAAATATGAAGAGGCTCTCTCCTACCCCAACGTTGTAGGATTGATAGTAGGTACCCGCCCCGACTGTATGCCAAAAGAACTGCTCGATTATTTTGAAGCACTCAGTAAAAAGACGTTTGTCATGGTGGAATACGGAGTAGAATCGACATTGAATAAAACATTGGAGAGGGTAAACCGTCAGCATACTTATGAGGAATCCGCAGAAATGATCAGGGAAACTGCCGGACGAAATATTGTGACAGGTGCACATATGATCCTGGGATTGCCGGGGGAAAATACTGAAGAAATACTCTCCCATGCAGACAAGCTTTCACAACTACCTCTGACAACCCTGAAACTGCATCAGTTACAGATTATCAAGGGAACCGCCATGGCAAAAGAGTTCAGGCTATTACCAGAGTCCTTTCACCTTTTCGAACTGGATGAATATGTGGATCTGTGTATCGACTTTGCGGAACGGCTGAAACCGGAAATTTATATCGAACGGTTCACCTCCCAATCCCCTAAAAAATTATTGATCGCACCCGCCTGGGATCAGAAGAATTATGTGGTAACGGAAAAAATCATGAAACGCTTCCGGGAAAGGGATACCTGGCAGGGACGACTGTATGGCCAATTACAGGAATATTCCCAACCTGCAGTAAATCCTTTTACGTGAAATTCCAGAATCGTCCCGGTTAAATAGCTATTACATCCTGTAATTCCACATCCTTTGTATATACTTGTCTCTTTGTAATACTTCTATCTCCTCTTTCTCATGGCTTCCAAAAGAGTCGATATGGCCTGTTCCCAGTACAAGGCCCACCTGCTGCACAAACTGCCGGAAAAATTGCTCAGGCTCAGGACTGATTCCTTTCATATTTTCTAAATATGACCGGATATTTTTCACGGGACTGGGAACCGAAGCGGTTGCCTTCCTGACCAGATCCCTCTTTTCAGGGTTGAGAGCCTTCAAAAGCATCTCCAAGTCAGTGTCATAAAGCAACGTACCGTGATGTATCTCCCGACCTTTAGAAAGATGTGATGCAGTACCGGATATCTTATAGCCCTCTAACCAAAGATCCTTTCGTTTTCTTACTTCAACGGGAATATCCAAAGTACGCAATGTCTCCACTACCGGATCAAGGAAACGAGTGCTCAACGGCTCCCCTGTTTTTCCATGAATAAAACTGTAATTCAGGTTACCTGTATCATGATATACTGCTCCCCCTCCCGACAATCGACGTACAATACAGATATCGTGTTCAATGCAGAAGTCCTGGTCAACCTCATTCAACACAGCCTGATTAGATCCGATGATAACACTTGGTTCATTGACATACAGCAGTAAGAAATCTTCTCCTATTCTTGAGAAAAGATGTTCTTCTGCGGCTAAGTTAAACGAAGGTGACCTAGATTGAGACAGGATGATATTCATGACATAAAATTGAACTGGTTGTAATAACCGATAGTCTCTTTGGTTAGAATATCAAGCTGCGTGTAATTCTCTACTTTTACCGGTTTCCGGTATATCAGATATTCAATTAATGTTTTCATTGCCAGAAAACCCTGGTGTTCCGGTTCCTGTCCGATCAGAAAATCGACATATCCATTTTTCAATCCCCTTATATTGGGTGCCGTAAGATCCAGACAAACCAGCCTGATATCATCGATCCCGTTTCTATCGAAATAATCGGCAATAAGCCCTCCCCTCGAGTTAAGTACCACTATTCCCCCAATATTATTCTGCTGGGTTTGAAAAAATTCTTCCAACTGTTGGTCAAATTTTTCCGGTTCCATAGCGGTAAAAGGTATTTTCCGCACACTGTTGGTGATACTCTTTTCGCTGAGATAATCATTAAATCCCTGCTTTCTCAGTATACTCGTATTGGCACTCTGGGCTCCTATCCTCACAGCCTGCAACATCCCAATATCACTACCTGAAGGAATGATGGAGGTAATCAGTTTGGCCACCAGATAACCGCAAATATAATGGTCGGAAGTAAAAAAAGCGAGCGGTGAAGTATCCTCCAGGGGAGAGTCAACAAAAACATAGGGGATTTCTCTTTCATCCAACTGTTTCGTCAGGCGGACGGTCACTTCCTTGAAAGTAGCACCGATAATGACCGCATCGGCATCTGTCTGTGCTATCTGATCATGTACCTCCCTGCAGGAATAAATATCATATTGGTTATAAGTATATATCAAACACTGTACCCGGATATTTTCAAACTCTTCCAAAGCATGGCGGATACCGGAGTGAATACTCTCCCAATATTCCCCTTCCATCACATGTGGAGTAGTAATTACCACCTTGTATTTTCTCTTTAATGATAATCCGGAGATATGGATATTCGGCTTGTAATTTACTTTCTTCAGCACCTTCTCAACAGCAATACGTGCCGATTCAGATACATTTCCCCTGTTATGAAGTATCCGGTCGACCGTGCCTGCCGAAACTCCCGCCATTTCCGCAATATCCTTAATACGAACTTTTCGTTGCATATAGGGTGATTTTATAGATATTTGATAAACACAAACATATTAGTGAATAAACAAGATAAGTGTAATTGTTTTTACAAAGTAACGAATTAATTTTGAATTTATGTGAGAATACAGAAACGGTTCCGGTACACGGAAATATATTTACACAGCCTTATTAAACTCCAGTATATATTCTGTAGGCGTATAACCCATTACCTTTTTGAACTGCCTGTTAAAATTGGAAATATTATTATATCCTGTTTCGTAGCAAATCTGGGTTATCGTCAGCCTTCTTTCCAACAACAGTTTACATGCATAACTGATCCGGAGTTCGTTGATATATTGAAAACAGGTCTTACTCGTTTTTTCCAGAAAGTAACGACAGAATGCACTTACATTCATTCCCGCAATATCTGCAATATCTTGCAGTGTAATTGCTTTGGTATATTCACGATGCAGGAAAGCTTTGACTTTAATTATACGGGGATCTTTATCATGGATATTTATAAGTGTATCTTCGCTCTCATCCCTCAATAACCTCTTTTCTTGTGACTGGCTCATCATGGAAAGAATTTTTATTGTCTCCAAAAGTAAGTCAAGCCCACTTAACCGAAGTGCCTTTGTTATTCTTTTTCTAATTGTCTTATTCGCATCTTTCTCAAAGTAAATGCCGTACTTAGCATCCTCCAGTAATTTTTTTATCTTGGAAAATTCCGGATACTGTTGAAGGGAATAATGGAAAAAATCCTTGGAAAATTGAAGGGTAATGGCATTCACCCTGTACTTCGGGTCATTCTGATAATATTGAATATCATTTCTGTACATATGTGGAACACTGCTTCCGAGCAGCACCAAATCTTCATCGCAAAACAACTCGACATTATTCCCCACAAATCGCGTACCGGTACTTTTCAATATATATACAATTTCATACTCTTCATGAAAATGCCAGGGAAATTTGAAATAATCATAATCACACCATTTTATCTTCACCGGTGATCCGCTGCTAAGATTCAGCTTCTCATGCATTATTTTTGCCATAGCCATATAATTTGCCGCAAATATAGTATTAATAATTGCAAATATCAAACTTGTTGGATATTTATAAATATGAATACATTTGTAAACTGAATAACACCGCCGTTTATCGGCCATAAAACATATAATGGATCATGTTGTTGGAAAGGACTTGGAGATGGTTTGGCATGGGCGATACAATCAGCCTGTCCGATTTAAAACAGATCGGCGTAGAAGGCATAGTCACTTCTTTGCATCATATAAAACCGGGCACTGCCTGGCATGTCGATGACATCCTGCCCGTAAAAAAAATGATTGAACAGGAAGGCCTTAAGTGGAGTGTTGTGGAGAGCCTGCCGGTATCGAACGACATAAAATTAGGAACGGATAAGCGGGATGAACATATGGAAAATTATAAAACTTCCCTGGTTAATCTGGCCCAATGCGGTATCAAAACCGTCTGCTACAATTTTATGCCTGTGTTGGATTGGGTAAGGACGGATCTCCGTTACAAAGACAGCGATGGCACGGAAACAATACTGTTTGATTATCACACTTTTGCCGCTTTTGACCTGTACATTCTAAAGAGAGAGGGCGCAACCGATGATTATCCGGAAAGCATTATCCTGAAAGCAAGGGAAATATACGAGTCTATGGATGACAAGGAGAAAGAGGAACTTGCCTACAATATTATCATCATTACACAGGGTTTCATTAATAGTGCCGTTGAAGACACCAACGATTATAAAGAGTTGTTCCTCCATTCGATAGAACAATATAAAGAAATAGGATCGGACAGGTTCAGGGATAATCTTTCCCTATTCCTTAAAGAGGTGGTACCTGTTGCCGAAAGGCATGGGATCCGATTGTGCATCCATCCGGATGACCCTCCTTTTTCTTTATTAGGGCTACCACGCATTGCCAGTACGATGGAAGACTTTGAGCGGATATTTTCCCAAAACAACTCCCTTGCGAACGGGCTTACTTTTTGTATTGGCTCTTTAGCGGCCCGAAAAGACAATGATTTACTCCAATTTATTGGGAAATTCGGTGAGCGGATTCATTTTACACATATCCGGAACCTGAAATTTTTAAGTGACCGTTGTTTTTATGAGTCCGGTCATCTGGACGGAGATATAGATATGTATCCGATCGTGAAATTATTATTGAAAGAACAATACAGACGGAGAAATGAAGGACGTGAAGATATAAGGATCCCGTTCAGGGCAGATCACGGAAAGAAAATGCTGGATGATTTCCATAGGAAATCCAATCCCGGCTATCCATTGGTCGGGCGAATGAGGGGACTGTCGGAAATCAGGGGATTACAAACGGCAATAGAGCAGATTGTGAAAAGTAAAACAAATCCGTAAAGACGCTCCAAAGCGGCGGTTTTAACTACTATAGTGGAATATAAAAATCAACGGATCGAATAATTCCTGCAAATTTTATACCTTCATATGCAAAAATAATATTTTGTTTTAACAAAACACCAAGGTATTTTTGTGATCTGAGCCTTAATGAAAATTAATTGAAGATTTACCCTGGCTGTTCACGTACACAAAATATGCGTTAGGGTAGATATTAGGGAGAATATAAGCATTTTTTAATAAAGTGACAGACAGTAATGGAAATAAGTGGATAAGTTCAAGTTTGTCTGTAAATAACAGTTTACGCAAATACTATATAAATCTAAACAAATCAGGGAAATGAAAAGGAAAACTTCAAATCTATCAAGAGGAATGTTACTCACACTTGTGTGGATATCTTCTTTATGTGTATCTGCTCAAACAATAAACTTTTCAATTATTATTAAAAAACCTTGCGTTAATACGCCTGTTTCGATTCCGGTAGATGATTTAATAGCTGATATAACCAGTGAAACATTCGCATTATATGAGGTCACCCCTTCAGGAGAAAAACTTATACACAGCCAACTGGAATCGGATTACACTTCTCGCCTTTGGTTTATATTGGAAGGTTTTTCCGCAAAAAATTCAACAAGGAAATTTGTGCTTAAATTTCAAAAACAAGATTCTCCCAATAAATTAAATACTGATATTCACATTTATAAATCGGGCGAAAACCTCACCCTTCGTCAGAAAGAGCAGCAGATTTTAAGCTATCGTTTTGGTACGATGTACCCACCCGAAGGGGTTGATCCTTTGTTTAAGCGCTCAGGATTCATCCATCCCCTGTGGTCTCCGGGAGGTGAAGTATTAACCCGTGTGCAGGCTCCCGATCATTATCATCATTATGGTATCTGGGGACCGTGGACATTGACTCACATAAATGACCGGAAAGTCGATTTCTGGAATTTGTATGAAGGCCAGGGGACGGTGAAGTTTGCCGGGTTCTTGTCCGAAACAACAGGAAGTGTATTTTCAGGTTTTCGCGCGTTACAGCAACATATTGATTTTGGAGCAAAGGGAGAAGACCAGATAGCGATCAATGAGATTCTGGATGTGAGAGTCTGGGACATACACGACGGAGTAAGGATCATTGACTATACCACTATATTAAATACGCCATTGCCGAACGGTATCATGCTCGACGCATACAGATATGGAGGTGGCATTGGTTTCAGGGCAACAGAAAAATGGACGAAGGATAATTCTACTGTGCTGACATCTGAAGGGAAAACAAGGATAGATGCGGATGGCAGCAACGCACGTTGGTGTATTGTGGAAGGGGAATCGGAAGTACAGGAAGGCCGGTCGGGGATTCTCTTTCTGAGCCATCCTTCAAATCGTGCACATCCTGAACCTATGCGCGTTTGGCCTCTCGATGCAAACGGAGGCAGAGGCGATATGTTCTTCGAATTTACCCCTATTCGCCATAGATCGTGGGAACTGCAAAAAGGAAGTAATTATATTCTTAAGTACAGGATGATAGTCTTTGATGGAAAAATCGACAAAGAGGCAGCAGAAATGTATTGGAATAGTTTTGCCGTAACACCTGAAATTAAAATTGATTCAAAAAAATAAATTATAAAAACATGAAAAAGATCGTATTATTCATTTTTTTTATCGGGCTTATTCATAATGTCGCCTTTCCCCAATCAAAAGTAACTGCAGAAAAAACTGGAGATAAAATTGAGATAAAAGTAAACGGGAACCTGTTTACAAATTATATTATTTCGGAACATGAGAAATATCCCTTTTTCTTTCCGGTGAATGGTACTTCAAATGCTTCCGTAACCTCAATGCGCAATGCAAATTATCCACATCATAGTTCACTCTTTTTCGGGTGCGACAGGGTAAACGGAGGCAATTACTGGCAGGAGGGCTTAGAGAGGGGGCAAATCATTTCCCTGAGGGCCGATATTATTGAAACAGGCAATGAGAAGGTAGTGATCGAAAACGAATGTATCTGGAGGCGTCCCGGCGCCGATGCTCCCATCAAAGACAAACGGATTATCACTATTTCCACCCCGTCAAAGGAAAAATTCCAGATAGATTTTGATGTCACGATGGAAATGCTGATAGATGTGGCGATTGAAAAAACAAACCATTCGCTGTTCAGTGGACGTATAGATCCTGATTTGGCAGTGATTAACGGGGGAACAATGGTCAATGCCGAAGGGGAGACCGGAGAAAAAGCTACTTTCGGGAAACGTTCCCCGTGGATAGACTGTCATGGTAAAAGGCAAGGAAAAATAGAAGGAATGGCTATCATGCAGCATCCTTCCAACGACTGGTACCCCGCTCCATGGTTCACGCGCGATTATGGTTTTTTCTCCCCCACCCCCATGTACTGGCCGGAGAATGATAAAACTACCACGCTGAAAAAGGGGGAAGTGATCAAACTCAGATATCGGGTGCTTGTGCACAGCGGCAACCATATCGAGGCCGGAATAGCCGGGGAATTTGAAAAATATAAATCAGAATAAATTCAAATAAAAATGAAAAGAAGAGTGTTTATAAAAAAAGCAGCGGCAACAGCAGTCGGAACAGCGGTTTTTCCTACCATTGTTCCTTCATCGGTGTTCGGCAAAAATGCACCAAGCAATAAAATTCATATCGGACAGATTGGTTGTGGCAGAATTGCCCGGGATCATGATATGGCAGAGACAATAAAATATGATAAAGCGCAATTCATGGCTGTTTGCGATGTGGACAGCAAACGTCTGGCGGATGGGAAAAAGTATGTGGATGAATATTACACGAAAAAAACCGGTAAAAAGTCCTATTCAAATGCAAAAATGTACGAAAATTACATTGATATGCTATCCGATAATGAAATTGATGCTGTAATTATTAGTACACCGGATCATTGGCATGCCGAACCTGCCATCCGCGCTGCTTTGGCTAAAAAGGACATATATTTGCAAAAGCCCACATCGTTAACTGTTGAGGAAGGTAGGCTTTTAAGCGATGTGGTGCGTCGTCAGAATGTGATCCTTCAGGTAGGAACGCAGCAGCGCTCATCTCCCCAGTTCAGGATAGCGGCAGAATTGGTGAGAAACGGAAGGATCGGCAAACTGCATACCGTGAAAATAGGATTACCCGGTGACCCCTCCGGCCCTGAAGCAAGTGAAATGTTTATTCCGAAGAATTTGAATTACGATATGTGGCTCGGATCAACCCCCGAAGTATACTATACCGAAATCAGGGTTCATCCCCAAAACAATTATGGGCGTCCCGGATGGTTACGTTGTGAGCAGTTTGGTTCGGGTATGATTACCGGATGGGGGCAACATCATTTTGATTCGGCTGCATGGGGTATGGATACGGAATACACAGGACCTGTTTCCGTGGAGGCTATTGCACAATTCCCCAAATCGGGGCTGTGGGATGTGCACGGCGATTTTATGGTAAAAGCGGAGTATGAAAACGGAATAACCATGTACACAAGTGGAGGTTATCCCAACGGCATCAGATATGAAGGTACCGATGGATGGGTTTTCGTTTCCCGTGGTAATTATGTCGCATCATCAAGTGATCCGGTGACACAGGGAAATAATGCAAAAGCATTGGATGCCAGTGACCCCAAAATTTTGACCTCAGAAATCGGTGAAAATGAGATTCATTTGTATAAGAGTGACAATCAACATGGGAACTGGCTCGACTGTATCAAATCGAGAAAAGAGCCCATATCACCTGTGGAAATCGGGCATCGTGCCTGTACTGTCTGCCTGGTCAGCCACATCGCAATGAAAATTCCGGGCAGGTTGGAATGGGATCCGAAAATCGAGAAATTCAAAAACAGTGAATTGGCAAACTCAATGTTAAAAAGGCCGCAAAGAGCCCCATACGGTACGGATTATATTAAGTTTTAAAGAATTGAAGTAATGAGAAATATTCTTTATAAACTGGTGATTATTCTTGGAGCACTCTTACTCTTTTCATGCAATATGCGGAAGGACACGGAAAAAGAACAATCGTCGACCAAGTTTACCGGTCAGGACGGAGAGATCAGGTTAGTGGTATTGGATCCCGGCCATTTTCATGCCAGTCTTCTTCAAAAATTCCCACAGCGTCAGGTCAACGACACCGTACATGTGTATGCTCCTGAAGGGAATGAACTTGATCAGTATCTGGCCAGCATCGAGAGTTACAACCAGCGTCCGGAAAACCCGACCAACTGGCAGATAAAATTATATGCCGGGGAAGATTATCTCGAAAAGATGATTGAAGAGAAAAATGGAAATGTAGTGATTCTGGCCGGAAATAACAGGAAAAAAACCGAGTATATTTTCCAGTCGCTCAATGCCGGGTTCAATGTTCTTTCAGATAAGCCCATGGCTATCAACAAAGAGAATTTTAATTTGCTGGAGGCGGCTTTTGACTCTGCACATACACATGACTCTTATTTATTGGATGTCATGACGGAAAGGAACGAAATCATCAACACACTTACCCGTGAACTGGTGAACAGGAAAGAACTGTTTGGGGAGTTACAGGCCGGTACCCCTGACAATCCGGGAGTAATTATGGAAAGTGTGCATCATTATTACAAGGAAGTATCCGGAAATACACTGGTTCGTCCGGTATGGTTTTACGATGTGGAACAACAGGGAGAAGGAATTGCAGATGTATCGGTACATTTAATAGATCTGATCAACTGGCAGTGCTTTCCTGACCAGACAATCGATTATACCAACGATGTACAAATGACAGCCGCAAGTCATTGGCCCACCAGATTGACGTTGCAGGATTTTTCTAAATCCACAAAATTGAACGCTTTCCCCGATTTCCTGCAGAAATATATTAATAATTCAGTATTGGAGGTTTATGGCAACGGGAAAATCAATTATCAGGTAAAAGGAAAAAATATATCGGTAACCGTTCTGTGGAATTATGAAGCGCCCAAAGGAGGTGGCGATACTTACAATGGCCTTATCAGGGGAACGAATGCGTCTATTGAAATTGTCCAGGATCAATCGGTGGACTATATCAAAGAATTATTTATTCAAAAAGAGAAATCTTTTGATGAACAAACTTTCGATTCAAATATAGTGAAAGCTGTGACAGATCTGCAAGCATCGTATCCCTATGTATCGGCAGAGAAAGTTGCAGAAGGAAGGTATCAGATCATTGCTCCTGTGGAATTCAGAAAAGGACATGAAAACTATTTTGGAATGGTAGCCGAAAAATATTTCGGGTATCTTGTTAACCGGGATATGCCGGAATGGGAAATTTCAAACACCATAGCAAAATATTACATAACGACAACCGCGTTAGAAATGGCAAAAGGTATTGATCCCTCCGACTCTTCAAATAATTAAACCATTTATTATTTATTTTTTTAATTAGATCATTATGAAAGAAAAGAATGAATTTTTTCTCAATCCAAGAAAAATGAAGGTGGGAGATGGAACCATGAAACTGACACTCGCCGGTTTTATTATGGCTTTACTTTTCTCTTTCCCTGTAAGCTCCTTAGCTTTAGGTGAATATTCTAACCCCCTCCCCGCAAACCAAACTCTTGAACAACAGCAAGTTGCAAAGACCATAAGCGGTCATATTAATGACCCTAAAGGCGAACCCCTGATCGGTGTAAACGTGATTGAATCCGGCACAAGCAATGGAACCGTCACCGATATAGACGGGAATTACACATTAAAACTCACCTCATCAGATCCGGTATTGAACATATCTTACATCGGCTTTGAAACACAAACAGTAAATGTGGGAAACAGAACCGTTGTAAATATTACTTTAGAAGAAGAAACAAGCTTCCTGGATGAAGTAGTTGTCGTAGGATACGGAACCATGAGACAGAAAGACCTGACAGGAGCCATATCTACCATTAGAACGGAAGCGCTTAAAGCGGAGAGCCCCCGCTCTGTGCAGGATTTGTTACGAGCCAATTCATCCGGGGTAAACATTGGCCTTGCCACTACAGCAAAGGGTGATGCGACGCTACAATTACGTGGGAAAAACACCTTAAAAGCGGGATCCAGCCCTCTGATCGTCTTGGATGGAGTGATTTACGAAGGCTCATTGGCAGATATTAATCCGATGGATGTGGCCTCAATAGATATTTTAAAGGATGCCAGCTCTGCTGCTGTTTACGGCGCCAAAGCCGCCAGCGGGGTAGTTGTTATCATGACACAAAAAGGCGGACGTGGTGGAAAGCCGATGGTATCTTTCAATACTTCGGTTGGTGTAGTACAGTCGGCCAATCAACCCAAATTATTGAATGCCGAGGGTTTTATACAATATAGAAGGGCTTATGAGATAGGTAAAAACAGTGATGAGTATTTGCAAAGATATCCTGAAATTTTTGAAGATCCTCGTACACTTCAAAATGTAAATCAACGCGACTGGTTCAACTACGACAAACAAACACCTATAGAAACATTTACCGAAGAAGACCTTCTAAGAACCTGGGCATCCCGCTTAGAGCTCAAAGCACCCGAAATTGATAACTTTATCCTCAACAGGACGACCGATTGGGCGAAAAAAGTATTTCAGACAGGCTTACAACAAGATTATCAGGTAGCTATATCGAACAAAAGCGACAATGTTTCTTATTACTGGTCATTGGGCTACTCCGACCGGGAAGGTATTATTGTAGGTGACCGGTTTACCACTGCAAGGACACGTTTAAATCTGGAATCGAATATAACCTCTTTTCTCAGAATCGGCCTTAACTCTGGATTTAGTTCCCGTAATGAAGGATTCTTACGGGCTGATTGGGGACAAATGGTCAGAATATCTCCCTACGGAGCTGATGAGATCGGTAATAAGGAAGTAGAGGAACGTCTTTGGAAATACCCCACTTCTGATGTAACTCCTTCAAATCCTTTTTATGATAACTTATATAGAGACCGCAAGGATGTGTACAGCAGCTTGAATGCTAATATGTATGCTATCCTGAAACTTCCGTTCGAGATTGAATACCAATTTAATTTTATTCCCTATTTAGAGTGGAGGGAATACTACAATCACGAGTCTTCTAAACATTACGTGTGGGCTGCAAACGGAGGAAAATCTGAACGCTTAACGCATAAGATCTATTCATGGCAGGTCGACAATATATTGAGATGGAAAAAGAGATTCAACCAAATTCACAATATCGAGGCTACCTTCCTTGTAAACGCAGAACAAAGGCAATACTGGAGCCAAAAAATGACGGCGACACAATTCTCGCCAAACGATATACTCGGATACCACAGAATACAGGCGGGTACTGTCCCTTTGAATGAAAGTAACGATACATACCGTACGGGAGATGCATTGATGGGACGGTTATTCTACTCATTAAAAGACAGATATATGCTTACCACCTCCGTTCGGCGAGACGGTTATTCCGCTTTCGGACAAAGAAATCCACGGGCTGTCTTTCCGGCAGTAGCTTTGGGATGGGTCTTTACTGAGGAAAAGTTTGCTGAATCCATAACCAGTTGGTTCGATTATGGAAAATTACGTTTGTCCTGGGGTGAGAACGGGAACAGGGATATCGGGCAATATGAGGCATTATCGGATATGGTATCCGGCCCACATCCTTACATCGATCAAAATGGAAATGTGTATATAACCTCTCAGATCTACGTAAACAGAATGTCGAATCCTAATTTAAAATGGGAACGTACAGCCTCAATGAATGTGGGTCTGGACTTCTCGTTTCTTCACAACAGGATCAGTGGAGCATTGGAAGGGTATATCGCCACTACCAACGACCTGTTAGTGGATCGGGCGCTCCCCGAAATTATCGGGTATAACAGTGTTGCGGCCAACCTGGGTAAATTGGAAAACAGGGGATTTGAAGCAACCGTAAATGCAACTATGATCTCACGTCCTAAGTTTGAATGGAATGCTTCTGCCAATTTCTCGCTCAACAGGAGAAAAATTGTAAGTCTCTACGGAGACATGATCGATATAAAGGATGAGAACGGTAACGTAATCGGACAAAGAGAAGCCGACGACATTAAGAACAAATGGTTTATCGGCCAAGATCCTGATCGTATATGGGATTATGAGCGTATTGGCGTCTGGCAAAAAGAAGAAGCCGATGAAGCCAAAAAGTATGGCTTACAACCGGGCGACTTTAAATACAAAGACCAAAATGAAGACGGCGTAATGACGGATGCCGATAAAATATTCCAGGGATACAAAACTCCCCGTTTTAACTGGACATTTCGCAATGAATTTATCTTTTATAAAGACCTTTCTCTTTCAACTATGTTCTATTCCCATTGGGGATGGTATGATACATTTAACCGTGCGGCAAATGTTTCTAATTTCCCTGACAGAACTTCGGAATATGTTCAACCCTATTGGACTCCTGAGAACAGGATAAACGACTATGCCCGGATCGGATCAAAAAACACCGGGAATAATTACAAACAAAAATCGTTTATTCGTTGGGAAAATATCACACTCTCATACAATGTACCCAAAACACTGATCCAGAAAATATCCGTCCAGGATATGCGTGTATCGCTCTCTGTTAGAAATGTAGCCGTATTCTCTCCGCACTGGAATTTCTGGGATCCTGAAAAGCGTAATTCAGACACAGATAATCCCAATAGTATGGAACCCACTCCACGCACCTATAATATCAGTTTAAATTTCACTCTCTAATATTGTAAATAATATGAAGACGTTATTATCAAAACATAATAAAATAACACTCCTACTGGGGATATTTATCCTGACATGGAGTTGCTCAGATAGCTGGTTAGAGCCAAAACCTCTATCTTTTTACACTCCGGAAAATACCTATGTAGATGCTGACGGTTTTTATGCCGCGTTAACTACGTGTGAACGCAATATGAGACACGAGTTTTTTGGAGACGGATCACCCATCCTTACGGAATTTATTCTGTCGGATATGGCAGTGGAAGGGACAACCGATAAGGCCGGTCCTCAAATGGATCTGGATGTTTCACTTTTGCCGGATGCCAACTTGAATCATACGGATCGCACAAAAGTAGGTTGGTATTGGTACGAAGGCTATAAGGGTGTCAAATATGCCAATATCGTTATCTCCAAGATCGACCAGGCCGAATACAAAGACGAGGCTGAAAGAAATGCAGTACTCGGATCAGCCTATTTCCACAGGGCATACCGCTATTATAAACTTACCCACCAGTTCGGTAACATTCCTTATCTGGACTGGGAAATAGTAGAACCCAAATACGATTTTTATTCGTATGACCGCTGGTCCATCCTGGAGAAGATACTGCCAGAACTTGAATATGCCTATCAATGGGTTCCGGAGAAAGTAGACCGTGGAAGAACGTCTAAAGCAGCTTGTGGTGTGTTACTTATGAAAGTTTGTATGGCTTTGGGAGATTTTGACAGGGCGATAGCTGTGGGAAATGAAATTGTGGCCAAACACCCCTTAATGACCCAACGGTTTACGGCAAACCAGACAAAACCAGGGACAAACCTGATGCACGATCTTCACAGTGTGGAAGCCAAACTCGACAGGAGCAATACAGAAGGGTTGATGTATGTAGTGGCATATCCCGAAATCGACGGTTCTGACAGAATTCGAACCATGCGTAATGGTATACCTTTCTGGAATAGCGGAAACGTGAGGACACCTAACGGACAATCAGGTACAAGTGTGAGTATCCATGCTTCAGAAACTGATCCATTGATGGATTTAAATAAAAGCTACGGAAGAGGTATCGGACGTTTACGCCCTACCAGTTATTACACCAATAAAGTATGGACGGACAAGGAAAAGAACGATTTGCGTGGAATTTATAATCGCGATAGTTGGAAAAGCCCTGAAGACTTAAGGTATAACCATCCCAGCTTATTAACATCGAACGATCCATTAGTTAGGGAATGGTACGGCAAAAACTTAGTCAAACCGGTGGCTATGTCGGTAGAAGATACTATCCGTTGCTGGTTCTCATGGCCCCATTACAAACTCTTTGTCCCGGATCCTTTACAAACACAATGGGAAGGCGGCGAAACCCCGTGGTATGTCTATCGTTCTGCCGAGGTCTACCTGATGATTGCAGAGTGTTATTATTGGAAAGATCAACCCGCACAGGCAGCTGAGGCTTTAAACGTGGTAAGAACAAGAGCGGGAGCCGATCCTTTGACAGCTGCAGATATAAATATCGGCGCTATTTTGGATGAAAGGGCAAGGGAGTTGTATTATGAAGAAAACAGAAAATCCGAATTGACAAGAATTGCATATACCTATGCAAAGACCGGAAAACCTTGCGAAGTATTTGGCGGCAAAGTATATAGACTGGATAATTTCTCTGGTCCGGGAGGAACAGGGGCAAATATAAAACAGGAAGGAATTAATTTTTATTATGATTGGATAATGAAACAATCCAATTTCTACAATAAAGGTGTAGTACATAAATGGGCTGAATATAAAATGAGCGTACATCATGTTTTATGGCCCGTTCCTGCAAATGCTATAAATACAAATATAAGAGGAATCATCAATCAGAATATTGGTTATCCTGGAGCAGAAAACAATGTTGAACCTTTAATAGTTCCCAAAGAAGGAACTGTGCTTGGACCGGATACAAATTAAAAGAAGAAGTATCTTCGGATATCTTGTTAACCGGAATATGCCAGAGTAGAAAATATCAAAACAGTAAAAAATTGATTTATCATCTCTTTCAAATCCTGGTCCACTCCGGAAAGTCAATATACCTGACTTTTCCGGGGTGGATACAGGGTTGTTCAATTTTTGATGACACGTACATATTCTCATTATTACGAAAATAATTATCAGTATTACAAACAATAGATCAAATAATATAATGCCATTTGGTATGGTCAAACTTGGCCCGGACTGTAACAATAAAAATACCAATTCAGGATACGACAGAAATGGGAAAATACATGGATTCAGCCACACGCATACCTCCGGAGCAGGAGGAAATCCAAAATATGGTAATATCCTGATAATGGCAACCCGCGGTGAAATTGATGTAAATAACTATGGATCTGAAAGAATAAATGAATTTGCAGAACCCGGTTTTTTTCAGTCGACTATGCAGATTATAATATCAATGCTGAATTCACAGTCACTCATAGTGTAGGATTTCATAGATATCGATTTAATGAAGGAGGGCAATAAAATCTTCCCGCATGGGGCTGAAGGCATCTATTAACATTCCCGGCTCAATGCATTTCGTACTGTGCACTACATTCGGGGGAATATATATTCCATCCCCCTCTTTGACCTTTTTCGTGATTCCGTCCACGGTGAATTCAAAAACTCCACTTGCCACGTAGGTACTCTGACAATGAGAATGAGAATGTTCAGAACCTATCGCTCCTTTTTGAAATTCTACTTTTACAAGCATAATTTGGGTATCAAATCCCATAATTTGCCTTCGTATCCCATCACCGGCCGGACACCACGAAATTTCATCCTTAAATAAAAATAAATCACTGCAAGTTTCCATAAAAACACAGTTATAATTAGCAATTCTTTAAAACAAGTTATCTATATCGAAGCTCGTTAAGTTTTGTTCGATTAATTAAACTATTACGTTAAAAATCATGTGTTCCAATTAGCACCTTCTTCTTCCATCGATATCTTGAAAATCAACTTTAAATATCTTATTATCAGACAGGGTAATAGTCGCACCCAATGTGGAATAATTTTCAGTAACATCCTCTATATCAATATTCTTTATTGGGTTCAACTCCTCTTCGGTCCAATCACTATCATCCATCTTGTGTAGCATAACCGTCACGAGTAATTCCATAGGGGGGTTTTTGTTAAGACATTTTTTTCGGGCAAATACAACCGTACTTTCATCTGCTTCTGCATTCCGGTTCGAATGAACAAGGCTTTCGAGTTGATCCCAGCCTATATAAGATATTAAAGCCAGGCTCCTACCAGGAATAGAAGCTGTAATTACCTTCCTGTTGTCCTTCTCAAACTGTTTGACCACTGCATTTTTTCCATTCAAGTGAGGTAAACCATAATGCCCGAGAGTAATTTCGTATTCAAAGGCCAAGCGTGTACGATCTACCCTGATAACTCCTCCAGGAATAGCAATTTCTGCCAAGTCGAGAATGTATCCAACTCCATTATTGGGAGGCTTGCGCATTATAGCTTGCCGGTACAATACATCGTCAATAACTCCATTGAATACCATACTTTGCGAAATCGTAAATTTTTGATTTTCTAGCGCGTCATTGTCAACAGTTAGCCCGGTAAGGTAGAAATTCACATCATCTCCTCTCAAATCACGGGGATCTAGACTGCGGTAAGAGTACTCCATAGCAGTACCTCCGGAAGGATCATGATCTTCCCATGGAAAATGTGTATTATAAGATAACTTGGAGTAATTTGGATCATCGTAGTACACCTTTCCGGGAATTATTTCTGAAGTTCCGGTTTTTCCATGGTTCACCAACACGAGCCCCGGATTTTCGAGTACCAATTTATTAGAATCACTGTCAAGTGATTCCCAGAGACCGTCATTTTCCTTTGCTGTCCAGAAGGGCGAATCCTCAGGAAGAGCTAAACAAATAAAGGGTAGGAACATCAAAAATGGGCTTCCAGCGCAACTATAATTTTGCACCATATACTCCCTCCGTCCATAAAATCCCAGACTAGGAATTTCATTGTAATAAAAATCTTCACGTGTTACGAACTGCAATAAGGAGCCTGAGCAAAGACGTCTGGCCCATCCTGGATCCAGTAATTCTGGGTTTTTCAGCATAAACGAGACCGGGAAAGCCCCTGATACCCAAGTCCGGTAACAGATACTCCGTGACCACATGTTTATATATCCATCACGACCAAAAAAACTGGGTAATGACTTCATGAGTTGCTGTGCAGACCTTTCAATTATTTCAGCAATTTCGGGATAGTATTCGTCTCCGAATGTTCGGTTCCATATGGTTGTATAGACAATAAAAAGACTGATTGAGTAATAATTATAAGTTTGCTCCAAATACCACCCGTTCCCTGAATGGTAGGACGCTATCCATAGCAAATGACTTTTTAATAGTTCATCATCAATTTTATACCCATATTTTTTTAAAAAGGAAAGAGCTACAATGTTAAAAATACGCCAGTTATTTTGTGTAGTTCGGTGGTGAGCCCATTTTGATATGCATTCAACCATCTCATTTTTTTGTTCTTCGCTATAGTGTGTCCAAATAGTATCTGGCATCAGAAGTAACGTCTTGAATAATCCTCCAAACTCACAAGTAAATTGATAATTGGAGTCAGGCAGCTCCTCCGGTAGCGGTATTGAATTGGGATGACCAGGTGTAAAAGCCCTGTAAAAATGTAAAGAATAATAATCTCTTAGATTAATTCCCTTGATCGTAGTGTCAGGATCAATATGTATCAGCGGACCTGCTAACGTAAATGTTCGTTCTAAAGCCTCAAAATCAGCCGCCTTATATCGCCACTCGGGTGCGTTTGGCTGAGGATAAGTCTTACCCGGAACAATAGGAAAACTCATATGCTGATCTATGGAATCAACGTGCGAAAAAGCTCCCTCTAAAAGAAATTTTGCCAAATCAATGTAATGCTCTCTTGTCATACCTGTCATAGGACTTAATTCTAGGTCAGGATTTGTTATTTCAAATTTTCTTTTCATATGATTAAAATATTTATTTTCTATTTCATTAGATTTTTTCTTCGCTCAACATAGTAAAAACAAGTTTTTCCTCTGTATTCACTTATCGAAAAAATTCAAAGGTATCATATGGAACTCGCGATAATCATGAACTTGGGTGAAATCATTTTCATGCTCGTTTCATTGGAATTATATTAAATATCTTGTAAGTTCAATCGTATTATCATTTTTTTCATTTATACAAAAATATAGGTTTATAGCGTTAAAATAGGATATAATATTTGCATAAAAATGTATTATCTTTGCCGTCTATGTGGTTTTTTGAAGAAAATCATGTACATTTGCTTTGCAACATATGGCCACAACTTAAAATTTAAGGGATAACATATCTATTATCAACAATATACAATCATGAACACAAACTATAAGATCAGGGTATTATTTTTTGCTCTTGCACTCATTTTTTCTACGTATATTCTCCATGCCCAGGAAGATAAATGGCAAGGGAAAGCGGTTGATTTTTCACATGGCAGATTGGAAGTCCATCCCGACAAACGGTTTCTTTGCCATGCCGACGGCACGCCATTCTTTTACCTCGGTGACACGGCATGGGAATTGTTTCACAGGCTGGATGAAACGGAAATAGACACCTACCTTGAAAACCGAAGGGAAAAAGGGTTTAACGTGATCCAGGCAGTAATCCTTGCTGAATTGGACGGGCTGAACACTCCCAACAAAAACGGTGACCGGCCTCTTCTTGGCAACGATCCCCGTAAACCTAACGAGGCTTATTTTGCATGGGTGGATGAAGTGATACGTAAAGCCGCAGGAAAGGGAATGTATATTGGCCTGCTGCCTACATGGGGTGATAAAGTGGATGTTCAATGGGGCACAGGCCCTGTAATATTCGATACCGACAATGCTTATACTTACGGGCAATATTTAGGAGAACGCTACAAGGATTTCCCTAATATCATATGGATCAACGGAGGGGATCGCAGTGGTGGTGGCAGGAACAAAGATATTTGGGATGCCATGGCTAAAGGGATCAGATCGGCAGACAACAATCATCTTATGACCTTCCACCCGATTGGTGCGGAAACATCCGGAAGTTGGTTTCATGATTACGATTGGCTTGATTTTAATAGTTGCCAGACCGGACACGCCTATTATACCTACGATATTTTTGAAAAGTTGATTGCCGGGGATTATAACAGACAACCCACTAAACCGGCTATCAATCTGGAGCCTTGTTACGAAGATCATCCGGTAAGAGGGCAACCTGAAGGTGTCGATCTTTGGTTCGATGAAAGCAATGTGCGGCATGCATTGTATTGGAGTCTGTTCAGTGGGGCATTTGGACATACTTATGGTTGCCATCCCGTATGGCAGTTCATGGCTCCTGGCTATACCCCGGTAGGAGGAGTCCGGAACAACTGGTATGATGTCCTTGACCTGCCGGGAGCCTGGGATCTGATACATGCCCGCAGGTTATTCGAATCATATGATTTTTTCAGCAGGCAACCCGATAACACCATTATTTTAACGCCACAAACAGAGAGCAAGGACTACGCCATCGCGACAAAAGGAGATGGATATGCATTGATATACCTTCCACATGGAAATAGTGTGGAGGTATCACTGGAAAAAATTTCCGGAACGAAAAAAATAAAACTTATCTGGTTTAATCCCCGTACAGGTAAAAAAACCGGGATAGGTACCAAAGCAGCCAAAGGCTCTTTCGTGGCAACTCCGCCGTCATCAGGAAAAAATAACGATTGGATATTGATTATGGAAAGGTACTAAACGAATCTCTTCACCTGTCCCCTACAACCTTTCCGCCATTTGTTCCTCGAGTTTCTCTAAGTCTGTCGTGAAGTTTCTGATCCCTTCCGCCAGTTTTTCCGTGGCCATGGCATCTTCGTTTATCATCCACCGGAACGTTTTTTCATCGATGCTGATTTGTTCAATCTCGGATTGTCTGGCAGCCTCCTCATTCAATTTCCGGACTAAGACACCTTCGGTATTCTCCAGCTCTTTGAGGAACTTTGGAGCAATAGTCAACAATTCACATCCGGCAAGTTCCACTATCTCTCCGATATTACGGAAGCTGGCTCCCATTACCTGGGTCTTATAACCAAATTTCTTGTAATAATTGAAAATCTTTTTCACAGAAAGCACTCCCGGATCTTCATGAGCGGCAATTTCCGTAACACCCTGTTCTTTTTTGTACCAATCCAGAATCCGGCCTACAAAGGGAGATATCAGACGAACACCCGCTTCGGCACACGCAACCGCTTGTGCAAAAGAGAAGAGAAGGGTCAGGTTACAATGAATTCCTTCTTTCTCAAGTATTTCTGCGGCCTTTATCCCTTCCCAGGTGGATGCGAGTTTTATTAATATCCGTTCCCTCGAAATCCCCGATATCTCATAGAGAGCTATCAATTCCCGGGCTTTGATCACCGACGCTTCAGTGTCAAACGACAACCGGGCATCTACTTCAGTAGAAACCCTTCCTGGAACAATTTCCAAAATCTTTAATCCGAAATTCACGGCCAACTTGTCCATCGCTTTTGCCAATTGCCCGGATTTGTCGGTTAGCTGCGTTTTACCATAGGCAATAGCATCATCTACCAGCGAAGCATACTTAGGGTCTTGCGATGCAGTATAAATCAAAGAAGGATTCGTAGTTGCATCGACCGGTTTGTATGCTTCAATAGAAGCAAAATCGCCCGTATCAGCCACTACTTTGGTATACAGCTTCAATTGCTCTAATAAATTCATAGGTCATTGATATTTAATCAACCATCATCAACCATCATCGAAAATGCATTATTGTCATTTTACATTAAACGCGATGCGCAGTTCGTCGATCTCCTTGTCACCCATGGGTTGCAAAGAACCGATCGAAGAGGCCATCACCAGCGAGTTAGCTGAAAATTCAGCTACTTCCAGATAGTCGAACGTATTCAACAATTTATCACCTGTCACAAAAACACTGTCGTTTTCTACCAGAATAACCCGATTGTGGTTAAACATTTTCGCCACACTATCCACATCATTATAGATCAGCCCGAAAGGAATAGAGGGGACATCCTGGAGGAAGATCCAACTTTCGGGGATTGTGCGTACATCAAATTTTGAACCGCTCACCGCATGCGCCATCAGATTCACCGATTGTGTGCAGATGATAGAATTGATATGCGGGTTCAACTGGTAAATACGTTGATGCAGGGCTACCGACCTGCTGGGTGTTTTTCCCGCTTCGGCCATACCATTCTTTATCTGGACAATATCACCCGGCACAATATCCCATCGCGCTACATTGCTTGGTGTAATCAGAAAATCATTACCTCTCCAACGTACAGACACCGTACCATAGGTCGATATCATCATCCCCTGGTCACAGGCCCGTCGGATAATATTCACCATCTCTGTACGGATTGCCCGTTCATCGGAAGGATGCTCAATATCCATAAAATGAGAGATGTTTCTCGGCAAGTGATTTACATACTGTGCCACTTGTTCATCAGTCAGATAATTCACCTGTCCCAGTCTTTTGGCATTCACAATAGTGCGGCAGCAGAACTCCAGCGTTTCAAACCGCTGATAGGCATCCATCATATCGGTTCCACCCAGTACTACCCCGTGATTCTCCATGATCACCGCCTTATAACGGGTGTCCTTGAACTCAAAAGCGATCTTCTCGCCCAGATCCTCGCTACCGGGAGTTCCATAAGGTGCAAATCCTATATCCCCGCAAATGTTGTGCGCTTGCGGAACGATCTTGGTGTCGGGAACAATACCTGCAATACTAAAAGCGACCAGTGCAGGCGGATGGGCGTGGATGATAGCGGTTATTTCGGGTCTGGCTTCATAAATAGCTTTATGGAAAGGGAGCTCCGAAGAGGGTTTATGGGGCCCGATAACGGTTCCGTCCCTTTTCACCTGCATAATATCTTTTGTAGTAAGCGACCCTTTGTCTACTCCAGAAGGGGTAATCCAGATATCGCCATTCTTATCCCTGATGGAGATATTTCCTCCCGAAGTAGTGGTCATTCCCCTACAATATATTCTTCCGATGATCACATTGATCTGTTCCACCGGATGCATTAAATTCACATCTAATTGTTTCATTGTCTTATAGAATAAAGAGTAAAGAGTAAAGAGTAAAGAATAAAGACTTTAGAACCAAGACTGTTAGAACCAATATTCAAGACTTTTAAATCAAAAAGTAAGAATAAAAAATTAAAAACTTATCTGTATTTCTCCAGTAGATAAGTCTCCGCCTCCACACTCCACAGTCCATTGTGACGACTACAAATAACAGCCAGTTCCCTGAAAAGTTCGTTGGTTTCACCCATCTTTTCAAAATCGGATATCGGAGTGAGCGGCATATCGATATGTGTATAAATTAATTTCTTTCCTCCGGGGATATTGGGCAGGTTGTTCGTCGCATCGGCTACCGAATTGAGTCCCCCGATATGGGTAATCAGTCCGGCGGGATCAAGTCCTTTACCCATGATATCGAGCGCTTCCACCATATCATCGTTATTACCTCCACTGGTACCGACAATATGCGTGTAAGCATAATGGACATTGTAGAAATTGAATGTGGCGCTGAAATTAGGGTCACTGGGACCGGCAAAGAAATTCAAGCACCCGTCGAAAGCAAGGACAGCATCTCCCTGCTCCACCACCGGCTTTACCGGTGCGAAGACAAATACATCATCATACCCCGTATCACCTGTAATTGCTCTCAACTCCTTCACAGGCTCATCTACCGTCCCTGTATTGATATAACGGAGGTCGATTCCCCGAGAAGCGGCAAAATCAACGGTATAGATAGAGGCAGCCCTGTCCAGTCGCGCCTGGTCCACATCGGTCACCACCAGAAGTGATGGTTTTCTATCCTCACGATGGAGCACATAGTTGATCGCAGCCAATCCCATCGGGCCCACGCCCGCAAGAATCGCCATCTTTCCTCCATCCACAATCTCCATCTTGTGCTTGTAACTGCCGGGGGTAGTATGGTAATTGGCATGCATAGCGCCGATCACACAGGAGAGCGGTTCGGCCAGCGACGCAGGATAATATCCCTCTCCGGTAAACTTCAATAAGCAATCCTGTGCCATCACTTCATTGGGAATAACCACATAAGTGGCATCACCGCCGATATATTTGTAACTGTAACCGGGAGCGCTCAGGATACCCACGGGACCATTTTCGTAATAGAGCGCCGGTTGAATGGAAAACTTATCCCCTGCTTTGAATTTATGCGCCCATTTGGAACCCACTTCCAGCAGTTCACCGGCGAACTCATGACCGATGATAATAGGATTCTCCGCCACGTCATCGGGGATACGCTTATGGTCTGTCCCCTGCGAAGAAGCCTTATAGGACGACATACACAACGAATCGGTCACCACTTTGGCTAGGATTTCATCCTCCCTGATAGGTGGTAAATCAAATTCCTCCAGACGCAAGTCCTTTTTGCCGTACAATCTCACTGCTCTTGTTTTCATTATGATATTTATTTGTTATTTATTTTTGCATACTCTTCGTTGATAAACCGTTCAAGATCCTTTTTATTAGGAAGTTCCACCAAATACTTTGATATGAACAACTCATGGTCACTATCAGCCACGGCGTATTCCACTAACGCATTGTTTTTATTGGTCACCAACAATATCCCTACCGGAGGATTATCCTCCGGTTGCATTATCTCTTTCCGGTAATAATTGACATAAGTTTTTAATTGACCGATATGCTCGTGTGAAAAACTGTCGACTTTCAATTCAATCAACACATGGCATTTCAAAATGCGATGATAGAAAACCAGATCACAAAAGAAATATTCATCGCCGATAATAATTCGCTTTTGCCGCGACTCAAAACAAAATCCGTGTCCGAGTTCTATCAAAAATTCTTCCAGATGTTCAATAAGCGCTTGCTCCAAATCCGACTCATAAGCCACATCTTTTGCTTTAAGCCCTAAAAATTCAAAGGTAAATGGAGATTTGATAATATCCTGCATTACAATCTTTTCACTCTTTGCCTGTACCACTTCGCTCAACTTCTCTGGTTTTTGGCTGATACCACTTCGTTCAAAATAGAGGGTATCGATTTGACGTTTGAGTTCGCGTACGCTCCAGGTTCCTTTGATACATTCCACTTCATAGAATCGCCGCTTTAGAGGATTTTCAATTGGGAGCAACAAACTAAAATGTGAAAATGAAAGTTTGCGAACTAATTTTGTAATATAAGGTAGTTGCTCTGCAACCTTTTCAGGGTTGAATTGGGCAGTCAGTGATTGCCCAATTCCAACAAACTCTTTTTCAATGAATTGTAATTCTGCAGACGGTGTCTGCAGAATCTCCATATCTTCTTGTCCAGAGTTATCCAATTGGGCCGACAGTGATGGCTCAATTCCAACATCTTCTTTTACAATAAATTGCAATTTGGCAGACGGTGTCTGCCAAATCTCTCCAAAATATTTTCGAAAAAAATAGGGTACGTAAATACTGATTTGCGGATAAACTAAATAAAACTGCCTATAAAGGTTTAAATTCCTGTACGACAATCCTTCTTCATCAAAAGAATCGGCCAAATTTTGAAGCAATTTTGCCCCGTATTTTGCCCGATCTTCACCATTCTGTTCAAATTCGACAATATAAAACCCTACCAGCCAGTTCCTGACAGTCAGATGCGTATTGACAGCCGCAACCGCATTTTGCCGGAATGTGCTGGAAATATGTCGAATATTTTGTTGCAGATCGTTGAAATCCATAGAGAAAGACATTTAAAATCATTGAACCGTCAAATCAACCATTTCCTTTCAGTTCCACCTAACCACTTAACCACTTAGGCACTTTTCCACTTTTCCACTTTCTAAGAAAGCATCACCTGTCCTCCGGTGATCGGCAAGGCCTGCCCCGTCTCACCACACTGGTCCATCAGGTAAAGCACGCCCCTGGTCACATCTTCGGGCGTACACCCTTTTCCCATTGGGACTTTAGATAAATAAAACGCTTTCACATCTTCAATAGTTTTTGCTCCCGGTACCTTACCTGCTTTCAGGTATTGCACGAACAATCCGTTGTCGGGATCGCTCCAGAGAGGTCCTTCGTAGAAGTTCCCGGGACAGATAGAATTGACTTTGATACGGTATGGCGCCAGTTCCAGCGCAAAGGACTGGGTAAGCCCGATTCCTCCGAACTTTCCACCGGCATAGGCGAAATTGGCTTTGCTGCCTTGCAGCCCCGACTTGGAATTGATCTGAATAATATCAGCATAATAATCTGCACGAGCATATCTGGTCTGCAATTTCATGACCTTAGTGACCATTTTCGTACAATAGAAATAGGCATTGTAATTTATTTTGGTGACGAAATCAAAATTCTCTGGCGTCATATCGTCCAGACCTCCTGCACGAAGTACCCCGGCGTTGCTGATAAAACAATCGATTGCCCCGAATTGACAAATTGTTTCGTGGATAAGATTCTCCAAACTTGCCATGTCAGTCACATTGGTCTTCACGAAAAAAGCTCTGTTACTTTTCGCGATACGGTTGAATTCTTCGGCTGTGGCACTGCCTGCCTCCTCATTCAGGTCGGCAATCACGATATTGGCTCCCTCCTGTAGGAGGCATCGCCCGATCCCTTCACCGAAACCCTGGGCAGCACCGGTAATCACGACGGTTTTATTCTCCGCACGTCCCCGGGATGTCCCTCCTGCCACACTGCGGCGGTAGTTTTCCACCTCCCAGTTGTCGATAAAGTCTATCTGTTCCTGCGTCATCGGGTGCGGCCCTCCGAATGAATGGGCGAGATAGGCAACCTTCATCGCGTCTTCGAACACATCCAGGATGATGTCGCATTGCCCGGCATTATCGCCTACGGCCACCAACCCGATTCCTTTTATCAATATCACTTTAGGTTGATAACCCAATTTCTCAATAAAGGCAGGAATCACTTTCTGAGCTTCCCCCAACACCGCTTCAGGTGTTTCACCGTTCAGGAAAATATAATTTGATTTACAATAGACAATGGCATCCGGCGTAAACGGTTTAGCAATATCTATCTGTTTCCCGGGGCTGTCGTAATAATATTTGATCAGTTCGTTTTTCCTCACCTTCAATATTTTCAACCCTTGGGCCGACAACATCATCCTTAGCGCTGGAAGAATTTCTTCGGTACAACGGCAAGTATCTCTCTCTCCGGTAGGTGACGATGTTGAAACAGACTGTTCCAATTTTTGAAAGATTTCGGAATAAATCTTTTGTATCTCTTCGATGGTAGGCGCGGCGACAAAAATACCGTGGTTCTGCAACCAGATTATCTGAGGTTCCTCATTATGCGTTGCCCGGTACTTTTTGATCCGCTCATATACCTTTTTGAACAACACATAGCCCGGGTCGGTATATTCTATATACAATGCTTTTTCGCCGAAAAGCCGTTTCAATTCTGAGTTCGCATTTTGCGCGCACATCAATCCGTTCACTGCCGTCGGGTGCAGGTGTACCACAAAAGGATAATTGATCACATTGTGCATCGATGTCTCCACCGAAGGGCGTCTCCCTTTAGTGAGGGTTGCCCCGGCCAGGTCATTTTTTACCTGCTCCTCCCGCTCTGTCGGATCCGGGCTATACGCTTTCTCCGACATTGGGTCGAGTTTACTTCTGTCGAGTACGGCAAAACCCTCTTCGGTTATGGTCGCCAATGCAGCGCCGCTGGCCTTCACCCAAATCTTTTCCTTGTTCTTGTAAGATGTATTACCTCCACCGGCAATTACAAAACGGCTGTCCTGCCCGTAAAACCGCGATATATAAATTAAATCGCGTATTCCGAAAATATCATTTTCAGGCAGAAAAGTTTGAGACTCTTGTTCCATCTTTATCCTGTTTTTTATTCGTTCCGATCCGATAAATTATAAACAATGATTTTTTGGAAGAGTACATCTCCCAATATCTCCAAATCATACCGTTTAGAGCGGTCGACATCCCCGTTTAGGCCTGTGTACCCGAGCAATCTCTGTTTTAGCAAATGCTGATGCGCCATAATAACACAGGCCCCATTATAGTTAATTTCCATAAGCTTATCGGTCAAAGGTACCCCCCCCCTTGCAAACAGTTCAATAGGCTCCATGGCAGGCGTATTGTGTTCACTGCCGAAAGTCACCACAAAACCCTGTTCATAGAGATAGGTGGCATATTTCTCCAAAAGATGCACATCATTACGGGTAGTAATAAATTCCACCGAATGGAATCCCCGTTCGGTTAGTTGTTTAGCCACCCGTTCCAGGTCATTTTCAAAATCGGTATAATTCCCGTTCGCATCGTCCGCGAGGAAGGGATAAGTAGGAATACCACCGGCGGCAATGATGATTTCCTGCACAGTTTCCATCGGCAGGAAAGCGGAAGCCTCTTCCGGAACGAATGCCGCACCACCCGCTTTCAACAGGTTGGCACGGATTTCATTCTCTACGCCGGCAAGGTCATCCAACGACGATTTCAACACCTTTCCGTCAAAGATTTTTTCAAATAATTCCCTTATCCGCGATTCGTCATTGCTACAGGCCTCATACACACTTATGCGCAACGCTTTTGCCAGGTGGCGCTCACGAATCAACCCTTTTGTCAATTCATTGGTTATCCGGTTAAAGTCAAGTGCAAAGCCACATTTTTTCTGCAGAAGCAATTCGTTCAGCTTTCCACACATCGCCTCCACCTGTCGATTGGCCTCATTCCTCACATTGGACAATAGGGTTGCGTAAGGCTCCTTCAAGTGGAAAGGATAAGACAACCCCTTACCGCTCAGATATATACGCCCCGGATTGGCAGGATCATTCACTCGTAATCCCGCTTTCTGGTCTTCCTCATTCAGGCTGATAAACTCGATACCGAAAAGCGGATAGAGTCTCCTCCTCGCACAACCATCAGCCCACTCCTGGTATCCCTCTGCAGTATAAAAATCATTGATACCCACCACTTTCACCTCCTCGGCAACCGCCCTGTCCAGCGCGTCATTCACATCGGAAAACGCACTGAACGAGTAAGGCGTATGCATGTGTGCGTTCACTTTCGCACAATTATCCAATTGACTCATCTTCCAATCATTTTCACTTTTCCACATCAACTAAACACCTTTCTTCGCTCTCCTGATCAACTCCCCATCGGTAAAGTTCTGGCCGGGAATATAATCTTTGAGCGGTTGGATACGTTCGTTGACCATGTCCAGGAACCAGCCTGGCTGTGGGAAGAACGACTCTTCCAATTCGTGTGCCGGAGTGATCCAGTTGCGTGAACCCAGCACACAGACGGGCGCATCGAGATAATCAAATGCGAGTTGACCGATATTGGCGGCGAGGTCGTTCAGGAAAGAACCACGCGCGGTGGCATCACCGGCTACAATGATTTTTCCGGTTTTCTTCACCGAATCCAGTACCTTTTCATAATTGAATGGCACTAACGAACGGGCGTCGATCACCTCTGCACTCATGCCGTATTTGTCTTCCAACTCTTTCGCAGCTTTTAAAGCGGGATAGAGCGTATGACCGATGGTCAGGAATGTGATATCCCTACCCTCTTTCTTCACATCCGGCTCACCGATAGGGATCTCGTAGTAACCGGTGGGAACACCTCCTTCATGGAACTGTTCTCCTATATCATAAATACGTTGGCTTTCAAAGAAGATAACCGGGTCGGTACCCTGCAAAGCGGCATTCATCAATCCCTTGGCATCATAAGGTGTCACCGGGAAGCACACTTTCAGGCCGGGGATATGAGCGACAAGCGATGTCCAGTCCTGCGAATGCTGAGCTCCATATTTCGATCCTACCGATACACGGACCACCATCGGCATTTTCAACACGTTACCGCTCATGGCTTGCCATTTGGGTAACTGGTTAAAAATCTCGTCACCGGCACGGCCAATAAAGTCGCAATACATGATCTCGGGGATCACACGACCGCCACACATGGCGTAACCGATAGCTGTTCCCACGATGGATGCCTCGGCGATCGGCGAATTGAACAGACGGTGATAGGGCAACGATTCGGTCAGCCCCCCATAGACGGCAAACGCACCGCCCCAATCACGGTTCTCTTCACCGTAAGCGATCAGGGAAGCATCTTTATAGAAACGGTCGATGATAGCCTCGAAAAGTCCATCCCGCAGGTGGAACTGCTTCATTTTGCTGAAAGGCTTACCTTCGGCATCAAAAGCAAAGCGCTCCTTATTCGCAATTTTTTTCACCCTTGGATTTTCTTCCAGCGGCATCAGCACTTCCGGCTTCTCGTTGGAGAAACTGTCCACGGAACCATCAGAGAACATCATATCTCCAATAATATCCGGATTTTCCATTCTGGGCGAGATTTCGTCATCGATCGCCTTGAGAAACATTTCATTGACCAGCGCACGTATATCGTCGGAGATCAAGTCGAGGTCGGCTTGGGTAGCTACTCCTGCTTCGAGCAACTGTTCGCCATAACTGCGGATACAATCCTGTGATTCCCATGCTTCCACCTCCTCCTTGGAACGGTACGACGATGCATCGGAAGGCGAGTGTCCACTGTAACGGTACGTCAATACATCCAGCAATACCGGGCCTCTCTTCTCTTCAATGATTTTACGTTTACGTTTATAGGCATCGATCACAGCCAACGGATTGTAACCATCCACCCGTTCTGCATGCATTTGGTCGGGGTTCACGCCGGCACCGATACGTGCGGCAATACCGTAGCCCATCGTCTCGCCACAGGTCTGGCCTCCCATACCGTACTGGTTGTTCATTATATTGATGATCACGGGAAGACCACCCTTCATGTCACCTTCCCAGAGTTGCGTAAACTGGTCCATCGAAGCAAAAGTGAGCCCTTCCCACACCGGGCCGCACGCCATGGAGGCATCACCGATATTGGCCACGACAAGCCCCGGTTTACGGTTCACTTTCTTGTACAAAGAGGCACCCACAGCTATATCTCCCGATCCGCCGACGATGGCGTTGTTGGGATAAACGCCGAACGGGGTGAAAAAGGCATGCATCGATCCCCCCAATCCCTTATTGAATCCGGTCTTACGGGCAAAAATCTCGGCCAATGTACCATATACCAGAAATCTTCTTGCCAGTTCCTTGACCGATCCCTCAAAATCTTTTTTCACGATCTTATAGATCACACCATCAAAAAAGTTTTCCATGATGGCGATAAGCTGCTGGTCATCCAACTGATGGATGGCCGACATCCCCTTGGCCAGAATTTCGCCGTGCGAGCGGTGGCTTCCGAAAATAAAATCGTCCACCGTCAGTGTCCAGGCCATACCCACGGCCGACGATTCCTGCCCGATAGATAAGTGCGCAGGACCGGGATGGTTATAGGGTGTACCGTTGTATTCACCTTGCGTCTTGATCAGATTCAGCATGGTTTCAAATTCCCGGATCAATACCATATCATGGTAAATCGCCTTGAATTCCTCCGTGGTAAAATTCTCTTTTTCTTCTTGCACTGTTTTCCGGTACTGGTTGACAGGTATCGGTTGAAACTCCACAAACCCGGGTTTGCGTGCTTCGGTGGGATCTATAAGTTGTACTTTGGGCATTTTATTTTGATTTATTGATTTACTAATTTATTGATTTGATGATTATGTAATTTAGGAGTGAAGGAGTTTTACAATTCATTGTCAATTATCCATTGTCTATTGTCAATTAACAAAGTCTCTATTCTTTTCCACCTTTCCACTTAGGCACCTAACCACTTAGGCACTTTACAAGAAGACAGTTTCCTTAATAATTTCACTGACGGTGGGATGCGGAAAAACGACCTCCTGCATCTCTTTCAGCGTCATTTCCTGCTCAATAGTGATACAGGCGCCATAAATGATTTCGCTAACGGGATTACCCAGCATATGCACACCAATCACCTCGCCATGCTTTTCGCCGACCAACACTTTACAGAGTCCGCTTCCACCTTCATTTTCGGCAACAAACCGCCCGGCATAAGCCATAGGCAATTTAGCCACCTTATAAGCAATATTTTTGGCTTTGGCCGACTCTTCGGTCTCTCCAACGCCGGCCACTTCCGGATTGGTATATACTACTCCCGGAATAGCATTGTAACGCATGATATCGGGTCTACCGGTAAGGTTATTGACTACCACCTCACCCTCACGGCTTGCCGTATGGGCCAGCAATGAAAAGCCGGTCACATCACCTGCGGCATACACACCGGGAACATTGGTACGCATCTTTTCGTCCACCTTGATGCCCCCCCGTACCAGCTCGACACCCAGGTTCTCCAGGCCGAAGCCTTGCGTAACGGGACGGCGACCCACACTTAGCAATATCTTTTCACCTTCTATCGTTTCCGTCTTTCCATCTTTCTCAAAAATGACCTTGTTACCCTCAAGCTGTGTCAATTTCGCGTTCAGATGGAAAGTAATACCTTTCTTTGTATAGATTTCACGAAGCATGGCAGAGATTTCGAAGTCGAGTCCTCCAAGGATTTCAGGAAGCATTTCCACTACAACCACTTTGGAGCCCAAGCTATTGTAAAAACTGGCAAACTCCATTCCTATCACACCGCCGCCGATGACGACGAGTGATTCGGGACGTTCGGTCAACTCCAGTATCTCACGGTTGGTAACAACCACCTCTCCTGCTTCCTGGAGTCCGGGTATGGGCGGCACGGATGCTTCCGATCCTGTACAGACAAGGAGATTCTTACCCACATATTTTTCACCGTTGCCGGTTATCTCGATTCCTTCCGATGAACGCCCGTTGATATAGGCTTCACCTTTTATCACTGTCACTTTATTGGCTTTCATCTTGCCTTCCACCCCGAGTACAAGCTTACGTACCACTTTCTTTTTACGGGACACCATTTTTCCGTAATCAAAACGGATATTATCCCCAAAAACACCATAGAGGTCTCCGTGCAGCGCATTTTCATAAGTCTTGGCACTGTAAAGCAATGTTTTGGTGGGAATACATCCTTCATTCAGGCATACTCCTCCCATTGCTTTCTTCTCGAACAGCGCCACATTCAGCCCCTTATGCCCGGCCCGTTCAGCCGCCACATACCCGGCGGGACCTCCACCGATAATCAGTAAATCGTACATAATATTTTCTTTAGAGCAAAGAATCAAGAATCATTAAAGAGTCAAGAGCCAAGAATCAAGAGCCAAGACATTGGATTCAAAAAATTCTCTGACAGGATTATTATTAAAACATTTCAAAAATCATTTACAATATAACAACTAAACGCCCTATAGTTCATTAAACAACGTATCTTATGCCTTGAATCTTAACTCTTGATTCTTATACATCCCATACCAGATTTTCAATCTCTATCGCAATCTGCTTCAGGAAGCGGGTAGCTTCCCCTCCGTCTAATGAACGATGGTCGTAAGTCAGGCTCAAACCGATAAAGGGTACAAAAGCATACACGCCGTCGCCAATATCTTTGGGGCGCGGCACGATGGTATTCACACCAAGTATAGCCGACTGGGGCAGGTTAATGACCGGCGTAAACATTTCCACGCCATAATTACCCAGATTCGATACAGTAAACGTACCGGCTTCCGGGGAGAGGATATCCGGGTTCACACTACCATTCCTGCAGGCCGAGGCAATTTCCTTAAACTGCCGCGCCAAACCGGTAATAGAGAGGTCATCGGCATTGCGTACGACCGGCACCATCAACCCCCTATCGGTATCCACCGCCAGACCAAGATGTATCTTGTTAAAATAACGGATGTTGTCACCCAAAAAATGGGTATTGACATTGGGGAATTTCTTCAGCGCCTTGATAACAGAGAAGCAGACCATATCATTTAGCGTAATATTGATATCAAGCTTTCCTTCTTCCAACATCGCTTTCGCTTTTTTTCTAAGTTCCAGTATTCTCCTGGCATCTGCTCCCAAATGGTGGGTAAGTTGCGCTGAATTCTGCAGGGAAGCGTGCATCGAACGGGCGATGATCTTGCGCATATTGGAAATTTTCCGATCTTCATAATCCTTGCCGTAAATAGTATTCACGGGGGCGGATAAGTCGGAAGCCCTGGCCGTCCCTGCAAGTCCCGTTCCGGACGACTGCGGCAGCATGCCCTCTTCGGCTGCCAATTTCTTTGCCAGCGGTGTCATCTTCGGACGATCTTGTAAGACCGCCTCTATATCTTTTTCTATGATACGTCCTTTTGGTCCGCTTCCGGAAAGAGCGGAGGTGTCGACAGCATTTTTCCCTGCCAGTTTCCGGGCACGCGGGGAAACAGGGTTTACGCCGGATTGTACATTTTGCGAAGCAGGACTTTCTCCCTGTCCCGGCACTTCACCGATTAACGGGGTGGTTGCCGCGGAGTCCGCAACACCTCCTGTGGAAAGGCCGGCACTACCCGGTGCAATGATCCCCTTCGACGTTTCTTGCGGCGCTTCACGCCCGGCCAGCAACGGAGAAATATCTTCTCCCGGTTCGCCGATGATCATCATATTTTCCAATACGGGTACTTCATCGCCTTCACCGTAAAAGCATTCAAGCACTACCCCTTCCGAAGGAGCCTCTTCTTCAAACGAAGCTTTATCCGTCTCATAGGAAAAGAGAACGTCTCCCTTTTGCACGGTATCCCCTTTTTTCTTTTTCAATTCGGTTATGATACAACTCTCTACTGATTGCCCCTGTTTGGGCATGATTACTACAACTGCCATTTATGCATGATTTAAGTATGCTACATATAATTTTGACCACTGCCAACTGTGCTGAACTATGCTGACACAAAGATATCATTATCTATGATAGAATCCAAAGATAAATACCATTAAATTGGCATTTAATATTTTCGAATCTCCAAAGGTCATTTTATTTAATTCATTCAATTTAAGCGACACAGAAAATATTGGCAAATATACAGCGTTTGAATTCATGATCAGTTGAATAATTGACTTTTCTGCTATGATTTTTGACAACTTACGATTTCTCACTGTAATCTTTAGGTGATACCCCAAAATGCTTCTTGAACGATTTTGAGAAATAGGAATAGGAGCTGAATCCGGTTTGCTCAGAAATATCTATCAGAGATGCCGAATCATCTGATATCTTTTCGGCAGCGTATTTCAGTCGATAATCTTTCAAAAATTCATTGGGAGAGATACCTGTAAGGCCTTTTATTTTTCTATAAAAGGCAGTCCTACTAAATCCCAATTCCCGGGCCAGATAGTCTATATTCAGATCCGGATCGGACAATTTCGTTTCGAGCAGATGGGTCAATTTATCCATGAATATTTGGTCATAACGATTCAAAGTAACCGGTATGGGATCACCAACCTTCTTTCGTGGTGTTGAAAAATAGCGTCGCAATATTTCTTTGTTTTCCAGAAAGTTGCGAATTGTCAACAAAAGATAATCGGCATTAAATGGCTTGCAGATATAGGCATTTGCCCCCAGTTCGAGCCCCTCTATCTGATCCGGCATAGCTGTCTTCGCAGTGAGTAACACAACCGGAATATGACACTGCTCAGGATTGTTTTTCACACAGGCACACAATTCATAACCGGAAATACCCGGCATCAACACATCACTTAATATCAAATCGGGCGATTTCTCTTGTAGAATTTCCAATGCGCTGTTTCCGCTATATGCTTCTATTACATCATATTCTCCGGAGAGCAAGTCGGAGATAAAATCCATTAATTCCACATTATCTTCCACGATTAAAACCAAAAAACGCTTTTTCTGATCTGACGCTTCAGTATCCTTTTCCAAAACCAATCGCGTTTTAGATACCTCCGTTGTGAAGATATCTTTCTTTTCTGTTCCCTTATCCTTTTTGGCATACACATCATGTGCCGGAATAATGAAAGAAAACTCCATTCCCTTTTCCGGTTTTACCCGGGCTGAGATCTCTCCTTTATGGTTTTCTACGAGCGCTTTGGTGTAATGTAGCCCAATGCCGCTCCCACTATAGTCAACATTGAATCCTGATGAGCCGTCAATTTGACGATAACGGATAAAAAGTTCCTTAAGCTTATCGTCCGGAATACCGGGACCAGAATCGGAAACGGTAATCTCCACGAACGAATTGCAGCCAGGTTGAAGTCTATTACCATATTTGAAAACAGACTCCTCCCTGTTTAGCAAGCACGTATAGATTTCAACCTCCCCATTTTCAGGTGTATGCTTTATGGCATTGGAAAGCAAATTATACATTATCTTCTCTATTTTATCCGTATCAATCCACACCTGTTGCTCATCAAACTGGGAATCAAACAATAATTTCACACCCTTTCTTTCCGCCAAATAAAAGAATGATTCGTAAATATGCTGCAATGTCCGGATGATATCAGCCAATTGGACATGCAATAATAGGGCTCCGTTCTCCATTTTTACGAAATCCATGAGTTGATTCACTAATTGCAACATCCTTTGAACATTCCGGTAAACAGTATCCAATAACTTCAAATTGGCTTCATCAAATTTTACGGTTGTATAAAGTTTCTCCAGCGGAGCAGAGATCAATGTCAATGGGGTGCGGATTTCATGTGAGATATTGGTAAAAAAATTGATCTTCATCCTCGAAACCTCTTTTTCACGCATCCTCTCATTATGCTCCATCTCAATCAGTTGTCTGTTTATCTTCATGTTAAACCAAAACCGTAACGCATAAAATATCATTCCAAGAAGCAAAATAGAATAACAGAGCCAGGCTTGCCATGAGAACCATGGCGCAGGTTTTACCCTAATGTGTAATTTTGCGGGCGTAACGCTTTCAATCCCGTCACCATTCATCGCGCTTACATAAAAGGTATATTTCCCTGCGGGAAGGTTGGAATAGGTCGCCCTGCGAAAATTGTCCACATGGTTCCATTGCTTGTCAAACCCCTCCAATTTGTATTTATAGGTAAGTTTATGAGGTGCGGAGAAATCTATTCCGGCATAATCCAAAGAGATGGTCGTTTGTGTATGATTGAGGACAATATCTTTGGTATAGCCAACATTTTCTTTTAAAACAGAACCCCATGCTGCAGGTCTGACACTTTTGTGAAATATCTTTAGGTCTTCTATGTTGATAATGGGAGAACGCTCGTTGGGAACAATCGTGGAGGGGTTAAAGAAAGTGAGTCCATGATTTCCAGCGAAAAACAACCGTCCATCAGTGTTCCTGCATCCCGCCTTTTCATGATATTGATCACCCAAAGTACCATCAGTCTTAAAGAAATTGGTGATCACATTCGTATTGTTCAAAGAGCGTTTCAATCTGGAGATACCATGAGAGGTGCTCATCCAGATATCTCCATTCAAGTCTTCCAGAAAACAAAGTACATTATTACTTGGCAGTCCGTTTTTCTTGGAAAACACCTGGTATTCATGCCCATTGTAATAAATGGCGCCATTTCCGTAACTGCCTATCCAGATATGATGCCGCTCATCTTCAAACAGCGTGATACTTGTGCTGGTTATAGGGGTGAACTCACTGGGGAATTCCAGTAACCGGGGCTCCGGGCTATTCCTCCTGATCTCGAAAACACCTTGCCCAAATGAAGAGAAAAGGATGTCTCCCGAATCAAGGATACAGATATCAGAAATAGTGGAGGAATTAATTTTATCGTTCTTTACTTTGCCATCCTCAATGCTTAT
>Ga0129314_1000192_pt1 | contig 76447 bp, 74 predicted proteins | sample O1111metagenome_FD_94431 | JGI IMG/M metagenome (GOLD analysis project Ga0129314, IMG submission 94431) | Orangutan individual fecal microbial communities from fecal samples from Wisconsin, USA - O1111 metagenome | ecosystem: Host-associated > Mammals > Digestive system > Large intestine > Fecal... | reverse complement strand
GTCCAGTACGGGAACAACGTCAATATTACGGTTCTCCAGGTAACTGTAAATTTGGTCCATCTGTTCCGGTGACAGGTTATCCCCGGTAAAAAAATCATTAATCTCCCCTGCATCCAGCGTGTTATGCTTGGATTTTGCATGTTCGACCAGCTTTTCCAGCTTCTTTAAAAAATCGTCCTTTTCCACTGATAAACGTCCTTTCGCTTAAAGGTAAATGTGGAAACTCCCACAACTTATCATTATATACCATTGAATACTGTATTTCAACATATTTCGACAAAATATTTTATTTTTTTAGAAGAATCTGTATTCGTTCCTTTAAATTTCCAATATTTACCTCTGTTCTGGTTCCGCCGTACTCACCGTCCAGGACCCAGTCCACTCCCCATTCCGATGTCATTCGGATGGATGAGGTCTTAAATTTATACACATATTCGTTGGGTTCTTCCTTGAGAAACATATAGGATACAATGTTGCTCAAATCCACAGGCGTTCTGGGCATACGGATCAACAGCACCTCGAACAGCCCGTCATTTAAGGCCACGGACTGGTTCACCAGTCCCTTGAAACCGCCCACGCTTCTGGTATTGGTCACCATGCCAAAGGCAAAATCCTCTTCCAGCACCTGATCCTCCCATTCCACCTTCATGCGGTATGGCTTCAGGCCTGCCAAACTCTTTACGCCCTCGATCATATAGGCCTGATGGCCCAGCAGGTTTTTCCTGTCTTGGGATGTGAGATAAGACACTTCCGTAAATGCCCCAAAGGCGGCAATATACATAAAATACCTGTCATGGCAAAAGGTGCCGATGTCAACGGCAAAGGGCTTGCCCTCCATAATATCCGAGGCCGCCTGGGGCATCCTCTTAGGTATCTCCAGGCTGGAGGCAAAGTCATTGGTGGATCCGGCCGGAATGTATCCCAAAAGAGGCAGCTTCTTAAGCTTCATCATGCCGGACACGGTCTCATTCAGGGTACCGTCCCCGCCGCTGCACACCACCAGGTCCACACGGTTACCGTATCGGTGCACCACTTCCACGGCATCGCTCTGCTTCTGGGTCACATGGACACGGATCTCATAACCCGCCCTGGTGAAAATGTCCAGTATTTCCATAAGATGACCCTTGATCTGCTCCTTGCCTGAACGGGGATTAAATACAAACAGCATTTTCTTCATCCTGCATTCCTCCCTTTCAGTGTAACCAATTTTAACAAACTTATCCAATCAAAGAAGTATATGCCTGAAATGCATTGGGCAGAGCATATTTTTCCTCCACTTCCTTCCTGGAAACCATGAACCAATCCCCGGCCCGGTCCTGTTTCTGGACAGATGCCGGCTCCTGGGCCAATGCCGGCTCCCGGGCCAATGCCGGCTCACGGGCCAATGCCGGCTCACGGGCCAATGCCGGATCACGGGCCAATGCCGGATCACGGGCCAATGCCGGCTCACGGGCAGCTCCCGGCTCACGGACAGCTTCCGGCCCCTCGGCAAAATCCCAGCCTGCGCCGTCCTCCTTCTGCCTCAGGACCACCCGGTATCCGCTCATATGCCATTCCACATGGGAAAATACATGCTTGGCCGATGGCAGAGGGATCAGCTGCTCCACTGCCTCAGGCTCCAGACCCAGAACCTCCGGGACCTCCTCCGATCCCGGATACCCCAGCACATTGGGGAGTTCATAGAGAGCTGCCAGAAGGCCTTTTGGCGGTCTCTTATGGATGGCTACCTTGTCTTGATATTCTATGATGAAAACGGTCCTCTTCTCGATTTTCCTCGCCTTTGCAGGCGATTTATAGGGAATTTCCTTCCACCAGCCATTCTTTTTTGTGAGGCAGACAGAAGCCAGGGGACACTCGCTGCATTTGGGCTCTCCTCCCGGTATACACACCAGGGCGCCGATCTCTATGAGCCCCTGGTTGTAGTGACTGGCTTCATCTGCGGGCATCACGGCTTTAAGTTCCTGTTCCATCCCGGTCTTCACAGAGGCCTTCTTTATATCCTCCCGGTCCCCCAGGATCCGTGAGATAACCCTGAGCACATTGCCGTCCACGGCAGGGAGCGGCTGGTTAAAGGCAATGGAAGCAATGGCTCCTGCCGTATAGCTCCCGATCCCGGGCAGCCGGATCAGATCCTCAAAGGATGCAGGAAGGCAGCCGCCGTATTCCTCCATTACCATCTTGGCCGCTGCCTTTAAATTCCTGGCCCGGTTATAATATCCCAGGCCTTCCCACATCTTCATAAGATGATCATCCTCTGTCTCTGCAAGATCCCTCACAGAAGGAAACGCTTCCATAAACCGTTCAAAATACGGCTTCACCGCCTCAACCCTGGTTTGCTGCAGCATGATCTCCGATATCCAGACCCGGTAAGGCTGGGGATCATCCCTCCAGGGCAGGGAACGGGCCCTGGAGCCGTACCAGGCCAGCAGGGGCCGTTCCATGGCACGAAGCCGTTCCTGCCGGTCAAGCGGCGCATCTTCCGGTTCCAGCACCTGGAGACGGTCATAAAAATGTCCTGAATCATACATATCCATAAATACCTCTCACCGACACTTCCCCGGATATGACGGAAGCCACCGTGCCGTCCTTTTTCTTTACCAGCAGGCTTCCTTCATTGTCAATTCCCAGAGCGGTCCCCTCATACTGGCCTTTGGGGTCAAGCACCATCACTTCCCTGTTGGTATTGGCCAGCTCCCTGTTATACTCTTCCTTTAATATCGACATGTCACAGGTTTCCAGGAAAATGTCATAATATTCCTCAAATGCTTCCGCCACGGCGCTGATGACCGGGCTCCGCCTGATGTTCTCCCCCTTTTCCAGCTTAAGGGAGGTTGCTGTTTCGGCCAGTTCACCGGGGAACTCATCAATGTTTACATTGATCCCGATCCCTGTGATCACATACCGGATGCACTCATCCTCCGTGCTCATCTCCGTCAGGATCCCGCAGATCTTCTTTCCCTCCAGCACCGCGTCATTGGGCCATTTGATCATGGCATTCAGACCCGTGGAGGATCTGACCCCTTTTACCACCGCCATCCCGGCGATCAGTGTAAGCATGGATGCATGCAGGGGGGAGATGGCCGGCCGGAGGACCACGCTCATCCATATGCCCACGCCCTTGGGAGAGGTCCACAGCCTGCCCCTTCGGCCTTTGCCCGCCCACTGGCTGTCCGCCACCACCAGGGTGCCGTGGATTGCTCCCTCCTCAGCCAGTTTTCTGGCCCTGGTGTTGGTGGAATCCGTTTCATCAAAATATTCCAGCCTGCCCCCAATCCATTTGCTGTGAAGCATGGACTGCAGTTCAGCCTGGGTGATCACGTCCGCGTTCTCCACCAGGTGATACCCCCGGTTGCGGACAGCTTCAATTTTGTAACCTTCTTCTTTTAGTTCATTCATGGCCTTCCACACAGCTGTGCGGGAGACCCCCATCTTATCACACAGCTGCTGGCCGGAAAGATATCCATCCGCGGCCCTCAGCATGCTTAAAATCTCTGACTTCATGTTCACCTCTATGTCCAAATGCTGATGGCGCTTAAGACACCGAGAACACCGAGGCCCACGGCCAGTACCAGCTGCAGGATTCCCAGGCGGAACTTTTTCTTATCCCTGCCCCAGGTCTTGCATTCAAATATACCGCTTACCGCATTTAATAAAGCTGCCAGCAAAAACACCAGAGGAAAAAGCATGTGATTTCCCTCCGGGTTAATGAATGACAGCACGGCCAGAATTACAATTGCAATTCCCAGTATCAGGTGGGCCATGTCCAGGAATACCCCGGCATGGCGCTCACCCCTTCCTCTTTGCCCATGCATATGTGCTATTCTCCTAACGTTGCCAACATTACCGCCTTGATGGTATGCATCCTGTTCTCAGCCTCGTCAAAGACAACGGACTGGCTGGATTCAAATACCTCATCTGTCACTTCCAGTTCCGATACGTAAAAGCGTGTGCCCATCTCATGGCCGATCTTGGTCTTCAGGTCATGGAAGGATGGCAGGCAGTGAAGGAAGATGGACCGGGGGCCTGCGTGATCCATCACGGCCTTTGTCACCTTGTAAGGTGTCAGGTCCTTAATACGCTCTTCCCATACCTCGTCCGGCTCTCCCATGGAAACCCACACGTCCGTATCAATTACATCTGCTCCCCTGGTCGCAGTATCCACATCCTCTGTCAGGGTGATGGAACCGCCGCTTTCCTTTGCAAATGCCTCACATTCCGCCACAAGAGCCTTGTCAGGGAAATACTTGGCCGGTGCGCATGCCACAAAATGCATGCCCATCTTTGCACAGGCGATCATCAGGGAATTACCCATATTATAACGCGCATCGCCCATATACACAAGCTTTACACCCTTTAAATGTCCCAGATGTTCGCGAATTGTGAGAAGATCCGCCAGCATCTGTGTGGGATGGTCCTCATTGGTAAGGCCGTTCCACACAGGCACGCCTGCATATTTGGCCAGTTCCTCCACGATCTCCTGTCCGAATCCGCGGTACTCGATCCCCTCATACATCCTTCCCAGGACCCTTGCCGTGTCAGCGATGCTTTCCTTTTTGCCGATCTGGGAACCTGACGGGTCCAGATAAGTGGTGCCCATTCCCAGATCATGGGCAGCAACCTCGAACGCGCAGCGCGTTCTGGTGCTGGTCTTTTCAAAGATCAGAGCCACATTCTTACCCCGAAGACTGTCTGTCAGGATTCCATTCTTTTTCTTTTCCTTCAGTTCAGCCGACAGATCCAGTAAGTATGTAATCTCCTCTGGTGTATAATCTTTCAATGTCAAAAAATTCCTGCCCTTTAAATTCATACTGTCCTCCGTATCCACCACTGTGTATGGTTGTTTTTTTATTAATATTTATGCATCTTTATGCATAATATACTACACCTGGCGTCCGCTGTCAAGAGTGGGAATCAAAGCTCTCAGCGCAGCTGCCCCGGCTTTCTTGTGTATGAGGTTCAGCATTTCATCCACTGTATAAATTTTAAACCGGCCGATCCGGTACTGTTTTGCCAGATCTTCCAAAAGGGACAGGTACAGGTCCTTGTAATCCCAGCCCTCCTTCATCCTCAATTCCTTTGCCAATTGGGGAAATATGGTTTCCGTATACTTCCGGTACCCCGGCATATCCTCCTCATCCCTTGTAAACTCAGGCTTCAGGTAGGAAAGGAGAACGTGGATCTCCGTCATCATCTTGTCAAAATAATAGGTTTCCCCCTCCGGGGCATTGATATAATACACACGGCCCGCCAGGCCGTAAAGCATCCTCTTGCTGTCAAAATATCCCAGAAGCATATTCCTCCTGGCCCTTTTTCTGTCAAACTCCAGGATCCCGCCCAGGTCCTGCCTGGGCGCCACATGATAGATGGAGACATCTTCGGGAATTTCCAGCTTTTTCTCCGTATCAATCCCATACCCGTAAATACGCAGCACAATGATATCCTTATATCCCTTGTCGATGAGCACATCCACAGGCACATTGTTGATGCCTCCGCCGTCCATATAATACTTTCCGCCCAGCTTTTCCTGGCGGAAACCGATTAAATATGCACTGGCCATAAGCATGTCGCTGATCGTGCCCTCCGGCGCTTCCTTTACATTGGCTATCAGAGGCTGACGGTCGGACAGGGAGTAGGTCACCACATAGAGCTCCCTGTCCGAACTCCTGATCTTCTCCTCATCCACCACGTCATCGATCAGTCCCTTCAGGGGTGCAATGTCAAAGCCGCCGTCCTTTAAAAGGCGCTTTGCCCCTGATATAAGCTCCCCCACATTAAGGGATGTGAGGCTGGAGAGATTTCGGATACTGAATTTCTTCAACTGGTCCATCAGCTGGTCATCCACATCCATTACCCTGGAATAGCTGATGTTTTCCCATATGTGCTCTGCCTTTTGAAAATCATCCATACAGATAAGGGCGCCGTTGAGAGCGCCCACTGAGGTGCCTGCGGCTCCCCTTATCTTTACCCCGGCCTCCCGGAGGGCGCGCCAGGCGCCCACCTGGTATGCTCCTTTGGCTCCTCCGCCTTCCAGAACAATGCCGTATTCCCTGTCCAGATCCAACTGAAGCTTAATTCTGACCACCTGCCCTTCTATGTCTGCCGGCCATATGCCGATTGAATAAAAATGCAGCAGGCCGTATGAGTATCAATGTGAGAAATGATACCGCCACAAAGCCAGCCAGCTGCGCTTCCATGGAAGCGCCTGTCAATGCAATGATAAAAGCCCCGGCTGCCCCGGCCGCAAACCACAGAGATGTCAGGCAGCGAAACGCCAGTTCCACCCCCAGAAATACCAGAAATGATACAAGCCATCCGATTGATGCCATGCTTTGTCCTCCTTCCTGTGGGCGTATTCTGTTTGGCCGGTTCAGGCACCGGTGTCCCTTGGCAAAAAGCGATCCGAAACAGCCGGTTCAGCCATTCCTGCGCTGTCTTGCCACCTCAAACATGAGCACGGAAGCCGCAACCGCCGCGTTCAGGGATTCCACCTCCCCTGCCATAGGGATCTTGATATAGCAGTCGGCCAGATCTGCTGTCTCCGCTTTCAGACCGCCGGCCTCATTTCCAATTAAAAAGCCCACACTGTCAGTATAATCTTCCTGGTCATAATTATTCATGCCCTTTAAGTGGGCTGCAAATAGTCTAACTCCCTGGCCCTTCATTCTCCCGCACGCTGCCTTAAGGTCATCCACATACACAAATGGCATCCTGTAAATGGATCCCATGGTGGAACGGATCACCTTTGGATTGTAGATATCCGCCGTCTCCCTGTTCATCACAATACCGGTGATTCCGGCTCCCTCCGAGGCCCTGATAATGGTTCCCAGGTTTCCAGGATCCTGAAGGGTTTCCAGGATCATAATAGCCAACCTCTTTCCTGATCCCGGTCCCTTAAGAATATCATCCAGGGTATACTTTTTCTGCCTGGCAACTGCCAGAACGCCCTGAGGCGTCTGCGTGTCCGCCATTACCCCCATCACAATATCAGTCACTGTCTCATATGAATATGCCGACAGCCACGTTTTATTTTCCCGGTTCGCTGCAAACCCCTCGGTTACAAACATGCTGTCCACATCTCCCGGCGGGAGTTCCCTGCACATACGCAGTCCTTCCACCACGTACACGCCTTCTTCCCTTCGGGCTTTGGCCCTGGTCCTTAAATTCACCACACGTTTTACCTGCTTATTGGACGTACTGTTAATCATCTGTCAACTTCTCCTTATCAGTGAATCTTCTCCAGTTCCTCCATCCACAGCCGGCTGCAGGCATCGCTGGGCATACGCAGATCTCCTCTGGGGGATACTGCCACCGATCCCACCTTAGGACCGTCCGGCAGGCAGGAGCGCTTAAACTGCTGGCTGAAGAACCTGCGGTAAAATACCTTCATCCACTTTAATATGGTCTCCCTGTCATACTGTCCCTTAAAAGCCTGAAGGGCCATCCGGTAAATCTTGGCCGGTGCATAACCGTACCGAAGGATATAATAAAGATAGAAGTCATGAAGCTCATAAGGCCCCACCAGGTCCTCTGTTTTCTGTGAAATCTGTCCGTCCTCAGGCGGCAGAAGCTCCGGACTTACCGGAGTGTCCAGCACATCCATGAGCACCTCTGACAGTTCCTGCTCATTACAGGTATCCGCATAATAGCGCACCAGATGACGCACCAAAGTTTTAGGCACCGAGGCATTGACCCCGTACATGGACATATGGTCGCCGTTGTAGGTGGCCCATCCCAGGGCCAGCTCCGACATGTCCCCTGTTCCGATCACAAGTCCGCCCACCTGGTTGGCAATATCCATCAGGACCTGGGTCCTCTCCCTGGCCTGGCTGTTCTCATATGTTACATCATGATTGTCCATATCCTGCCCGATATCGGTAAAATGCTGGCTCACGGCCTGCCGTATATTGATCTCCTTCAGTTCAGCCCCCACCTTTGCAGCCATGGTGCATGCATTATGATAAGTTCTGTCCGTGGTTCCAAAACAGGGCATGGTGACACAGTGGATATTGCTCCTGGGGATCTTAAGGGAATCAAATGCCCTGACAGTCACAAGTAATGCCAGAGTAGAATCCAGTCCCCCTGAAAGCCCCACCACCGCGTGCTGGCATCCTGTATGCTCCAGACGCTTTTTCAGCCCCATGGCCTGGATGGACAGGATCTCCTCGCAGCGGCGGCTGCGCTGTCTCTCATCATGAGGCACAAAGGGAGCCGGGTCAACAAAACGCAGGATATCCTTGCCTGTGCCGGACAGTCCGTATGCCTGGGCAGCCTGAGCGCTGCGGTCATCGCCGTCCTTTAAGGACAGTTCAAAATCCACGATCATATAGCTGCCCTCTTTCCTGGCATCATCCGGTGACGGGAATGTGGTCATGCGCCTGCGCTCACTGCAGAGCCGTTCCACATCCAGGTCCGCACAGATACTCTCATTGATAAAACGCCGGGATTCCACCAGGCAGTTTCCATTCTCCGCAATGATGTTCTGTCCTCCGAACACCAGATCCTGGGTGGATTCCCCCTCCCCGGCATTGGCATATACGTAACCGCATACCAGCCTTGCGGACTGGCTGCAGATCAGCTCATGGCGGTACACATCCTTGCCCGTTGTCTCATCACTGGCTGAGCAGTTGACTATGACCGTTGCCCCTGCCAGGCAATGCCGTATACTGGGCGGACAGGGTACCCATACATCCTCACAGATTTCCGCACCCACAGTAAACCCCTTCATATTGGTGCACCTGAACAGCAGATTCATGCCCATGGGCACCGGCCTGTCCTCCCATGGGACAAAAACAGGGGTTTCATTGCCCGGACAAAAATGGCGGGCCTCGTAAAATTCAGAGTAATTGGGAAGGCTCTTCTTGGGCACTAAGCCCAGAAGCCGTCCCCCCTGTATGACCGCAGCCACGTTATAAAGTTTCCCTTCCCGCTCCCAGGGCATACCGAGAAACACCAGGATATCCTTGTCCTTTGTGGCGCTGATGATGCGTCCCAGTTCTTTCCTTGCTCCTTCTAACAGCGAGGACTGGAAAAACAGGTCGCTGCAGGTGTATGCAGTGAGACACAGTTCAGGGAATACCATAAGCTTCACGCCTCTGCTGTATCCCTGATGGATCAGATCAATTATCTGCTGCGCATTATATTCCGGGTCAGCCACCCTGATCTTCGGTGTGACTGCCGCTACCCTTATGAATCCATCTCTCATATTACGGCCTCCATAACTTATTACGTACCTAGTTCTTCATGTGTGTACTTAGTTCTTTGCGTCATAGCATGGTACTTTGTCTACCTGCACATTATATCATAAAAGTTTTCCGCATGACACCCCCAATCATACACGCGTCCTGTACATGATCCCATACACATTCTGTTTACATTTGCACGAAACTGATGTACAATCGTTGAAAACAAAAAAGTTCGCACAGGAGTAATCATAAAATGATCAATGAATTTTCCAGAACAGAAATGCTCATAGGTTCCCAGGGTATCATGTCCCTGAAAGCTGCCACCGTAGTTGTATTCGGCGTGGGGGGCGTGGGTTCCCATGCCATTGAGGCCCTGGCCAGATGCGGTGTGGGCAGGCTGGTACTGGTTGACAATGATACCGTATCCCTGACTAACGTCAACAGGCAGAGTATTGCAATGCACAGCACCATTGGACGGCCGAAAACACAGGTCATGAAAGAAAAGATTACCGACTTAAGTCCGGATACCCGGGTGATCACCAGTGAGCAGTTCGTGCTTCCCCAGAACCTGGATACTCTTTTTGAAACAATAAAAAGCCAGATGGAACCATCTGACCGTGTGTCCTATATTCTGGATGCAATTGACACAGTGACCGCCAAACTGGCACTGGTCTCCTATGCCCAGGAGAACGGGATCCCCATCATCTCCTCCATGGGCACCGGCAATAAGCTGCATCCTGAGCTGTTCAGCATATCCGACATTTCACAAACCTCCGTATGCCCCCTGTGCCGGGTCATGCGCAAGGAACTGAAAGCCAGGAATATCAGCCATCTCAAGGTTTGCTGGTCTCCCGAGCCTCCCCTCACCCCAGGTCCGGCTGAGGAGGACACAGGAAACCGCCGGGCGACACCGGGCAGCATCTCCTTTGTCCCCCCGGTGGCGGGGCTTCTCATCGCAGGTCAGATCGTCAGGGATATCTGCGGCCTGGACTGAGCCGGCCCATGGCAGGCCCGGCATCTTTATTCCAACGGCGCCCTGTAAAACCGTCCCACAAACTGCTGTGTCTTCAGCACATTGATGATCACATGCTCATCCGCTTCCTGCATCACATGGACCGCGTCATTTACCTCGTAGGCTGATATGACTGTGTTGAGCAGATACATCTTCTTTTTGCTGTAGCCACCCATGGCCTCCACGCAGGACATACCATGCCTGAAACGGCTGATATATGCCTCCACCACCTCCGGCCCTTTGATGGTGGTAACCTGAAGTGTCACCAGCTCATACCTGTGATGGAAGGCGGAGATCATCCTTGTGGAAATGAACTGGAAGATAATGGAGTAGCCGGCATACTTCCATCCGAATATGGAGCCGTAAAAACAGTACATGATGGCATTGCCGAAAAACACATAGCTCCAGATAGACTGTCCGGTGCGGTTGGAAACAAAAAGGGCGATAAAATCAGTGCCTCCGCTGGAGGCATTTCCCCTTAGGGCAATGACAATGGCACTTCCAAAAATGACCCCGCCGAATATCACGTTCAGTACTTCATCTGTAAATATGGGCGTAAAGCTGAATATCTGCAGGAATACACTGCTTAAAAATACCTGCGCCAGGGAAAACACGGTAAAGCGAACGCTGATCCCCTTACAGCACATAAAAGCCACGGGAATATTCATCAAAAGCATGGTTATCTGCATGGGAATAGTAAGCCCCCACAGGCCTCCCAGACGCTCGATCAGCATGGCGATTCCGGTAAATCCGCCGGAAATAATGCCTGCGGACCGGACAAACACCTGCAAAGCATATGCCTGGACCAGCGCAGAGAGGATAACCGCGGCCAGTGTGATCCCCAGCCTGACGCGTCTGTCCTTTTTCCATTTATTAACGAAGGCGGAAATACGCCTGAGACTTTTCATAATTCCTCCTGCTGCCCTAAACTGCTACATTATATGACATAATTATCTTTCATATTCTTCCGCCACTGGACCAGATCCTCCAGTGTATACCGGTCCACCACTCCCTTGATAGCTTCATCCAGCTCCCTCCACAATCTGAGGGTTACACAGTCCAGCTGCCTTGTGCACGGATTATCCTCACCGCTTAAGCAGTCCACCGGCGCAAGGCTTCCCTCTGTAACCCTGAGTATCATGCCCACCGTGTATTCCGCCGCGGGCTTTGAAAGGTAATATCCGCCCTGGTTTCCCCGGATACTGCGCACATAACCGGCCCTGGACAGGATGGATATGATCTGTTCCAGATACTTACCGGAAATACCCTGGCGGTTTGCAATATCCTTTATCTTTACCGGTTCCCCATCCCCATGGACCGCCAGGTCCACCATGGTGCGCAGGGCATAGCGCCCTTTTGTCGAAACTAACATATATCTTCACGTCCTTTTGGTTTAGTATTTGTAGTTGATGTATAAAATATCCACATATGATTATCATACTATTCCTGTAGGAAATATGTCAATAGAAACTTATGGGCCTCATGTATAGATACTGTGGATTCAGGAAAACTAAAAGGTGTTTGAAACAGATAGATAAACGGCTTAAACGAAGAATATGAGAACAGAATGGAGGATTCACATGAAAGCGGAGATTAAAACAGAACCTGTATTCCTTACTGATAAGAACCATATTGTGGTGCTGGAAGCTCTTTGCGGCGCTCCGGGCGCTGCTCTGCCCGATACCTGCAAGCCCTTTGAGGTGCTGGAACCGGGTATGACCGAGGGTGCAAGCGAAAAACATCTCCCTCTGGTGGAAACAGACGGGCTTCACGTCACAGTTAAGGTGGGCGAGATCTTCCACCCCATGGGCGAAGATCACAGCATTGGGTGGGTATGCCTGACAACAAAAGCCGGATGTACCATGCGTGTCTGCCTGAACTCTGACTGCGAGCCCGTGGCACACTTTACCCTGGAACAGGGAGATTCCCCGGTGGCAGCCTATGCATACTGCAACCTTCACGGTCTTTGGAAGACAAACATCTGATGTAGGCACAAGCTAAACGATACATGTGTTTAACCTTATGGTACTCTCAGTGGACAAGGTCGCCATTTTTTAAATAAAAAAAGGGAGCTGCCCTTCCCCCACAGAAGGCAGCTCTCAGTCACGATCAAAACCGTCACACTATTAGTTTATTTGGCATCCCCATACCAAACAAAAACCCGTAAGGCACTCCTTTGTGCTTCTTACATGGACACTATAACACCGTTCCCATGATTTGTCAATCTTTTTTGTGCACATTAACATAATCCATTCCCTTCCAAAGGCATTTTTATATAAAATTCTTCCAGCTGTCCCCCTGCCAACGACATATGTATTCATGTATAATCACACCTCTTTGGTACATACTAACATTATGTATTTTTTTCATCTGAAGTCGCGCAGAAAGGAAGAAACAATGGAATTTTCCCAAAATTTAAAAGACAATATTACCTACCTTCATGAAAAGCTGAATGTTCAGACGAATTTTGATGTGGTATACCGTGTGATTCACATCGGCGGACGGGAGGCCTGCCTGTATTTTATAGATGGCTTCACCAAGGATGATTCCCTGTTAAAGATACTGCAGGCATTTTCCACCATCAAGCCCGAGTCCATGCCGGAAGATGCACATGCATTTTCCAAACAATACCTGCCCTATGGAGAGATCGGACTTCTGACCAATGATACAGACATGATCACCCAGCTTTTGTCCGGTGTCTCATGCCTTTTTATTGACGGTTATGACAAATGCCTTACCATCGACTGCCGCACCTACCCTTCCCGAGGGGTGAGTGAGCCTGAAAAGGATAAGGTCCTGAGGGGGTCCAGGGACGGATTTGTGGAGACACTGATCTTTAACACCGCCCTGATCCGGAGGCGGATCCGTGACCCCAAGCTGACCATGGAAATCATGAGTACGGGTGAAAGCTCCCACACCGACATCGCCATCTGTTATATGGAAAACAGGGTGGATAAACAGCTCCTGGCCAAGATTAAGGAACGGATCCAAAACCTGAAGGTAGATGCCCTGACCATGAACCAAGAAAGTTTGGCCGAGTGTCTTTTTCCCTATAAATGGTTTAACCCGTTTCCAAAATTCAAATTTTCGGAACGGCCGGACACGGCTGCTGCCTCTGTGCTGGAAGGCAACGTCATCATCCTGGTGGACAATTCCCCTTCAGCCATGATCCTTCCATCCTCCGTGTTCGACATCATAGAGGAAGCGGACGATTACTATTTTCCGCCCATCACAGGCACCTACCTGCGGCTTTCCAGAATGACCATCTCCATCCTCTCCCTGATGCTGACGCCCACATGGCTTCTGCTGATGCAGAATCCCGGATATATTCCGGATTGGCTGGCCTTTATCCGGGTATCGGATCCACTGAACGTGCCCCTGATATGGCAGCTGCTCATACTGGAATTTGCCATAGACGGACTGCGCCTGGCTGCTGTGAACACCCCCAGCATGCTGACCACCCCTCTCAGTGTGATCGCCGGTATCGTACTGGGTGAGTATGCGGTAAAATCAGGCTGGTTCAACAGTGAAACCATGCTCTACATGGCCTTTGTGACCATTGCCAACTATTCCCAGGCCAGCTTTGAACTGGGTTACGCCATGAAGTTCATGCGTATCATCATACTAATCCTGACCTCAATTATCAATATCTGGGGGTATGCCATCGGCACCATACTGACCATATGCGCCATTGTATTTAACAGGACCATTGCAGGAAAGAGTTATATCTATCCCCTGATCCCATTCAGCCTCAGCGAGCTGAAAAAGCGGTTCCTCAGAGGACGGCTTCCCCACACAGAAAAGTAACTGTCTCCAACATACACGTGTAAAAGCAGCAAAATGCTCCTCCCCGGGCGCCTGGCACAATCCAGGTGCACACTCCGGGAAGGAGCATTTTCAGTGCATGGCACTCTCAGTTTACAGATAGTACAGGGGACAGATCATACAAAATCCTCGCGCATGGGAGTAAAGATATCCAAAAGGATCCCCGCCTCCAGGCAGACGCAGCCATGTTCCACCCCATCCATCTTAAGCATGGTATCACCGGCCTTCACGATCCTCTTCTCACCCTCTATATTAAACTCAAACTCACCGCTTACCACATATGTGATCTGAGTGTGGGGATGATGGTGCAGGCTGCCCACCGCGCCTTTTTCAAATGTATTCTCAACACACATCAGGTCTTTGCTGTAAGCCAAAACCCTTCTCACAACTCCCTCTCCTGCCTTAACGGCCTCTGTATCCCCGTGGAATACCCATCTCTCATCCAACATGATCCTGCACTCCTTTTTTATGATTTCATATTCATATAAGTTATTTTATCTATCGTTTTCCCTATCAAACAATACGGTCAGCACTCTGCAAATCCCACGCTTTTCAGGAACTTTCCAAATGCCTCACGTCCCTTGGTATCGCATTTGTAAACACCCGCATCCTCCAGAACTCTGGCAAACACGTGCCCCACTTCCTCCTGAAGGATGTCCTGCACATTCTCAGATGTGACCGCAATACCTTTTTCCTCATATTTAGGAAGGAACTCCTCCACCCAATCCCCGTGTTTTTCCAGGGTTCCATTGCTGCGGATATCTCTTCCTTCTATTATATACTCTCCCAGCTCAGCCAGCTCTGTCTTCAGCCTGGAAGGAAGTACCGCCAAACCCATGACCTCGATCAGGCCGATGTTTTCCTTCTTAATATGGTGCAGTTCCTGATGGGGATGGTATACACCCAGGGGGAACTCATCCGTAGTGATGTTATTGCGCAGCACCAGATCCAGTTCATACATATCCTGGACCTTTCTGGCAATGGGCGTAATGGTGTTGTGGGGCTCACCGTCTGTCTGGGCAAAGACGAATGCGTCTTCATCCGTGTATGCCCTCCACGCCTGAAGGACCCGGTCCCCCAGCTCAATGAGCCGGTCAGCATCCTTGGCACGCAGCCTCAGCACGGACATGGGCCAGAACACGATCCCCGCCTCCACATCCTCAAACCCTTTTAATGTAAAATGCTTCTCTATGGCAGCCCTTGCCATGGCAAAGGTGTAATGTCCGCCCTGGAAATGGTCGTGGCTTAAAATGGAGCCGCCCACAATGGGAAGATCCGCATTGGAGCCAAGAAAATAGTGGGGAAACTGCTTAATAAAATCAAACAGCTTCCTAAAGGCAGCCCGGTCGATCTTCATGGGGATATGCTGTCCGTTGAATACAATACAATGCTCATTATAATACACATAAGGGGAGTACTGGAATCCCCACTGGCTGTCATTGATGGTGACTGGTATGATCCTGTGGTTATTCCTGGCCGGATGGTTGGTGCGGCCCGCATATCCCACATTCTCCATACACAGCTGGCACTTTGGATAGCCGCTCTGTTTGGCAAGCTTGGCAGCTGCAATGGCCTTGGGATCCTTCTCCGGCTTGGACAGGTTAACGGTGATATCCAGCGTACCGTACCGGGTCTTTGTTGTCCATTTCATATCCTTTACAATGCGGTAACGGCGTATGTAATCCGAATCCTGGCTCAGCTTATAGTACCAGTTGGTGGCCTCCTCCGGGGATACCTTATAATGGTCCCAAAATTCCCGGACCACCTCACTGGGTCTTGGCATCAGGCAGTTCATCAGCTTTGTATCAAATAAGTCCCTGTATACAATGCTGTCATCCTCCAGTGCGCCGGTCTCATGGGCATGATCCATCAGGGCTTTCAGAATATCCTCCAGACTGCCTGCCGCTGCATCCTCCGTGGGTTCCTGGTATTCATCCATCTTCATTACATCCAGGATCTGGTTCCTGGCGTAGACAGCGTCCACCTCACTTATCAGCCCTGTATCCAGGCCATACTGTACCAGTCCCTTAATTGCTTCATAAACCATAACAGCACCCTCCATTTTTTATTCCTATTTATTATATCCCTTGCACAAATCCATGACAATGGCATTTTCTTAGCATTTATATCAAATTTCTCTGATGACACGGCTGATCCGCTGCACAACCATCCCCCCCAGCAGTCCAATCAGGGCGCCTGCCACAGTCCCTGCTGCCAGAAGCACCGGAAGGTATGAGAACACGCCAAAGGTGTGGACCACAAAGGCAGCCATCAAAAACTGCCCGATGTTGTGGGCCACTCCCCCCAGTATGCTGACTCCCACCATGCCAAACAGGCGGAATTTCCTGCACACCGCCATCACGGTCAGGCTGAACGCAGCTCCGGCCAGACTAAAAAGGATGGCGGAGGCAGGCCCGAAGGTAAACCCCGACAAAAAGATCCGCACCACATTCACTGCAATGGCTGCTTTTACTCCCATACAGTACAGGGTTATCATGGTGACCAGGTTGGCCAGTCCCAGCTTTACCCCGGGCGCCCCCAGATAAACCGGTATCAGGGACTCCACATACCCCAGCACAAACGCCAGGGCAATCAAAAGTCCGAACAGCGCTGTCCTTTTTGTGGATACTGCCTGTCCCCTCCTTGTTGTTTCCTTTTCCTTCCTGCTGATCATAAAACACCCCTGCCTGTCCTTTGTTTTCAAATATACTCAGTATAGCATGGATCCCATGTGAATTACAGGGGATTTTCCATCTGCTTCCCATACCACTCCTCAAATCCTTCCTCCGTCCTATCACCGGTGGACTCCTGATAATATCCCTTTAGCTGGTCCTTAAATTCCTCCAGACTCTTCTGGTCCTCCAAATGGGGGGATGCCAGTTTCTCCCGTATCCTGCAGGCTGAGACAGCATACAGGATGGCGTTATTCAGATCATGTTCTGTATCCGCATAGGCAATTGCCAGATAGGACCGCACGGAGGATTCCGCCGCCTCATATCCTCCGTCTCTGTTGATCAGTTCCAGCGCTTCCTGATACAGGGTAAATGCCTCCTGCCCTCTGCCCATTTTCTGGTACAGTATACCCAGATTAAACCGTATCACTCCCCTTGTATAATTGTCTGCGTTCCCGGACAGGGCCGCTGTGTGATAATATTCCTCCGCCGTCCCATCCTCTCCCATTTTATCATAGACCCTGGCCAGCCTTATATAGATCCAGGTCGGATCAGACTGTTTTTCCTTATATAGTTCCAGCGCCTGCAAATAGGAATCCAGCGCCTTGTCATACTCATCATTCTTCTTGTACGAATCTCCCAGGCCAATAAGGAACTCAGCCGTATCTCCTGAATGTTTTCCGCTGACTTTTTTGATGGCTTTCAGGCCCTTCTGGTAATAATCAATTGATGCCCCACAATCTCCAGCCTCCCTGTACACCCTCCCGATCACAAAATAATCCCAGGCCAGTTCCTCTGTGTTGGAGGTGCGCTGGTCCACATCCGCACATTCATTCAGGTATTTGATGGCCTGCTCATAGCTGCCCAATTCGTAGTATATAACTCCCAGCCGGTAGTAGAGCGGTCCATTCTCAGGCTTAAACCGGCCGCCCTGGGCAAATATACGATCCACTGCCTCCTGGTAATACTCAGCCGCCTTCTCATAATCCCCATCCTGATAATACTGCTCTCCCGGATCAGCCTCCCCCGTCTGTCCCGGACCGATCACAAACCGGACCGTCATCCTGCGGCTGCAGGAGGGGGACATATAGATGAAGCCAAGAATAAAAACAAGGATGATTGCACACTTGGCCAAGGTGGGCCCTTCCCTGTATCCTCTTTTAGGCAAAAGCTCCGGCCTTTCCACCGGCCTTTCCACCGGTCTGTCCTCCTGCCCCGCCCTCTGCTCCCGATCATCCATCCTCAAATCCCCCCTCCGCTGTACATGATTTTATTATACCATACTCTTTGGCTGATCGGTTATTTATTCTGTCCCTGTTAGTGATTCTAATGGTTTAAACTTACAGGTAAATTTTATTGTATAACATCTACAATTGTGATAAAATAAACAATGTGCCGAAATCCCAATAAAACGGCAAAAAATAATGAATTTCCAGGAGAGTAATTATGAGCAGAAAAACAATGACGCCATCTGTAAAAAGCGCCATCGGCATTGCTGTCATGGCTGTTATGTCACTTGCTGTCATCGCAGTGTCAAACCCTCTATACCATGCAATGAAAGGCCCAATTACCACAAATCAGCCCGAAGTCCCACTCGCTGACGGAACTTACGTCTACGAAGTCCCGGAACCGGACTCCAAGGGCTATAAAGACCGTACCACCATCACGGTGTCCAATGGTATTATCGTGTCCTGTGTCTGGGATTCCTTTGATGCCGAGGGCAATGGCAAACAAAAACTGAGCATGGACGGCCAGTATGTCATGACCGACAATGGACCCACCTGGAAAGCCCAGGCTGATTCAGTTGGAAAATATGTGATCGAACACCAGAAAGTAGAGGGCCTTGCCAACCAGGAGGGTTATGCCACTGACGCCATTTCCACGGTCAGCATTAATGTATATCCCTTTATCAACGGAGTGGAGGAATGCCTGAAACAGGCAGCAGAATAATGAAACTATCAGGTAAACGTGATCTTATATTGGCCGCAGCCATCCTGCTGATCGCCGCGGCCCTATTTGGATTTAATTATATTTCCCACAAAAAACCGGCCGTTACCGCGCAGATCACCGTGGACGGCAAGGTAGTGGAAACCCTTGATCTAAGCAGGGACACGGAACTTACTGTCACGGGCGCCAACAAAGGGACAAACCATCTCATTGTCAGGGACGGCGAGATCTGGTGCAGTGAAGCCAGCTGCCCCGATAAGGTCTGTGTGCACCAGGGCAAAAAGCACTTAAGCAGCGACACCATTGTATGCCTGCCCAATAAAATGATCGTAACCATCACAGGGGACGAGTGAGACCAGAAATTCCCGGATCAGCGCCGCGCTCTTACGGCAGCGCATACCAGAAGGAGGTCTTACCGTCCTTTTTTGCACGTTCACGCAGTTCCCTGCGCTGGCCTTCTGTCAGTTGATTGGCCACAGCATATAAGTATTCCATGCGGTCATCCTCATACGCCCTTAGTGCGATCGCTTCTGCCTGCTCTGAAGTCAGCCCCACACATGACAAATAGAAGATTTCCATATTGTTTCCATTATAGGCATCCATGGCATACTCTCCCAAAATGGAATGGGGAAGTTCACCGGCGGCTATGGAGAAGAACTCCGCCTTATTATCCTGCGCAGCCCTCTTTGCAACAGCCGCTATCACATCCCGGGAAATCTGTGCATCATTTCCCAAGGTTGAAGCAAAATACTCCACCCGGTCATCTGCATAAGACTGTTCTATGATGGATTCACATGTCTCCCTGCCGGCGCTTTTTAAAACCGCCATGTAATACGTGATATTGTCAGCCTTGTAAAACTTCTGTGCCAGCTGGTCCGCCGTTTCCCCAAAGGGCCCGTCTACTCCCAGAACCACCACTTCACCGGGCTTCATATCCCCCGTGTCCTTGGTATCCCTCAAAGCTGCCCTGATCGCATTCACCACAGGGGCATGGTCTGCGTAGGAGGCTGCTTTCTGAACAAAGCAGACCGTCTTTCCATCTATCTGGCGGACCGTATCATACTTGGATGCGTCCACATTCCATGCCAGCCCCATAATATAGCCTTCCTTCCACACCAGCATTGAATGGAACCTTGTCTGGCCCGGGCGCCGTATGATATCTTCGCTGTTCCAGCTTATTTTGTCTTCTGAGGGATCTGTTTTTTGGCTTTCTTCCACTGTCCCTGCAAGTTTTAAAAGTCTTTTTTCTTCCATTAAGCCGTAATTTAAGGTAACAGATCTTGCAGCAGCCCATATGCCGGCCGGCCGTATGCGATCCGCAGATCCCCCGCCAGCAGCCATGTTCTGTCCGGCAGGTGCAAACCCGCACAAGATCCCTCCGCCTGCAAGTATGGCTGTCAGTGCCAGGGATGCATACAGATGTCTTTTTCTCCTTTTTGATCGATCCATGATATCCCCCAGCCTTTCCTTCATCCATTTTGCGTTTTCACCCAGGGACAGGGTCATTACAGGCCTGTCTGCCGTCCCGGCATACATCATGCTCCGGCCTAAGGTGTCCAGCAGCACGCTTCCGTAAATGCGCCGCTGCCCATCCCCCAGAACCCGGACCACCGCCTCATCACAGGCCAGTTCACATGCCCGGGCCGTCTCCCGGCGCAGTACATACACCATGGGATTAAACCAGTGGATACACACTGCCAGTTCAACTGCCCATTTATAGAGGGCATCCCTCTGGCGCACATGTCTGAGTTCGTGAAGGAATACATAATATGCCTGATCCTCCGGAAAATCCGCCGGGATCACCACCAACGGGTGCATGATCCCTACTGCCATGGGAGACGGCAGCCCCCGGCCGGCAAGCAGCTTAGGCTTGTGATCCATTCCCAAGTCACGGCATGCATGCTCAAATGCTTCCTTGAATCTGTCCGCCGGTTCCGCCTTCGCCCCAAGGTATCTCACGGCCCGTGAATACCCCAGTATTTTCCTGGCCAATGATCCGAGACCCACAATGATCCAAAGTGCAGCGAAAAGCAGCTGATAGCCCATGACCGGTCCTGCTGTGATCGCTGCGCCTCCGGTTCCATTCCATGCCGGGATTACCGCAGTGCCGTTTCCACCGGCTTGTACCGCGTCCCCTCCCGTTTCACCTAAAGGATCCTCCCCATAATGGTTCCAAATCTCACTGCCGCCAGCCATCTCCTGCCCTTCACCCCAGGGCGCGCTTATCTCTTTTAAGTTAACGGACGGTTCAAACACCTGCCTCATAAGATTCACAGGTCCGGCCACGGGCAGCATAAAACGCAGAACCGCCAAAAACCACACGTAATACTGCCACCTGCGGCCCAGCTGTTTTCCAAAAATCCTGGTGGCTGCCAGAAGGATAAGCGTCAGCAGGGCTCCCGAAAGGGACAGTGACAGAACTGCTTTTATCCATGGATTCATGTTCCCTCTCCCTCCTTTTCCCAGAACGCCTTCAGCTCATCATAGTCCTCTTTTGTCAGGTAATCCTGCTTTACAAGGGCAGAGATCAGATGCCTGGTATCTCCGCCAAACACCCGCTCCACCAGAATACACGCCTGCTTCTGTTGATATTCCTCCCTTGTAACCCGGGCAGTATATTCGTTGAGCCTGCCCCGCTTACATACGGTGATCATCCCCCGCTCAGCCAGCCGTGAAAGCAGGGTCAACACCGTATTCGGCTTCCATTCCCTTCCCCTGTCCTCCAGTTCCTCGCTCAGTTCACCGAACATGATGGTTCCGCCCTTATCCCATATGACCTGCATAACCTCCAACTGTGTATCCGGCAGTGATGTTCCCTTTTCCATAACCCCAGCTCCTTTCACCTACAATTTGTAGGTACTAATCTCAGTGTACACCTACTTTTTGTAGGTGTCAAGGATAATCTGGCTTTTACAAAAGAAGACAACTGAGCCAGCACAGGCTTTATGTTTCCAATACCTGGTCTGCTCAGCTGTCTCCTTTGATCCTCTCATCCCCAAGGAGCTTTCCTCAACAGGGTTCCGACACATAACCATCAGAACTTCCTGGAAGTCCCAACTCCTGCCAGAGCCTTTTTAATAGCTTCAAAACTCATACCGCCCACAGAATTAATGGTGGCAACCACAGCGCCCTCCACCAGAGGACAGTCTACCATTTCCACCTTTTTGCCTTCATAGGTTTCTATTACCATTTCCGTTGTCATCACAGCACTTCCCATGTCCATCAGCACCAGAACGCCGTCATCTGAATAGACGGATTCAATGGCTGCCTGGATCTTCTCAAAGCTGGTGCCGAATCCTCCATCGTCCATGCCTCCCGCCTGGGCGATCTTCGCGCTTGGGGCCATGATGGATGTCAGTTCCACCACACTCTTGGCCAGATTCTCACTGTGGGACACGATCACAAAACCTACCATATATCAACCTGCTCCTTTCAAAGGGATATTATTTTGTTCCAACTACTCCCCGGCTACTTATACCAGGCACACGCCATGACCCGCATGGCATAATCTATCCATCTGTGCGCCTTAAGCAGTCCGCCTCATCATCCAACAAGCCGGGCAATGGTCTCCAGCATATAGGAATAGGAGGTTGCACCTGGATCCTGATGTCCCAGCCCACGTTCGCCCACATAACTTGCCCGTCCCTTGGTGGCAACCAGATCCTTGGTGTGCTCAGCGCCGGCCCAGGCTGCTCTCACACCCTCCCCCAGCACTTCCACCGTACTTTTTCCTTCACCGGCAGCCGTCTCCATAGCTGTAAGGGACGGTACCATGGCATCCAGCATGGTGGCTTCCTCCACCGTGGCATGGCCTCTTTGCATCACGCCCTCCACTGCCGCCTTCATCATAGCCAGAAAATCAGTTATATCCATCTCATTCTTCCCGGCCAGAACCATTCCTGCCTTCATATAGGCTGTTCCGTATAAAGGCCCCGAAGCTCCGCCCACTGTGGAGACAAGCGTCATTCCCACCATCTTTAAAATGGTGCCGATATCCTTGCCCTCCAGGGAATCCAGTTTGCCTTCCACCGCCCCAAAACCGCGCGCCAGGTTAATCCCATGGTCGCTGTCGCCGATCGGCTGGTCCAGCTCTGTAAGATATTCCTTTTCTTCTTCCATCTTAAGACCAATTGCCCTGATGATCTCTAAAACTTTGCTGCTGTCTGCCATGATATTCCACCTCTCTGTTTATTTCAAACCGCATAGCCGTTCCAATCCAAATCCTTCAGCTGCGGCAATATACAAACATGCTTTAAAATCCCCGCCCATAACAGGCGGGGATATACGATATCTCTATCTCCATGCCGGTGTGTCTGCCGGTGCGTCCAACAGCTCCTTTAATTCATTGTCCAGACGCAGAAGGGAAATGGAAAAGCCCTGCATCTCAATGGAGGTCATATACTCTCCCACCATTGTCTTATAGACTTTGATCCCTTTTTCAGCCAGCACATCCGCTACCCTGTTATTAATGATAAACAGCTCCATGAGAGGAGTGGCTCCTGCGCCATTGATCATCACCGCAACCTCAGAACCCGTATAATCCAGATCAGCCAGGATCTGAGCCAGCAGCAGATCCACTGTCTCATCCGCCGTTTTCATCGGCTCCCGGTGGGTTCCCGGCTCACCGTGTATGCCAATGCCCACCTCCATCTCATCCTCTGCCAGTTCAAATCCCGGCTTGCCTGCTGCCGGAACAGTACAGGGACCGGCAGCCGCGCCCATGGTCCTTACATTGTCGATCACCTTCTGGGCAACTGCCCGGACCTCATCCAGGGTTCCGCCTGCCTCAGCCAGGGCTCCTGCAATCTTATGTACGAAAATGGTTCCGGCCACCCCTCTGCGCCCTATGGTGTAAAGACTATCCTTTACCGCAACATCATCATTTGTAACCACATGTTTTACCGTGATGCCTTCCATCTCGGCCATCTCAGCAGCCATCTCAAAGTTCATCACATCCCCTGTGTAGTTCTTTACCACCATCAGCACGCCTGCGTCAGTGGCAACCGCCTTGATGCCTTCGTAGATCTGATCCGGTGTGGGTGATGTGAACACCGCTCCTGCTACGGCCCCATCCAGCATTCCGGTTCCCACAAATCCGCCGTGAGCCGGCTCATGGCCGCTGCCTCCGCCGCTGATCAGTGCAACCCTGCCCTCCTTTTTATGAGCGCGCACCACAACGTTGCCGCAATCCAGCTTTCTCAGATACTGCGGATACGCCTTAACCATGCCCTGGATCATCTGTTCCTCTACCAGCCCTACGTCATTAATAAATTTCTTCATATTGCGAAAACCCCCTTTTGTTATTTTCAGTCCGGCAAATACCCTTGCAAACACTCATACTACTGCACAAAGCAGGGGCTCCCCCGGAGCCTCTGCCTGTTGTCCCTGTTCCCGTACCTATTCGCCTAAACAGTTCATGTCGTTAAGGCCGCATGTCTTGTCCTCATCATCACCAACGCAGTTCATGTCATTGAGGCCGCATGTCTTATCTTCCTCATCCGCAACACAGTTCATATCATTGAGACCGCATGTTTTATCCTCTTCTTCCGTCATGCCGTTCATATTGTTGATATCAAGCTGCTTTTTCTCCATGTAAAGTCCTCCTTTACTCAAGGCCGCCTATTACGGCTTATTCTCAGTTACTTCCCGGGAGCATGCCCGGATACGGACCATTCATGGGCACGAACCGCCCACGAAAAGGCCCTTCCTTAAACCACAGGAAGCCGGCATCCGCCTAAAGGGCGGCTGCCGACTGTCTGCTCACGCATCCCTGGTAGCTACAATGTCCACTCCCGTATCAGCCACATTGGCTACGATCACATCGCCAATATGCACAGGTGCCTTTACGGTTACTCCCTTTAACGCCTTCACGCACTGGAAGATCTTCTCCTTCGGTATATCCTCTTTTGTCTTAACGGAAACCCTTGCCACCTTTCCGCCCTCCACATCCACTGTGGATGTGACGATCCTGGTGGGATTGGTAACCTCCTTCCTGGCATATACCTCCCCACGCCTGCAGGTATGCCCTGTAATGCTGAGGATCTCTCCGCCTTCCAGTTCCACGGTCAGAGGACAGCCCATGGGACAGCCAATACAGATAAGTTCTCTCTTTTCCATGGTCTATGCCTCCTCTACCTTTATTGTAATGGTCTTAAGTTCCGGATGCAATAGTAATTTCTCTTTTTCCAGTTTAATCTCCTCCATCTCACCGGGAGCCATAACCGGACGTTTTCTGTGCATCACCTGTTCATCATCAAAATATACTCCGATATAGCAGTTCTTATAAACATTCCCCACACGGAACCTGACCACCTGGGTATTCTCCATGCGTTGTGGATTCACGGTACATGGTACGGTATAGCGCACGCCGTCCACGGCCTTAAGGTTAATTTCATGGCCCTGGCGGTCCATCTCTCCCTCCATCACATACCTGGCCGCATTCTTTCCCGCTGCCGCCGCTTCCTCGGACACAAAATCCACCAGATCATGGACATGGAGCACGTTGCCGCAGGCAAAAACGCCTTCCACACTGGTCTCCAGGCTCTCATTTACAATGGGACCGGACGTGACGCGGTTCATCTCCACCCCCATGGAACCGGAGAGTTCGTTCTCAGGGATCAGTCCCACTGACAGAAGCAGGGTGTCACAGTCGTAATCCTCCTCCGTTCCCGGAATAGGCTTCCCCTTTTCATCCACAGCTGCCAGGGTGATCCCCGTAAGTCTCTCCTTTCCCCGGATGTCGATCACCGTATGGCTCAGCTTCAGAGGGATGTCGTAGTCATTGAGACACTGTACGATATTACGCTTCAGGCCGCCGGAATAGGGCATCAGCTCTGCCACCACCTTGACCTTGGCTCCTTCTAAGGTCATGCGCCTTGCCATGATCAGACCAATGTCGCCGGACCCCAGGATCACCACCTCACGGCCGGGCATAAACCCTTCCATGTTCACCAGGCGCTGCGCCGTACCAGCTGAAAAAATGCCTGCAGGGCGGTAGCCCGGAATGTTCAGCGCACCCCTGGAGCGTTCCCTGCATCCCATGGCCAGGATTACGGCTTTGGCCCGGATCTCAAACAGCCCCTCTTCTCTGTTCATGGCTGTCACCACCTTGTCACGGCTGATATCCATGACCATGGTGTTTAATTTGTACTCGATCCCCCTGTCAAACACCTGTTCCTCATATCGGGCCGCATATTCCGGTCCTGTAAGCTCTTCCTTAAATGTGTGGAGGCCAAACCCATTGTGGATACACTGGTTTAAGATTCCCCCCAGTTCCCTGTCACGCTCCAGGATCAGGATGCTTTCAATTCCATGATCCCTGGCCGCTACAGCTGCAGCAAGACCCGCAGGACCGCCGCCGATTATAACAATATCGTATTCTTTCATCCTAAGCGCCCCCTTATATCCTGTCCTTATTGAATCCCACTACCAGTTGCGATCTGCCGCCTGTCTTGGTGATCTCCGTCATAGGGATCCCCAATTCGCGGTGAAGCAGTTCCATGGATCTGGGTGTACAGAAACCGGCCTGACACCGCCCCATTCCTGCCCTGGTCCTGCGCTTGATACCGTCCAGGGACCGGGCCCCAAGAGGCCTGTGGATGGCATCCAGTATCTCGCCTTCCGTAACCATCTCACAGCGGCAGATAATATTGCCGTATGCCGGATCCTTCCTGATCAGTTCCGCCCGCTCCTCCTTGGTCAGGGTATCCGGGTCCAGGATTCCCTGACGGGTCCCCACAAAATCGGGGTTGGGCTCAAGCCCCATCTTATCCCGCAGTATGCCTGCCACCATCCTGCCAATGGCCGGACAACTGGTAAGCCCCGGAGACTCAATGCCCGCGCAGTCCACAAACCCGGGAGCATCCTTTAATTCTTCAACAATGAACTCGTGATGATCCTCATGTGCCCTGAGACCTGCAAATGAGGTGATCACCTGCCTCATGGGCAAATCTTTCACATTCATCCCCGCCTTACTGATAACTTCGTCCAGGCCCTCTCTAGTGGTTGCCGTGGCTTCCTTGTCTTCAATATCGATGGCTGTTGGCCCTACGATCAGATTGCCGTGGACCGTAGGAGATACCAGTACACCTTTTCCATACTTTCCAGGCAGTGCAAAGATGGTACGGCTTACATGGTTTCCTGCGCTCTTATCCAACAGACAATAGTCGCCCCGCCTTGGGGTGATGTGAATCTTTGTTTCGCTGACCATATTATGGAAATGGTCAGCATGAACACCGGCCGCATTGACCACATACCTGGTCTCATACACGCCCTGATTGGTATCAATGGCCCAGCCGCCTTCAATTTTCCTGATGGTCTGGACTTCCGTGTTAAACTTAAAGTCAATACCATTTGTATACGCATTTTCGGCTAAGGCAATGTTCAGGTTAAAGGGACAAACAATACCCGCAGTGGGAGCATAGAGCACCCCCACAACCTCATCCGCCAGATTCGGCTCCATTTCCCTGAAACGCGCCTGATCCGTGATCACCTCCAGGTCTCTTACCCCGTTGGCTGTCCCTCTCTCATAGAGAGCCTGAAGATCCGGCAGCTGCTCCTCATCCACACATACCACAAAGGAACCGCACCGGCTGAATGGGAAATCCAGTTCTTTTGAAAGAGCAGGCATCATCTCATTGCCTTCCACGTTCAGTTTTGCCATCAGGGAACCCTCTGGGGCATCATATCCTGCATGGACAATGGCACTGTTGGCCTTGGAAGTTCCGCAGCACACATCCTCTTCCCGTTCCAGCACGCAGGCATTGACCCTGTATCTGGACAGTTCTCTTGCCGATGCGGACCCAGCCACTCCGGCGCCGATAATAATTACGTCATACATATTCTTCGTTCCCTTCCTTCTCTGTAAAATGGAATCCTGCGTCCGGACCCCTGCACCGCTGCATACTGCAAGGCGGTTAATTCTTCTCTGCGTGCAGCGGGCATTTTCCGAAGAATCCTCTGTGGGCAATACCATTACCGCCTCATAAAAAGCGGGGCAAACAAGGCGTGTTTCCACACCCATTTGCTCCGCTCCACTCTCACGCAATCAATATTAAATTAGATAAAACTTATGCCCATGGAATTGCCTGGTACAGCAATGCCGCAACCACTGCGCCAACCACCGGACCAATGATCACAACCGGTGCATAACCCCAGTTGGAATCCCCTTTGCCCTTGATGGGAAGCACTGCATGGGCGATACGCGGACCAAGGTCACGGGCCGGATTGATCGCATATCCGGTAAGGCCGCCAAGGGACATACCGATTGATACAATGATACCGAACACCAGAAGTTTGTCAACGCCTGCCGGAATACCTGCCACCTGGCCGATCCCCTTGATTGCAAATACAAGTACAAATGTACCGATGGCTTCGCTTAAAATGTTGCGTCCCATGTTAGGAACGGACGGTCCTGTGGAGAACACGCCCAGCTTGGTGGCAGCTGACTCCGTGGCATCAAACTGGTCCTTGAACAGAAGATAGACCAGAACAGCGCCTGCAAATGCGCCTGCAAACTGAGCCACAATGTATCCGGGCACAAGCGCCCACGCTAAACTTCCGTCCACTGCCAGCGCAATGGTCAGGGCCGGGTTAAAATGTGCGCCTGATGCCGCGCCGAAGATAAATGCCGGAAGCATGACCGCAAGACCCCATGCAAAGGTGATCTGGATGGAACCGGCACCTTTCATGCCGGATTTGTTCAATGTAACGTTAGCCACAACACCGTCACCTAAAAGTATCAGTATCATTGTTCCTAAAAACTCCGCTATATATGGCAACATATAGAACCCCCTTAATCTAATTTGTCGTCAACAGTCTCATACTTCATATGATCACTCTTCCTTAGCCCATCCATAGGAACACTTCACAGCCTTGTTCCAGCCATTCACCATCTCTGCCCTCTTTTCCTCGCAGATCTCAGGTGTAAAGGTTCTGTCAATTGCCCAGTTCTTAATAACCTCTTCCTTGTTAGCCCAATATCCGACTGCCAGACCCGCCAGATAAGCAGCTCCCATCGCAGTGGTCTCCACACACTGGGGGCGGTTAACCGGTGCATTGATGATATCGGCCTGCGTCTGCATCAGATAATTGTTGGCGCTCGCACCGCCATCCACCTTAAGCGCTGCCAGTTCAATGCCGGAATCAGCCTTCATGGCCTGGAGCACATCATTGGTCTGATAACACAGGGAATCCAGGGTTGCGCGGATGATATGATATTTGTTCACGCCGCGGGTAAGACCTACAATGGTTCCCCTTGCGTACTGATCCCAATGGGGAGCTCCCAGCCCCGTAAAGGCAGGCACCACATAGCAGCCGTTGGTATCCTTTACTTTCTTTGCCATATATTCGGAATCCGGTGAGGAGTCGATCAGCCTCATCTCATCCCGGAGCCACTGGATCGCAGCTCCGGCCACAAAGATGGATCCCTCAAGGGCGTAATTCACCTTGCCGTCCAGGCCCCAGGCAATGGTGGTTACCAGGCCATTCTTGGAGAACACCGGCTTTTCCCCTGTATTCATCAGCATGAAACAGCCTGTTCCGTATGTATTCTTTGCCTCGCCGGGATTATAACAGGTCTGGCCAAACAGGGCGGCCTGCTGGTCGCCTGCAGCTCCGCCAATGGGGATCTCTCCGCCAAAGAAGGAGGAATCGGACAGGCCGTATACACAGCTGGACGGTTTTGCCTCCGGAAGCATGCACTTGGGAATATTCAGTTCTGCCAGGATCTCATCATCCCATTCCAGGGTGTTGATGTTAAACAGCATGGTGCGCGATGCATTGGAATAGTCAGTCACATGAACCCTTCCCTTGGTCAGCTTCCAGATCAGCCACGTCTCCACGGTGCCGAACAGCAGCTCGCCCTTCTCAGCGCGCTCTCTCACGCCCTCTACATTGTCCAGGATCCATTTTAACTTGGTTCCTGAGAAATATGCGTCAATCACAAGTCCTGTCTTGGCACGGAAGGTATCAACCAGTCCCTTTTCCTTCAGGCTGTCACAATACTCAGATGTCCTGCGGCACTGCCATACGATTGCATGGTACACAGGCTCCCCAGTTTCCTTATCCCACACGATCGTGGTCTCACGCTGGTTTGTAATGCCGATCGCAGCGATATCCTCTGCCGTTGCCCCAATCTTCGACATGGCTTCCACTGCTACGCCCAGCTGTGTGGACCAGATTTCACTGGCATCATGCTCTACCCAGCCTGGTTTTGGAAAATACTGGGTGAACTCTTTCTGTGCAACACTGCACATGTCACCCTTCTCGTTAAAAAGGATACATCTGTTGCTTGTTGTTCCTGAATCCAGTGCCATTACATACTTTGCCATAAAAACCCTCCTTTTCTTTCCGCGCCTGCTTTCATCGCGGACCTTCCTTTTACATCTTCTATTTAAACTTTTTCCATACCCCGTGGAAAAGTTCAAATCCCTCTTTACATCAGCCACACATTGGGATTGGTGGTTGAAACAGATATGGCTCCCGCTGACAGCGCAGCCACCACATCCTCTTTCTCAGATATAAGTCCCCCTGCTATGACCGGTACCTTGACCAGCCTGCACACCCTGCGAATCACCTTTGGCATAAGCCCGGGCAGGATTTCGATGGTGTCAGGCCTGGCCACGGCCATCTGATGCTCAATATTCTCAAACGCCATGGAGTCCAGTACAAATACCCTTAATGTTGTATACAGCGACAGCTCCCTTGCCCGCTTAATCATTGCCGGCTTTGTGGAAATGATGCCGTCTGCTGCCGTATTGTTCTTTATAAAGTCAACTGCCACTTCCTTGCCGCTGAGTCCTGTGATCAGGTCCACGTGCACCATAGCCACCTTATCAACCTGCTCAACCTGATCCACAATGGCTCCGATATTACATATATCCCCAAACAGTATAAACACCACCTTGATCTCTTCCCTGGTACAGCAGGCCTTCAGGCCTTCCATATCCTTAACAGCCGCTATAACCGGATTTGATTCAAGCAGATCGTAAAACTTCTGGTCCATTGGAATCCCCCTCCTTCTTTTAACCAATAAAAAAGAGCATAGTCTTAAACCAACATTTCTGTTGTTCTACTATGCTCTCGTCATCTCAGCACTATTATTTGTCTAAAACCACTATAGCACAATGCACATATGTTTGCAATAGAAAACATTTTTTTCTTAAAAATATCACAATTTATTCTCTCTGACAGCTTTATTTGTTATCTAATTTTAACGAAATTTTAATTTTTGTTCTATGATTGAGTTATTTTTTTAACAAAGCCACTATCTCCGCCATTTCCTTGCTTCCCACGTGGATCTCAGTGTCATTGATGATGATCATGGGTATTCGTTTGATATCATACCGGGCCACCAGGTCCTCGTACAGGGCGGCATCGATCATCTCCGCCTCTATGTTGGGATTGAGTATGGCAATGTGCTGACATGCTGTCACCACTACCGGGCAGTGATGGCAGGCCAGGGAAACACATATCTTGATATTGGTTTTCTGAGCCAGCTTATCGATCTTTTTCTTAAGTCCGCCGGGAACCGCCTGCCCCGGGCCGGCCAGGTTATAGATGGCCAGCACAAAAGAATTGATCTCCTTGCCCCCAGGCACTCCGTGAAATGCCGCCCTGCCATAGATGTTGTCCTTATACAGGCCGGTCACCGGTAGCCAGGCCGTATTAAGCTCCGGCACCATGGACGCCTCCTCCGGGCCGTAAAGCTCCAGGTCCAGCTTTTGGCTCAGGGCAGATACAGCCTTTAAAAAAGCCGCCATCTCCTGATCCTTATCCCGGCTTAGATCCACCACCGCCTTCATGGTCACACTGCCTTCCATCTTCCCGAAAATACCGGAAAGCTGGGCCTGTAATCCCTGATCCATAAGACTGCTCTCACACGGTATCCTTGTTAGATCGATCGTATCCCCCACCTCCTTACAGCATTCCAACCAGATCCAGGCTTGGAGTCAGCGTCTCCTCTCCCGGTTTCCACTTGGCCGGACAAACCTGGTCACCATGTTCCTCCACAAACTGGGCTGCCTGAACCTTGCGCAGCAGCTCCTGCGCATTCCTTCCAATCCCCATGTCGTGGATCTCATATGCCTTTATCTTCCCTTCAGGATTTACGATAAAAGTTCCCCTGAGCGCCTGTCCTTCCTCCTCCACCAGCACGCCGAAGTTCCTGGCCAGCACACCGGCCGGATCCCCCAGCATAGGGTACCTGATCTTCTTAATGGTATCGGATGCATCTGCCCACGCCTTATGTACAAAATGGGTGTCCTCGGAAACAGAGTAGATCTCACACCCTGCCTCTTTAAAATCCTCGTAAAAATCAGACAGATCCCCCAGCTCAGTGGGGCATACAAAGGTAAAATCAGCAGGATAGAAAAAGAACACAGACCAGTGTCCCATGGTATCCTGCCTTGTCACTTCCCTGAACTTGCCCTGATAAAACGCCTGCACTTTAAAATCTTCCACCGCTTTGTTGATCAGATTGTCCATAAATGCACTCCTTCCTGTATTGATTGGTTATATTTTCAGAATTAATTCGATTGTAGCATAAGCTATCTGATACTACAACTGGTTTTTTATCCTGCCGGACCAATCGTTCCAAAAGAAAAAGCCCGCTTAAAAAGCAGGCACCAGGGATTTTTCCTATCCCCGGGATACAGGCCGCTTCATGGCCCTGATCACCGCTTTGGTCTCCCCGTCCACGCGACAGGATTCCGTGATCTTTTGCAGGGCCTTGTTAAACGTCCAGTCATCCAGATGATTGTGTTCCAGATACGGCATCACCGGCTCCGGAAATTTTATAAAGTAGATGGAAATGGCCCAGGCCACTGCCATTTTTACATAATATCCCTGATGATGGATGTGATCCATCAGTTCCAAACCAGCTTCCACATAATCCTCATCCACAAAATGGGACAGCATCATGACCACCGCGAACCGGATCTCGTACTCCTTGTCCGACCGGAGATAGGGGCGGATAAATTCCCAGGATTCCTGCCTGTATTTCCCGGCCACTTTCAGGGAACTGCAGAAGATGTCGCACACAGCCCAGTTATTGATGGCCGGTACAAACGCCTCGATATAGGGAAGGGCCCTGTCCCAGTCTTTGAATCCACCGCAGATACACAGCCCCCAAAGGATCATTTCATCATAATACACGCCTTTCTCCCCCTGGCCTGTCTGTTTCCATGCCAGGGATACTTGTTTTATGTACTCCTGCCAGCCATCTTTTATAAGCTGTTTTGACAGGCCGCGGAGTTGGGGAGTTCGCACCCCCATGATGCCTGTGATCCCCGGCAAAAGCCTGCTGTGGAATTCCCTGTACTCCGGATCCGCCAATTCCCTCAGCTGTCCTCTTATGGTCTCCATCAATGTATTGTCCTGCATGTTCCAACTCTCCTCTATGGCAGTAAAAACTCACTGAGCACAAAATTGCTCACATCCATCCCCCACTCGGTGAGGGAGATCCACACCCCATTTTTCACAAGAAGCCCGTCCGAAATAAGGCGTTCAATCACCGGACCGTAAATTGTCTCCAGCTTGATCCCAAACATGGATACAAAGTCAATCTCAGAGATCCCTTTTGTGAGGCGCAGTCCCAGGAACATAAATTCTTCCATCCTGGCTTCCCGGGTCAGTTCCGTCAAAGGACCGCGAAGCTGTTCCAGGACATTTTCCGGATTCCGGACAGGTTCACCAGGGGGCACCCCCATGGACCCGGCGGTCTCCCCCGCAGTTCCCGCAGTTTCTCCCATTGCCCCGGCGGTTGCCTCCATGGACCCGGTAAAATCCAGGTTCATATACGTGTCCATGTCGCTCACATTGCTGAACCGGCAGTTCCACATAAAGGAGGAGGCGCCCAGGCCCAGGCCCAGATAGGGCACCTCCGTCCAGTACCCCACATTATGTCTGCACTTAAAGCCCGGTTTTGCATAATTGGATATCTCATATCGCTCATATCCCTGCTCCTGCAAAAAATTCCTGGTCAGGTGATAGATGCGGCTCTCCGTCTCCTCATCGGGCAGGGGAGGGTATCCGGGCCCGACCGTCCCCTCCTGCCCGTACCGGTCCCAGAAGGGGGTGCCCTCTTCCACGATCAGGCTGTAGGCGGAAATATGCTCCGGTTTGAGCATGGTCACCTTTTTCAGGGTATTCTTAAAAGACTCCAGCGTCTGGCCGGGAATACTGCTCATAAGATCCACATTGATGTTGGAAAACCCGACCATTCTGGCGCACTGGTAGCTTTTCAGAAACTCCTCAAAGGTATGTATCCTTCCCAGTTCCTTAAGCTCCTGATTGTCCGCCGACTGGAGGCCGATGCTCAGCCGGTTGATGCCGCATTCTTTGTAAATATGCATCTTGTTGTGAAGCAGGGTGCCGGGATTCACCTCAATGGTGATCTCCGCATCCTCCGCCACATCAAAATGATACTTCAGAGACCGCATGATGTCCCCGATCAGGCATGGTTCCATGACAGAAGGAGTGCCTCCTCCTATGAATATGGTCGTGACCTGATATTCACTGCAAAAGGCACCCTGGGCTTCTATCTCCCGTATCAGTTGTCTTGTATATGCTTCCTGAAGCGATTCCAGCGCCCTGAAGGACAGGAAATCACAGTACAGGCATTTCCTGGCGCAAAAGGGGATGTGGACATACAGCTCCATTGGTTTTTTCTTTTTGTTGGTCATAGTCTGATTCATCTCGTTTAGTGGCTCCCGGCACGGGCCGGAATCATTCCTCATCCAGCTTTAAGACACTCATAAATGCCTTTTGCGGGATCTCTACATTTCCAATCTGGCGCATACGCTTCTTGCCTTCCTTCTGCTTTTCCAGAAGCTTTCTCTTACGGCTGATATCACCGCCGTAACATTTTGCAAGCACATCCTTGCGCACAGCTTTCACGGTCTCCCTGGCAATGATCTTACCGCCGATGGCTGCCTGGATCGGAATCTCAAACAGATGTCTGGGGATCTCCTCCTTCAGCCTTTCGCACATTCTCCTGCCGCGGTCATAGGCGGAGTCCGCATGCACAATAAAGGATAGGGCATCCACTTCCTCTCTGTTTACCAGGATGTCCAGCTTCACAAGGGTGGAGCGCTCATATCCCTTCAGCTCATAGTCAAAGGACGCGTATCCTCTGGACCGCGACTTCAGCGCGTCAAAGAAGTCGTAAATAATCTCGTTGAGAGGCAGCTCATATTTGAGAAGTGCCCTGGTGGTCTCAATGTACTCCATGCCCAGGTAATTGCCCCTGCGCTCCTGGCATAGGGTCATGATTGGTCCTACAAATTCCGTGGTCACCATGATCTCAGCACTGACAATGGGCTCTTCCATATAGTCGATCTCCGTTGGGTCCGGAAGGTTGGAGGGATTGGTCAGCTCGATCATCTCCCCGGTGGTCTTGTATACGCGGTACACAACGCCGGGAGCCGTGGTCACAAGATCCAGGTTATATTCCCTCTCCAGGCGCTCCTCTATGATCTCCAGGTGGAGCAGTCCCAAAAAGCCGCATCGGTATCCAAAGCCCAGGGCCAGGGATGTCTCCGGCTCATAGAACAGGGATGCATCATTGAGCTGAAGCTTTTCAAGGGCGTCCCTTAAGTCATTGTACTTTGCCCCGTCCGCCGGGTAAAGCCCGCAGTAAACCATGGGGGTTACCTTTTTGTAGCCGGGCAGCGGAGTGGCACAGGGGTTGTCCCTGTTCGTCACCGTATCACCCACCCGGGTATCCCTTACATTCTTAATGCTGGCCGTGATATAACCCACCATGCCTGCGCTGAGTTCCTCACAGGGGATGAACTGTCCGGCGCCAAAATATCCGACTTCCACCGCATCCTCCTCCGCGCCTGTGGCCATCATTCGGATGGGCGTTCCCTTTCTTACGGTCCCCTCCATAATACGGCAGAAGATGATGACCCCTTTATAGGAATCATAGACAGAGTCAAAGATCAGTGCCTGCAAAGGAGCCTGGGGATCTCCTGCCGGAGCCGGTATCTTATGGACAATGGCTTCCAGCACGTCCTCTATGTTTACTCCTGTTTTAGCTGAAATATGAGGGGCATCGCTGGCATCCAGGCCAATGACATCCTCAATCTCCGCAGCCACCCGCTCCGGTTCGGCACTTGGCAGGTCGATCTTATTGATGACCGGAAATACGTCCAGGTCATGGTCCATGGCCAGATAAACATTGGCCAGGGTCTGGGCCTCGATACCCTGGGAGGCGTCCACCACCAGCACTGCTCCGTCACAGGCTGCCAGGCTTCGGGATACCTCATAGTTGAAATCCACATGCCCGGGAGTGTCTATGAGGTTAAAAATGTATTCATTTCCATCCTTTGCCTTGTACACGGTGCGGACCGCCTGCGACTTGATGGTGATCCCCCTCTCCCGCTCCAGGTCCATATTGTCCAGTACCTGTTCCTGCATCTCCCTGCTGGTAAGCAGTCCGGTCTTCTCAATGATACGGTCGGCCAGAGTGGATTTGCCGTGGTCTATGTGTGCTATGATACAAAAATTTCTGATTTTACTTTGGTCAGCGTGGGCCATATTACTTCCTTCCTCTTTCTGCGGCGCGCCGGGGACCAATGGTTCCTGATATCCCCGCCGTGCTCTGTTCATCATGTATAGACGTATTCTCACTGTTTCGCTTAGTAGAATATACCATTTTTTGCCCCTAAGTGCAACTTTTTGTTTGAAAGAATCCCTGGTCCCTATTTCTTTGACAGCACCATATCCAGAAGTTCGGACAGCGGCTCCATTGCGTTCAGGGCCTCTTGGTAGGTATTGTTCTGCGCACCCACTTCGATCAGGCTGGATTTTGGCCGCAGGTGTTCATTGTACCGCAGCCCCTTTAAGTAGATTTTCCTTGTAAATCCGGGATAATAGGCGGCCGCGTCCAGCTGCATCTGGAGGCTGAAGGCCAGGTTATCCTCGCGGTAAGGGTTCTGCAGATATTCAATAGGGCCTTCCGGCGTCTGGCTCAGCCCGTTAAAGAACATAATCTGGGCCGTATCCTTGCCGTCCACCTGGGTTACCAGATGCACATTCTCCCCCACCCCATCCCTGTGGATGTCCAGCACCACCTCAATGGACGGATTCTGCTGAAGGATATTGGTGATCCCGTCCAACGCATAGTTATACGCCTTGCTGCGGTCCAGCTGCCCGTTTTTCAGGTCATATACCGTGGTATCATGGTATACATTATATCCCTTTGCTTCCAGGAGGCTGGTCAGGTATCCCCCTACCCCCACCACGGTCTGACCCGGACCCGAATCTGCAAACGCTTCCTGGGAATGGGTATGATAGATCAGGATCTGGGGCTTTGAATGATCCCCCTGCATGGACATATCCCGTTCCAAAAGAGCTTTTGCATTCATCAGATCCCTGCCTGCCGTTGTGGAAGTATGTACACTGTAAAAATGCTTCATCAAAAAGTCATAATCCGCCAGCTGCTCCATTACATATGTATTGCCGGTGATCGGCCGGTTCAATGTACCTGTCAGGGTTTCCGGAATCTCCATGGTCCCGCTGCCGCCCTGCAGCCCGCTGCCGGGAGCGCCGCCCCGGCCGGCATTTCCCTGGGTATATGTATTCCCGTCCGCATTTCCCTGGACATATTCAGTTCCCTGGCCGCTTCCCTGGCCCGATGCCGCTGCCAGCTGCTCATCCTCCGGCGACTGCTGCCCCGTCTCCTCGTTGCCATACCAGGCCAGATACTGATGCTCCTGGTAAAAGGTCTTCACTGCCTGGTATTTCCTGTAGGAGGGATCCGGGTCAGCCTGCCCCACATAGGGATCCCCGCCGCCCTCCCCGGATATCCGCTTTCCCGGCTGTGCCTGGATCCATATGGTTTCCACCAGCCATTGTCCGCCTGCTTTTATCATACGCCTGTAATCATTCCTCGGAATACTTCCTGCTGCCCGGCCTATATAGCGGCCGCCGAGAAGAAGCAGCATAAGCAGGACCGTGCCGGCAATGAACCGGCGTATCAGCCGGTCTGAGCCTCCACGTCTTACTCTCATATCATTTTTCACCTGTCATCATACTATTATTATGATATGCAGGTGGGATATGGATATTGCGGTTTTTTATTCTTCAGGGCTGTTTAAATTCCTCCCGGGACCGGCTGGCGGATCTGGGCGGCCTGCCCAAAGCCGGGCCAGTCTGCCCTCAGAGATGAAAAGCCCGGCCAGTGTAAGAAACGTACCGGCCGCGGTCCAGGGAGTGATCACCTCCCCCAGCACGGGAATGGATATGATAATGGTGATCACCGGCACCATATAGATATAAATACTGGTCTTTACAGCTCCCAGGATGCGCACGGAAATATTCCAGGTGACAAAGCACATGGCGGACGCCCCCAGGCCCAGATATACCATATTAAACAGGTTCACGCCTGATCTGAGTTCTCCCAGAGAAGGATGGAAATCCATAAAGAACAGTGCTGGGATCATACACACGATTCCATAAAAAAAGGTCCTTCTGGTGGTCTGGATCACATCATATCCAAGGCTTCCGATCTTCCTTGACAGTATGGAATACACTCCCCATATCATGGCGGCAGCTACTGCCATCAGGTCTCCGGCCGGATTAAAGGCCACCCCGCCGCTCCCCCCGAAACTGATCAGCCCGATCCCCGCAATGGCGCAGAAAAATCCCACGATAAAGCTTCCCTTCAGCTTCTCGCCGTCCAGGAAAAAATGTGCCAGGATGCCGGTGAAAATAGGAGCAATGGATACGATCACGCTGATGTTGGACGCCTGGGTATATGTAAGGGCCACATTCTCCAACAGGTAATACAGACAGATACCCGTAAGGCCTGCCAGCGCCATCATGGCCTCCTCCTTTTTACTTTTTGTACGAAAAGGTTTGGGGTTGATGATGCACAGCATGACAAAGCCCAGCACAAAGCGCAGGAACAGGATCTCCAAGGGCGAAAATGCCCTGAGTAACACCTTTGTGGAAATGAATGTGGTCCCCCACACGATCACTGTAAAAAGGGCGGCCGCATGTCCGGCCGCGCTGGTTTTATTAGATAGCATACAATTACGTCCTTCCTGTGTCAAATGTCAATCATCACTATCTTATCACAGGACGGAATATTTATCCACCGGTCATCTACGGAAAAACTGCCTGGTGGATCCCCTCCGATATGGTAAAACTCAGCTGTTTTACCGACTGGTCAATATCCGGAGGCGTCACATACAGGGGACCGAACTCCGGCTCCAGGAGTTCCCTTATAAGCTGGTACTGTTCCTCTGAGTCCATATCCTCGATCCAGCTGCCCGTGCCCTTTGTATTTTCATTTTCAGAAAGTACCCGCACCAGGGCGGACACGGTATCGTGTACAATGGCCGCTGCCCCCACCACGGTGGGAACGCCGATGGCCAGCACAGGCACTCCAAGGCTCTCCTTTGTAAGGCTGTGCCGGTGGTTGCCCACTCCGGAGCCGGGGTGGATACCCGTGTCCGTCAGCTGTATGGTGGTTCCAAGGCGGTGTACGCTTCTGGCCGCCAGAGCATCGATGGCAATAATCAGGTCCGGGTGGGTCTGGCCGATGATCCCCTTTAAGATCTCCGCTGTCTCCATTCCGGTCTGCGCCATAACCCCCGGTGCGATCCCGCTGATGGCGGGAAGGCTGCGGTCCTTTAAAAAGGTATCCCCGTACTGTCCGTCCAGGTGTCTTGTGACCTGGAGATTTCCCAGAACCCTTGGGCCAAGGGAGTCCGGCGTCACCGAGCTGTTGCCCAGCCCCACCACCAGAACAGAGGGCAGGTCCTCCTCCTTCCATCCTATCATTTCCCCCATAAGCTTCCTGATCTGCCTTGCCAGTTCCTCCGAGATCTCGCTGTGGTATTCGTCATCCGCCTTGGACAGGCGGTCCGCCTCCAAAGTCAGATAAGTGCCCTTGGGCTTGCCCATGGCTTTTGCCCCCTGTTCATTGAGGATCTTCACCTCTGTCAGCTTGACCTGGCTCTTCTGGTGATGCCATTCCTTTAATTTAACTCCGGAAATCTCACCGCCGTCCCCCTCAAAGCTTTCCTTCTGTTCTAACGCCAGGTCCGTCCGTACCTCGAATCCGCCCTGAGCCGCTGTGTTTATTGTATCCGTAACCGTCTCCGCCGCGTTATTTTCTGCCGCGTTATTTTCTGACACGTTCTTTTCCTCCATATTTCCCTTCACCTCTTGCTTTATTTTTCTACAGCAATTCTGCGCAATCATGTTTCTATCTGCGGTTATTTTAGGCAAAGAAAGGAAAAAATATGTATGGCAGCCTGTGATACGTTTGACATTTTCCTGCACCGGCTTTAAAATAACAGTAAATGAACCGCGCAATGACTGTGACGGAGGAATGAGCATGAACAGGAATGGTACAAAGGACCGAATCCATGTAACGCCCAATGATCCCTACATATACATTATGATTACCATGTTTGTGCTGATGGCTATCAAGAGTCTGCAGGATGACCTGTTGCCGCTCAGCATCGTACTGGCAATCGCCACACTACTTATGATCACAGGTTACAGACGCCGCAGGATAATCGCAGGCTCAGGCGGGATTATATTTTACAAGCGCTGGGGAAACACGGTGAGAATCCGTTACTCCCAGATTACCAGGATCGAGGTGAGCTTTTGGGTCCGTGGCACCTCCATGGACTTCTTTATTGGAAAGGAATGTGTCGGGCGCTGTTATTCCGGCGACAATAATTTTGACATTCTTCTCAATTTTTTGCTGGAAAAGATGCCGGAACGGTTCGACTTCCATAGTTCTCCCCTTTAATCCATGTTTTTCTTCAAAAATCCTCCATTTTTGTCTTGACATTCCGTCCCGGATTCGCTAGAATACAATAGTATGTTTACATTAAACTGTCCGTGTCCAGACTTTGATGGAAAACACAAAGATTATATGTAAAGAACGGAGGTGTATTTCATTGGCTAACATTAAATCTGCAAAGAAAAGAATCTTAGTAAACGAGACTAAGGCTGCAAGAAATAAGGCGATCAGATCCAAGGTTAAAACTGCAATCAAGAAGGTTGACGCTGCTGTTGCTGCTGGGGACAAGGCTGCTGCCCAGACTGCACTGCTGGCTGCTACTTCCGAGATTGATAAGGCTTGTACCAAGGGAGTATATCACAGCAACACTGCTTCCCGCAAGGTATCCCGTTTATCCAAGGCTGTTAATTCCATCGCTTAATTCATAGAGACAACGAACGAATTAGTAGTTAACAAAAACCTTTCCGGCTCAACCCACCGGAAAGGTTTTTTTTGTTATATCTGTCAACGGTCAGCTGCCTGCATCTTACTTTCCTGCCCGGCGTTCCCGGAGGACCTGGGAATTCTCCTCCACCTTCTTCTTGTTAAGAGGATATACCACCAGCAGCATGATGGTCACGCAGAAAAACAAAAGGGCGGGAACCAGGGTGGAAATAGTATACAATCCGTTTAACACCTGGGGACTTTGGACCTTGTCGGCCGACTGGTATCCGATCATCTCCAGGGCATAACCGCTCAAGCCCCCTGCCAGTGCCTGCCCCACCTTTCTTGCAAAGGAATACACCGAATAGATGGTCCCGTCCTCCCGCTTGCCGGTCATTACCTCCGCATCATCGATCACATCCGTAATATTGGCCCAGATCACCAGATTAAAGAAATTCACACCCAGGAATCCGATGGCCGCAGAGATCATATACACCCACGGATTGGTCAGTTTTAAAAAGAACAGCACCAGGTAGACCGCGCCGGTAAACGCAGTGGCCGCCACGGCAGCTTCCTTCTTGCCCATGCGCCTTGTGATGCTGCCCACAAAGGCGGCCAGGATCAGGGACAGCATGATATTGATAAAAGTGTAGCTGGAAAATGCTTTAATGTCCCCAAAATAATCCGCATACAGGTAGTTGTTCAGACCGCTGATCAAAAGCTGGCTCAGCATCAGGAACAGGGCCGCCCCTATGATCCCCAGCATGGCGCGGCTGGAAAATATGGTCTTAAAGGTTTTTGCCAGGGTGATCTTCGGAGCGTCCGGATCTTTGTCGATCTTCACCCGCTCTGTGGTGCATTTGTAACAGATCACATAGCAGACAATGGCGCACAGGGAAAATGCAGCTGCTACAACCGGGAAAATACGGCCGTTATTGCGGATGACCTGCGCCCCGCTCTCATCCGTGGCATAGATAATGACCGGTCCCAGTACGCCAATGACCAGCTGTGCCAGGTTTGCCCCAATGCCCCGGAAGGTGGATAACCCGGTGCGCTCATCCGGTTTATCGGTGATGGCAGACGCCATGGAACCGTAAGGGATATTGATGGCAGTATAGCAGATGCTGCCCCACAGCAGGTAGGTCACATACATGTATACGATTTTGACCGTCATGGATGCCCCGGCCAGGGAGGACTGGTACATGAGGAAGCTGGCAATGGCCACCGGCCCGGCCATGCGGCGGATCCACTGCTTGAACCTTCCGTCCTTTCCGGGTCTGCACACATCCACAATACGGCCCATTGTGATATCCGTAAACGCGTCAACCACCCTGGCCGCCAGGAACAGGGTCCCCACCGCTGCCCCCGGTATTCCCAGCACCTTCATATAAAAAACCATGAGAAAGGTACTGGCAAATATAAATGTAAAATCGTTTCCGAAATCTCCAAATAAGTATCCGATCTTATCTCTCAGGCCAAATGGCCTCACCTGTTTCCCGTCCATCATTTCTCCGTCCCTTCCTCTCTCTAAAACCTTGTTTCCCATCGATTACAGAAAACATTGTCATTCAATCGTCCCATGAATTTGCTCTTTCCCATCATCTTGGACAGGGCTGCCTCAAAGGCCTCATGGCTTGGCATATACGCGTTAATATAGCAGCGGGCCATGGGCACATCGATCAGGTTGTTGGTAAGGCTCAGGGACAGTACAAAGGTGGGAAGTTCGGACATGTACCATGGCTGTTTGGCCGGCTCATCCCATTTGATGCGCATGGTGTTGAACTGGGCAAACCCCTGTACGTTGAGCACCAGAAGGACTGCGTCATACCTGGCTTTAAATTCTTCCATCCTGCCCTTTTTCTGCTCCACCACAGCGTCCACCTCAAATCCCCGGGACTCAAGCTGGCTCACAATATCCCCTATGATCTCCTGGTCATTACTCTTAAATTTGGTTCCTGCTATCACAGTGGCCTCAGAGCCGATATAGACCAGCTTCAGACGTCTGTATTTTTCCGTTGTCATGGGAAGGCAGGAGCGCCTGTCCTTAACCAGGGTGATATAACGGTCAGCCAAAGCGGCTGCGGTCTGATGGTGTTCCTTACACCCCACCACCCAAAGGTTCTCCCTTGGAGGAACCAGGGTCCCTTCTCTCTTGTGCACATGAAGATTCAGGGCGGCCTTGACGCCAAGGATCCGGTGAAGTGCATCGTTTAAGCGCTCCTGGGTGATGGTGCCGTTTTTATACCCTTCCATCATATATCCAAAGTCTTCATCCCTGTCATTAAAGAACAGGAACATGTCACATCCGGCTGCAATGGCCCCGGGAACCTGTTCCCTTCTGGAAACAGAAGCGCCGAACATGCCGATCATGTGGGAGGCATCCGTGACCACCAGGCCGTTAAAGCCAAGCTGTCCCTTTAGCAGTCCGGTGATCAGTTCCGGTGCTAAAGTGGCCGGACGGATATCCTCGTCCCTGATACCGGGGCAAAGCTTTCTGGAATAAGCCGGAAGGGCAATGTGCCCTGCCATGATGGTCATGCATCCCTCATCGATCAGCGCCTTATATACGCGTCCAAAGCTCTTATCCCATTCCTCCACGCTCATATCATTGATGCCCATGATCAGGTGCTGGTCATTTTCCTCCGTGCCGTCCCCGGGGAAATGCTTCATGCAGGTGGCAAAGTTCTGGGTCCTCATGCCCCTGAAAAAGGCGGCGGCGTATCGTATCACATCATCCGGCTTGTCGTTAAAGGCCCGGAGCTGGACAATGGTATTTCTCCAATTATACGTCAGATCCACCACGGGAGCAAAGTTCCAGTTGCATCCCACGGCCGCGCTCTCCTTTGCACTGATGGAAGCCACCTCATACACGGCATCCTCGCTGTCCATGGCAGCCATAGCAGCCCCATTGGCCAGCATGGTCCCCTCATTGACGCCGCCGTTTCCTCCCATCTCGCAGTTGGACGCTATAAGAAGGGGGATCCTGGAGGCATCCTGTAGATTCTTTGCCATCTCCCACAGTTCTTCCTTGGAAGCATTATGATACCGGATAGCCCCCGGGTGATATGTATCCAAAACCTTTTTTATATTTTCCGGCCTGCGCTCCTCCTCATTGGCCACCATGTTCACGAATAATTGTCCTATTTTCTCCTCCAGGCTCATGGAGCGGATGGTTTCCTCCACCCACTGCACCTGTTCCTCACTCAGATTATACGGTTTCTGTCTCAGATCTACCATTTTATTCTCCCTTCTCTTTACGCCTGTAAGTTCTTCTCAAATTCATCTGTCAGCTGACCCTGCCACAGATCCGTGAAATCATCCTCCGCCAGCCGTTTCACGGCATCTGCAATGCCCCTCCAGCTCTCATACTCATGGGCCACAAGGATCGGATAAAAATGTATGCGGTTCTCTTCCGCCGCCAGCCGGTCCCCCGGCGCATCCCCCACCATCATCACATGTTCCCTTTTATACCCGTATTCCAGCAGCTTCCTGATACAAGATGATTTAGACCCTGCATTCTGGGCCAGCAGAATATCCACATGCTCCAACAGCCCGTGCCTCCCCCATTCCTCCTTCACCGCATCCTGATTGGCAGACGATACAATGGCAATATCCGCATACTGGTGGATCAGCGCAATCCCTTCCCTGACTCCGGGAAAGGGAAGCATGTCTGTTTTGGGAAGCTGTTTGATCTCCCGGTTCACTGTCTCCGACCAGTGGAGTGCCTTTTTCAGGCAAATGCTGCCTGAGGATCGTACCTGTCTCTCCAAAGCGCTGTTTGACAGCTCATCTGTCTCTCCGGCCCAGGCAGTCAGGTCCGAAAGCTTTGGAATCTCCAAGTACAGATGATCCACCGTCTCCAAAACCAGGGCCAGGGCTTTAAACCGGTTCGTTCCCCTTGTCATGGAATAAAGATTGACCTTATTCCACAGGTCCAGAACTTCCCTTTCCCGGTTTTCCAGCGCCCACTCCTTTACCATGCACGGACCAAAGCACCTGAAATGCTTGATATCCATGGTATCCATGGCACATCCGTCCGAATCGATACAGACCAGATGATCCTTCTTTTTCTGAAAGCCTGTAAATGGACCGTCTTCCACATATTCCATATATGCTGCCTCCTTTTCCCTTTCATGGTTTTAATCTAGCCCAAAACCACAAAAGAAAAAAGAGAGGATATTGCTTTAAAATAGTACTATTTTTTGGTATACTAATTATTAGTAGAAAATTTTCCTAAATAATCGCAATATTATAGTATTAATTTGTAACTGTTCAGGACATCCGATGTGGACTGTTACATTCATTTTATGTTAAGAAAGGAATCTTTCATGAATACGGATGTTCTCACCCTGTTTTCCCAGATTATCCAGGCCCATCACATGAACTGCCTGCAGATTGAACCTGACTTTTCCAACCTGTACAAGGCTGACATGGAACTTCGGTGCAAGCTTTACTCGGATTACGATTACAGAGGTCTGGAATACTTTATCCAGCAGAACTGCCGTGAGGCAGAGATCGTTAAGATGGTGGATGATTTTTCCCTGACCATTTACATCCTGCGCATTGGCCAGACATCCATTTCCCCTGTCCTTCAGGATGTGATCATGCTCATGGGACCTGTTATGGAGACGCCGCCCTCCCTTACGGATATCCGGCGTATCATGGCGGACAAGAAGCTGCCGGAGAACCTGCTGCGGGAACTGCAGGCATTTTACAACAATGTCCCTGTGCCCTCAGACCTGAAGGCCCTGGAGTCCACGCTGCTGACCATTGCGGACAATCTCTTCGCCAGAAACCACATCCTGCGGCTCATTCCGGAGGAGGGCGGGCTTTCCTTTGAGACCTCCCCGGGTTCCCTGACGCTGAATGAGCGCCCTTCCATTGCCATGAGCAGCATCGAAGAGCGCTATGAGGTGGAGGAAACCATGTTAGATGCCATCACCTGCGGGGATCAGGATAAAGCGGGGCGGTATTACAGCCTGTTTAAAACCTACCGTATCACCCCGCGCACGGAAAACGCACTGATCAACCGCAAGAACATGATGATCATTTTTAACACCCTGTGCCGGAAATCCGTGCAAAAAGGCCACGTACACCCGGTCTACATTGACGACCTGTCCACCCGCTTTGCCATCCGCATCAACCAGGCGCGCTCCATGAGCGAACTGGATTCCATTGACAATGATATGGTGCACAAATACTGCCTGCTGGTGAGGAACCATTCCATGAAGAACTATTCCCAGATCGTGCAGCGCTGCATTACATACACGGATTTCCACTATGCCGAACCACTGACCCTGGCCTTTTTCGCAGACATGTGCCATGTGACCAAATCCTATCTGTCCAGCCTGTTCAAAAAGGAAACCGGATCTAATCTGACCGATTACATCCATGGGGTGCGCATACGCCATTCCCTGCAGCTTCTCAACTCCACCACACTGCCCATCCATGTGGTGGCCAATGGATGCGGGTATACGGACGTAAATTATTTTATTAAAATATTCAAAAGGATCCATGGGATTTCGCCAAAGCAGTACAGGAATCAGATGCATAAAGATTAAGGGCGCGTTGCATAATATTAAGGAAGTTAACATGCATCGCACGTAAGGGACCAAAAGACGGTCCCTAAGTGCTCATAGCGAACCACTCCACTAGGTTCGGGGAATACCTCACCAAGTGGAGATGACATGCATCGCACGTAAGGGACCAAAAGACGGTCCCTAAGTGCTCATAGCGAGGTGGTTGGAATGGCATCTTATGTGTCCCCGAAGATTCGGGAGAAATTTGAAACCCTTTCCGTGGACCTGAAAAATGATATCCTGGAGCGCAATGTGCATCTGGAAACGCTACAGGATCTGATCCAGGTTCTGGAAACGATCGTGAAAGAAGGCGGTTCTTAAAACGCGCCTGCAATTGCTTTCTGACTGCTTTTTGCAGACAGGCAGTTGGCCGGCGCGTACATCAACAGGAGGTGGCATGATGGACAAAACAGAACATTTGACCAACAAGACAGACAGGGATTGCTCCCATGATACGGACAAGGTAAAAAAAGACGGCTGCTCCTATGTGGAGCCGCTCCCTGAATCATCCCGGCCAAGACGGGATGGTCCTGGAGGTAATTAAATCCACGGAAAAAACAGGACCGGATATCCCCCTGGGGAGCCGGTCCTGTTTTCTGGATCCAGATTTTCTTGGTTATGTTTTTCTTTGTTCGGCTTGTTTTAGTTCTGTCTTTTGGGCGCTATTTTTCCTGCACCTGCCTTTCACGGCTCTTTTCCGCTTTTGGTTCGCCGTCTTCCCAGATGATTCCCGGTCCGTATGGGGCCAGGCTTACCATAATATAGGGACATGTACAGGCGTCCTTCGTGGTTCTGGCAAACTGCCACATTTTCCTGCACATGCTCTTTACAATGCCCTGATGCTCTTTCTCATTGATCACATTATGCAGTTCCCATGGATCCTGCTCCAGATCATACAGTTCATCCTCGTCAAATCCGTTAAATACATATTTCCATTTCTGATCCCACACAGCCCGCTGTATCCCGTATAGTTCGTTTCCGTTTGTCTGGGTGTAGATCTCTCTCCTCCACTCCCCGGGGATTTCCTCGTTCAGGAAGGGGCACAGCGACCGGCCTGCTGTTGGAAGCGCCTCCTTCACGCCTGCCAGTTCCAGGATGGTGGGGGCGAAATCTGTAATGGATACCAGTTCCTTCACGCTTTTATGGCCCAACATGCCTCCGCCTCCGATCGCTGCGCAGATGTGATATGCTTCCCTGAAACATGGGAGGCCTTTTGCCCACAATCCGTGGGCTCCCAGATAATCCCCATGGTCAGTCAGATATATGATATACGTATCCTGAAAAATTCCTTTTTCCTCCACTGCCTGGAGCAAACGGCCGAACATGGCATCCTCAAAGCTGACAAATGCAAGATACCGGCGCATACTTTCCTTTTCTTCCTCCAGGGTCAGATCAAACCGCCGGCGCGTCCTTCGATAGAGCGCCGGCTTATCCTCCATGGTATCGTCAAAGCTTTCCGGGAGTTTCATATCAACTCCCTCATACAGTTGGATGTACTCCTTTGGCGGACAATAGGGATCATGGGGTCCTGTAACTCCCACGTACATGAAAAAGGGATCGGCTTTGTCATAGTCGCGTATGACATCACAAGCCTTTTGCACCGTGATCCGGTCCCCAAAGGGGTCCTGGTCTTCTCCAAATTGATAATATATGGGATACCCCTCCCGGCTGATCTGTCCAAAACCCTCTTTTTTTCCTGACAGATCAATGTTTTGTACTGATTGGTAAACGCGCTCCCAGTCATTGCTTCTTGGTCTGTTTTCCGGCCGGAACCTTCCGTAATTGGAAACATACTCATTTAAAACATGTTCAAAGCCCCGGTCCTTGGGGCCCTCATAGGCGCTGACATGCCATTTCCCCGAAAAATAAGTACGGTATCCGGCCCTGCACAGCACCTCCGGAAACAGTTCTACCCCATCATATAGTCCGCGGGATAAGGCATTGTCAATCTCTACATTATTCCAAACCCCATGTTGTGAGGGATATAACCCGGAAAAAAAGGAAGCTCTTGAGGGACAGCAATGGGGCGACACACAAAATGCCTCCTCAAACACCACTGCCTTTTCGCAAAATGCCTCTATATTCGGTGTTATGGCCTGATGTTCTTTCTTTATGGTATCCGCATTCTGCTGATCCGTCATAAATACAATGATATTTGGTCTTTCTTTCACTTTTTCACCACCAACGTATTAAATCTGTTCCTTCATTTCGGATTTTTACGAATTCCCGGTCTGCCACATCTCTTGGCCTCTCCAGATGACAGTCCAAAATCTGCTTGACCCCGGTTGGCTTATTGGTGAGAACCATGATGCGTTCCCCCAGATAAACCGCTTCCTCCACATTATGGGTAATAAAAATTACAGTTGTTTTTGTTTTCTGCCAAAGCTTCAGCAATTCATCTTCCAGCTTAAAGCGCAGGTCCAGGTCCAGCTGCCCATAGGGCTCATCCATCAACAGCAGTTCCGGATAAGTCGCAAATGCCCGGGCAATAACCGTGCGCTGGAGCATGCTGATGGACAGCTGTCTTGGATAGTAATGCCGGTATTCCGTAAGTCCTACTATTTCCAGCATTTCTTCCACCCGCTCCTTCAAAAGCGTTTGCGGCACCCGTTTGATCTGCAGGCCAAACCGGATATTCTCCTCAACCGTAAGCCATTCCATAGCCGAGCTTTCCTGTAAAATATAAGAAATGTTGTTCTTCCTGCAATCAATAGGCGCTCCATCTACCAGAATCTCTCCGTCCGTTATATCATAAATTTTAGTCAGGCAGTTTAGGAACGTGGTCTTTCCACATCCAGTCGGCCCTACAATACACAAGAATTCCCCTTGCCTGACATCGAACGATATATGGTCCAATACTTTCAGGTCGCCAAAACATTTGGTCAGGTTCCTAGCCTGCACCTTTATATTTTCTTTCCCCATATCCTACCTCTTCCTGTTTACCATTGCGCTGATCTCTTTTCTCAGCTTTAAAAACTCAGGGTCCACATAATTTCTGGGCCTTGGCAGCTGGATTCTTATATCTGCCAATACAGTAGAAGGACAGGTTGTCATTACAATGATCCGGTCCGCCAGATACAGAGCCTCTTCAATATTATTTGTAACAAAGATCACAGTCCGCTTTTCCGTATTCCTGATCCGTATTACCTCATCCTGCATCAAATATCTGGTCTGTGCATCAAGGGCGCCAAAAGGTTCATCCATCAGCATCACATCCGGTTTGGTACAGTATGCCCTGGCAATCCCCACACGTTGTTTCATCCCGCCTGATATTCTGACCGGGTATACGGTCTCAAATCCATTCAACCCTACCAGATCGATATATTTCTGCGCTTCTGCCCGCCGTTCCTTTTTATCCGCACCGCGCACCTTCATGCTGTATTCCACATTTCCCATCACGGTCAGCCAGGGAAACAACAGGATGTTCTGAAATACCATGGCACGGTCCGGTCCCGGTTTTTCGGCCTTTTTTCCCCGGATGTATACCTCCCCCGAGGAAGCTTCCTCTAAACCTGCTATAATATTCAGCAGTGTGGTCTTCCCACATTGCCCCGGCCCGAAGACTACAACAAATTCGTTTTCATCCACACTGAAGTTCACATCCTTCAGGACCTGGTTTCCCTCTCCCTCCTTGGTCTGATGGAATGTTTTTGTTAGATTCTTCACTTCTATAAGCGTTCCCATCTACTTCCCCCTCACATTCCAGGCACATAGCTTAGACTCGGCAAAACGCATGACAGAGGCCAGAAACAGGCCGATCAGACCAATCACCACAATACCGGCAAATATCTGCACCATGTTCATGGAACTCTGTCCGGCCAGGATGATCCACCCCACCCCCTCGGAGGAGCGCACCATCTCCGCTGCCAGCACGGCTGCCCATGCGGACCCCAGTGCGACCTGGAGCCCATTAAAGATCTGGGGCACCGCGCTGGGAAGGACAATATGGATAAACAGCTGATTCTCTTTTGTGCCCAGCATCCTTGCCGCACCCAAAAGGTCCGGGTCTACAGCTTTTACGCCATCCATGACGTTTGTCATAATGATCATTACTGCTGTGATAAAAATAATAAAGTACTTGGATCTCTCCCCGATCCCCAGCCAAAGGATCGCCAGGGGAATCCATGCAATCGAAGGAATGGAGCGCAGTAAGAGGTAGAACGGCTTGATAACAGCCTCCCCCACTTTAAACCAGGAGGCACAGAAACCAAGCAGGATTCCGCAGACAGCCGCTGCCACATATCCTACCATAACCCTTGACAGGCTCCAAAGGATATGCTGTCCCAATGCCTGCCTCCCAATGGGAGTCACCAGGCCCTGACCGATGAACTGTATCACTTCCACAGGGCTTGGCATCAGCCTGCCAAAGGACGCTGTACATGATAGGACATACCACAGACCAAACAGGGCGGCCAGGCTTCCTGTGCCCCAGACTAATTTTTGAACACTTTCTCTATTCTTCATCGCTTTTTACCTTTAACCAATATCTTTTCCAACAGCTCCAAAGCAACTGTGAGAAGCGCACCGATCAGGCCGATGGTCAGCATTCCCACAATTACAAGGTCAGGTCTGCCCAGGCTTCTCGCCACTTGGATCATATAACCAAGTCCGCTCTGGGATGCCAGAAGCTCAGCTGCCACAATTCCCAGCCATGCCATGCTCAGGGAAACTTTCAATCCGGTAAAAATATAGGGCAGTGCAGATGGTATGGCAACCTTCCACAGAATTTCACTTTTTCCCGCTCCAAAGATCTGGGCCACCCATATATGGACTTCGTTTGTCTGCTTGATTCCAGAGTAAACATTGACCACAGTTCCCACAAACACATTGACAAATATAATTGCCGCCTTTGCCTTTAATCCAATCCCCAGCCAGACCGTAACCACAGGGATCCACGCAACCCCGGGGATGGTCCTTAAAAAATCAAAGATGGGCCTGACCACATAGTCCACCGGCTTATACCATGCCATAAAAATCCCTGTGGGCAGTCCGGCCGCCACCCCGATCAGGTAGCCGATCACCACTACGATCAGGCTGGCCTTTATATGCCCCAAAAGGGTATTGCCATCCGGAACCTTAGAGGTCAGCTTTACAAAAAATGACTGGACGATTTTGCCCGGCCCTGGCAGCATATTGTGGCGGAATACATGAAAAACATCTGAAATCAGATACCATACCAGCAAAAAGACGAGAATGGACACACCCGATATCACATAATATTTCCATTTAGTATTTTTCTCTCTCATCCTACTTCTCCAGCTTTTTTAATGCATCCTCAACAACATCTGCGGTCGTGTTCTGCTTCAGGGCGTCCAGCACATTTTCTTCCATTGCCCCTGCCTCAACATAACACTGGATCAGTCCCTGCATCCATGCGCCGGTTTCTTTGTCCTTGATATTGGATGCATCCATGTATGTATTCCATCCGCACTCATCCTTGACATCCTTTTCAGAGAAATCACTGCGCCCATGCTCTGTATAAAACTTTGTAACCATTGTCTCCTCATACTCCTGATCCGAGTTTAACTTGGCTGCTGCTTCCAGCCAGGATGCCATAAAATTCACACAGGTATCGTAATTGTCTTTATAGAAATCCTCGCTTACCAGTATGGAATCCTGCTGCGGATTCCCCTGCTGCCTTAATCCGCCAACCAGAACATATCCTTCCTCCATAAGCTTCAGCCCTGCAGAGGGTGATCCCATACATGCCAGATCTCCCTGTCCGGAAACAAAGGCAGTATAGACATTACTGGTTTCCATATTTAGGAAATTTACATCATCTATGCTCAAGCCGTATTTAGATACATAATCAATGGCCATGTAATGTGATATATTTCCCACGGTTCCCAGTATGGTAGCACCGCCTATGGAATCCGCACTCCCTATCAACTCCTGATAGTCGGTCAGGTTCTTTCCTGCCTTTGCGATCTCGCTGTCCGGACGTGCAAATATCCAGGCTCCATCCATCTCATACTCCACATCAGCGATCAGCTTGGCGTTGTAATTGGGAATTGCGATCATTCCTCCTGCACCGATGGGGCCAATGTCCCACTCTCCTGCGCCCAACGCCTCCGCCATGGGTCCCCCTGACGGGAAGTCGATAATTTCAAGCTGATACCCGTATTTCTGATCCAGCTTCTCATCCTTGATAACCTGTAACGGCACGCTCAAATAGTAAGGCATCGCTCCTGCCCGAACGGTTTTCACCCCCGTATCTTTTGTCTCCCCATTTTTGCCGCATCCTGTAAACATGGAACAAACCATCATTGATACCACTGCAACTGCTGCTGTTTTCTTCAAAATACGTCTTATCATGATTCCCTCCTATACATAAGTAATTAAAAAAGTTTTTCATTTTTATTTTTGCTCTATCTATAACCCCATGTTTTGTTGACACGAGTCAATACCGGGCACAATGCTGCTCTTTTTTGTTTCACTGCCACAGATGTTCCCATCTCTGTCCATAGAGCAGCACACATCAAATCCCCTCCTTTCTTTCCCGGCATTTCCCTCATAAATCATTCCTGCTGCTGGACTCCCGAATAATCAGCTTCGGGACGATCTGATAATCCTCAACTTTCTGTCCTTTTGACTTTTCGATTAACATGGATATGGCTATATCACCAATCTTCTCTGCGGAAATCTCCGCGGATGTCAATCCAGGGACACAAAAGCGTGATTGAAATGTATTATCAAATCCAACCACTCCCACATCCTCCGGGATGCGAAGCCCCAGCTGTGTAACGCCTTTCACAACACCAATGGCAACCGCGTCATTGGAACACACAAAGGCGTCAGGGCAATCCTCCTTGGAATAGGTATCTGCCACGAACTGGAACGCTTCTTTCGTGTCCGTAATATTATAGGTTATGTCTCCGCTTCGCTCCCTGCCCACCGCATTCCGGTAGTTTCTGGTCTTTTCATCCACCTCATCAGGTTTTCCTGATTTTGCACCTGATATGTAGTGGACATTCCTATAGCCGCCCTTTTCCAAATGGACTGCAATTTCATGAAAAATATTGCTGTAATCAATCTTAATCTGCATAATACGCTGGTCCAGATCACTCCACGCCACATCACGCAAAACCACAACCGGAATCCCCTGCTTTACAATTGCCTCCAGATTCTCTTTCTTAATTTTATTGTTGGATGCAAACAGACCGCTGATCTGATAACTGCAGATCCGTTTTAAATACTCATCATCATCAATTACATTGCTGAATAAGATAAAATATCCCTTTTCATAGGCAGCATTAGTTGCGCGATAAACCAGCTGTGCATAGAAAGGATTTCGTATCTCATTACACAGAAACACAAACTGCTTGCTGTCTTTGATCTTTAAGCTTCGTGCAATCTGGTTCGGACTGTAATTCAGCTTTTCTATAGCCTCCTGGATGCGCTTTCTGGCCTCCGCACTGACATACCCATTGTTATTAATATAATAAGAGACGCTTGCCGCCGATACTCCGGCCTCTCTTGCCACGTCTTTTCTTGATGCCATCCTATTCTCCCATCCCATGCTTTTGTTCCGTTTATTATAAGCACAGTATAGCCCAAGTGTTGACTCGTGTCAATACATGGAGTATATTTTATTAAAAAATATTGCTTTGTTAATTATATCCACATCTTATTGCAGTCCGCAGCAATCTAGTGTAATATTATTACAGTTATTTCTATAGACATGGGCTATTATTGCATCACATTTATCAGGAGGTTCTGTTATGGATATACTGGTCTTTGGGATTGCCGCAGCCGCATCCTATTGGTATGAAACAGAGGTATTTTTGTTTTTTGGCTGTGTATACGTTATGTGCAGGTTTTTATATAAGTGGTATATACCTCTGGTGGAGTCCTGGCCGCCTGAACGCGGGAAGACGGGACGCTGGATTTTGGGCTGTCTGCCCCCAATCTCCTTTGTGATCATTCTCTTTGTTCTTCTTACCATGGCCTCCTATGATGTGGTTGGAATTTGGGTTGTGTTTTATATTGTAATGGGGTATGCGTGGCTCAGAGGCGGAGTTTATATGCTGGAGTGCCTGGATCTGTCCTGGCCCTTTGATGCGGTCTACCTGGATAACAAGGCGGCGGTCTTCCCGGCAGCCGGAGGATTTGTGGGCATAACCCTTATCTATGCGGGAGCCAACACAGGTGATGGCCCCGGCTGGTGGGTTGTTCTGTTTGCTGCAGGTCTGGGGTTAGTGGCCTGGCTTGGACTGGCACTGCTGATTAATGTCTCAGTCCGTATATCTGAGCGTGTCAGCGTGGACCGTGATATGGGAAGCGGCATCCGTTTCGGGGCGTATCTGACCGCCAGCAGCATGATACTGGCCTATGCGTCCGGAGGAGACTGGACCTCCGTCCAAGCTACGCTCCTGGAATTCACCATTGGATGGCCGGTCCTCCCCCTCATGCTGTTTTTTCTTCTGGCAGAATGGTTTTACATACAGCCTTCCCATTCCCTTGTGGATGACGGCCCGCGGGTGGATCTGCTTCCGTCCATTCTATTGGGATGTGTTTACCTGTCTTATGCATCAATTGTGCTTTTATTTTTTCACCGGATATCTGAACGTGTATCCGGCCGGGTGTTCCTGTGAGCGGGGCGGGTGTTCCTGTGCGCGGGGCGGGCATTCCTGTGAACGGAGCGGGCATTCCTGTGAACGGAGCGGGCATTCCTGTGCGCGGAGCGGTGTTGGCCCGTATCCCTTCGGAGCAGTATTCGGATTACCGCTACGAGGCAATTTTCCGGGCATACAAATGGGATCCTCAGGTGGAAGACCACAACACAGTAGCCGAACATGTGGTCCTACTTGACAAGCAGACGGCCGGCCGGCTGGAACATTGGGCGGAACAGCTGTCCGCAGAGACCATGGCGATGGAGCAGGCCATGGCTGGCCGGACCGATTTAGTGAAAAAACTGGGATTTCCCTCAAAAATAAAAAAGGCTATTCCCAAAATAGACAACTATTCCCGGGAAAAACATATACGGCTGATGCGTTTTGACTTTCATCCCACCACTGAGGGCTGGTCGGTGTCAGAAGTCAACAGCGATGTTCCTGGAGGATTAGCGGAAGCGTCTGTGCTTCCGCGGATCGCACAGCAGTATTTTCCCCGACATGAACCCCGCGGTCATGTGGCCCACAGCCTGCTGGAGGCATTTCAAAAAAGGACCCAGCCAGGAGCAAGGATTGCCTTTGTCCATGCCACCTCCTACGCGGATGACCGTCAGGTCATGCAGTTTTTAGGAGATTATTTTGAACAAAATGGATACCGCTCCCTATATGCCGCTCCCGACCATCTGGTCTGGAAGGAGGATCGTGCCATGAGTCTGATTCAGGGTAAGGAAGGACCTGTGGGCGGGATAGTACGCTTCTATCCGCTGGAATGGCTTCCCAATCTTTCCAGAGGGACGGACTGGAGCGGTTATTACCGTACTCAGACACCGTCCTGCAATCATCCCATCGCTATTTTTGCCCAGTCCAAGCGGCTGCCTCTTATATGGGATGAACTGGGGATTAAGCTGCCCGCCTGGAAGTCGTTGCTTCCTGAAACCCGTGCTCCTGAAATCCGCATTCCCGGGTCCGGGGACCCGGGGGACGACTGGATCTATAAGCCGGCTCTGGGCCGTGTGGGGGAAGGTATCTCCATCCGGGAGGCATTGACGCCAAAAGAATATCGGCAGATCCAAAGGGATGTGCGCCGGCACCCCAAAGACTGGGTCATGCAAAAGCGGTTTCAAAGCAAACCGGTTGCAGGAGAGGATGGAGAAAGTTTCCATCTCTGTGTGGGAGTGTTTACAGTGGATGGAAAAGCAGCGGGTTTCTATGGGCGCATCAGCTCCTATCCCCGCATTGACGCCAGGGCAAAGGACATTCCCCTTCTGGTGGAAAAGGAGGATCGAACCAATGAATGACAATTACAGTACATACCGGATCTGGGCGCCGGACAATGCCCTGTGGACCCAATGGGCCAAACCGGTGCTGTTCTCCCAGGCTATGCATGGAAGTCCCCAGGAACTGACCATCCCCGGTGTTAAATGGGCCCCCTATTCGGACGGCAGAACTGCTCTGTTTGTGGATCTGCCGGGAAAAAGAAGCGTACTGGAAGGGCTTGCCCTGGCACGGATGGGTTACCGTCCCGTGCCGCTCTATAACGGCGTTTACGGCGCAGGCGAAGGGACCATGGCCGTGGATGTAACACCGGTGGCAAAAGCCCTGTACCAAGGCGCGGATTACCTCCGCGGTCTGCGTATCCGTGAGGATGCTCCTCCCGTGTTTCTTCTGGACGCAGCCAGGATGAAGGGTCCTGCCCGTCAGCCGGGCAGATACGATAACCGCTGGTGTGTCTTCCCCCAGGATGCGCCCTCGGCTGATTTTCTGGCATCCCACGGTATCGGCTCCATCTATGTCCGAGCCAATAAGATACAAAATGATCTGGCCCACATACTCCTGCGCTATCAGAAGAGCGGAATCCGGATCTATCAGGTCGGTGATAACAATATGCCAAAAGAGCTGACAGTCGTACGGCCTTCCCATTTTGAAAGTTTCCTGTATCGTTTTCTCGCCACGCTGGGTCTGACCAGAAATGCAGCCGGCGGATTCGGCGGAACGGTTCCGGAACCTACGCAAACCTCCGGTGGCCGCCATTATGGCATTGGATGATATTCTAAGCCATAACAGAACTTCATATGTGCAAAAGAATCCCGGATCGCAGATGATCCGGGATTCTTAAACATTTTATTTAACATGATTTATGTATGCCAGAGCTGCATCCAGGCATCCGTCCACTCCGATCAGCCCGCTGTTAAGGCAGATATCATATGCCTCCATCTTTCCCCATTCAATGGGGGAATAATACTCGTGGTAAGCCTTACGCCTTCTGTCCACAATATTGATTCCGCTTCTGGCCTCATCTCTGGAAAGTTCCGGGTTCAGTGACATGATCCTCTTGATCCTGCTCTCCATATCTGCAAACACGAAAATGTTCACAGCATGTGGCAGTATGGCGTCAGCGCAGCGTCCAACGATTACACAGGAGCCCTTTTCCGCCAGTGATTTAATGACTGTTTCCTGTACCGCATAAATGCGCTGGGTCATGGCGATCTGGTATTCCGGCTCAATAAGGCGGGTGGAATAATTGTCCAAATCCGGCTCCACCTCATCATTTGCCTCCAATATAGATGGTTCAATGTTGCCCTCTTTGGCGATCATGGCGATCAATTCCTTGTCATAGAAGGGAATCCCCAGCTTCATTGCCAGCTTTTCCCCCAGCTCACGTCCCCCGCTGCCATATTGGCGGCTGATCGTAATTGCTCTGTTCATAAACAGTACCTCCTCCTGCTTTATTAGTTGGTGCTACATATGCTCCTCATCATAATGCGCCCTGACACCGCCAATAAACTTAGGCCTGGTCCTGGCACACACTACATGGGCACTGCCGATCTCCTTTGTCTGGATGCGCACAGGCACGGCCACATCCCTCAAATGCATCCCAATAAGAGTGTCTCCTATATCAATCCCCGCATGTGCCTTAATATGCTCCACTGCCACGGGATGCTCCAATACCGCGTATGCTGCTGTCGCAAAGGAGCCGCCTGCCTTCAGCTGGGGCACCACGTTCACCGTTTCATATCCGTAGTGCTCCGCTGCTTCCTCCTCCAGGATCAGTGCACGGTTGAGGTGTTCACAGCACTGGGCTGCCAGGAATATTCCAAGGGGCTTAAGTTCCTCATTCAACGCTGAAAAAACAGCCATTCCAATATCACCGTTAGAGTGGGAGCCAATTTTAAAGCTGTCTATCTCACTGGATGAGCATCCCACCACCAGAATCTGTCCTGGCTTTAAGCGAGCCACCTCAAGAAGTTCCCCCAGCACCTGCTTTACCTGATTCTTAATGTCCTCCAACTCAATTGATTCCATCACATCCATCGCCTTCATTCCTTTTTATATTAATATTGATTTGTTATTAAAAGCTCCACGGCAAGCCTGTCCTGAAGCTTACCTGTCTTTACCCCTTCCTCCGCGTCCACGCAGAGGTTCACATAGGATAAGATCTGTTCCCGTGAAAATGTCTTGGCCTGCATCATGATCTTCCCGGCCACAAAGGGCTGCAGTTTAAGCTTTGACGCTATGGCGCCCTTCTCCAAACCCTTCCCCATCAGTTCCTTCACCTGCAGGATCTGATTAAACTGCCTTGCAATAAGAAAAAGTATGCGCATAGGCGGCTCCTTCAGGGTCAACAGATCCTCGTACAGATCCATGGCCTTCCTGGTCTGCCTGCCCGCTATGGCTGTGATCATATCAAATATCTTGTTAGTCACCTGGGTTGTGCAGATGATCTCCACATCCTCATCCGTGATCACATCCCTGCCCAGCGTATAGCTGATCAGCTTTTCCAGTTCTGAACTTATGTTCTCCATGTCATCCCCTGTCTTACTGAGGAAAAATTCCATGGTCCGACCAGTGATCTTTTTTCCGTTCTTAGACAAAATACCGGCTGCCCATCTTGCCAGCTGTCCTGCATCCTGATGGGATAGTTCAGCGGCATAGCCGTGCTTTTTCACTGCCTTATATAGTTTGCTCCGCTTATCTACTTCTGATTCCACAAAAATGAGACATGTGCTTTCAGGGATCCGCTCCATATATTGAGTCATGTCCTCAGCTCCCTGCCCGCCTTTGAAGAATCCGCTGTCCTCCATGAGGATCAGACGCTTTTCTGCAAAAAACGGCATGGTATCGGAAAGGCTGATGATCTCATTCACATTCATGCCCTTTCCCTCATAATAGTTATAATTCATGGTATCCCCGTCCGTGATGGCATCCTTTAAACGGTTTTTAAAACTCTTTTTTAAAAATGCTTCTTCGCCGAACAAAAGATACACCGGTTTAAAACTATGATCCTTTATGTCCTGGTTCAATGTCTGCATATGCGGGTCGTCCTTCCATATTCTGTATTAAGTATAACATGGACGGGTAATTTTGTCACTAAGCACCCGGAAACAAAGCTTAAGGACTGGCCGCACGGAAAGTGGCAGGACACTGCAGGGCATGGAATCTGCCAGTATGTAACAGGGTTAGGGGACGGGAGGGATCCAAACGCAATCATTAGCAAAAGTGTCTCTTATGTGCTCATGTCATACCACCCCCTTTCGGAGATGGAAGCCACCCGGCAGTAGGAACTGCCTATATAAAGTATATAAAATGGTAAACCGGATGTAAAAGGTGTTTTAAGAAAAATCGCTCCCTTGTCCATTCTTTGATTTTATAGTAAACTTTACCTATTAAATTTAGATGGAGATATAAGAATGACTAACCAAAACAAAGGCACCATCAATATCCTTTTCGTTTGCCACGGCAATATGCTCCGAGGCATTCCAATAAGATTAAATAGTTGAATATATGCAAGGAAAAATGCAAGAGAAACACTGAAAAATTATGATTGACAGGCGAACCGAAAATGGCCTATAATAAAGGTACAAAAAAGGCAGTTCACTCCAGTGAGTGGCTTCCAAGTTTATAATCTAATTAAAAATAGTCACTAGGCTTGGTAGGCGGGTGACTATTTTTTTGTACCTATAATCATAACAACAAGTACTCCAAACGCAATCATTAAAGAAAGTGTCTCATATGTACTCATGCTATACCACCCCCTTTCGGAGATGGAGGTCACCCAGCAGTAGGAACTGCCTACATAAAGTATATTAAATGATAAACCGGATGTAAAGGGTGTTTTAAGAAAAATCTCGCCCTTGTCCATTCTTTGATTTTATAGTAAACTTTACCTATCAAATTTAAATGGAGATACAAGAATGACTAACCAAAACAAAGGCATTATCAATATCCTTTTCGTTTGCCACGGCAATATGCTCCGAGGCGTTCCAATAGGGTTGAATGTATATGAAAAGAAAATGCAATAGAAGCACTAAAAAATCATGATTGACAGATGAGCTGAAATCGGCTTATAATTAAGGTACAAAAAAGGCAGTTCACTCCAGTGAGTGGCTTCCAAAGTATAATAACTAAAAAATAGTCACATTTGCTCTGGTAGGCGGGTGACTATTTTTTTGTACCTATAATCATAACGATAAGTACCCCAAACGCAATCATCAAAGAAAGTGTCTCATATGTACTCATGTTATACCACCCCCTTTCGGAGATGGAAGTCACCCAGCAGTAGGAACTGCCTGTACCAATTATACAAGATGGGAAACAGGCTGTAAATAGAAGAATAAAAAAGAAATACTTGTTCAAAGCATGAACTTATAGTAGACTTTAGCTATCAAAAAGTAACGGAGATATAGTATATGGCTAAGCAATTTAATAATAACATTAAGATACTTTTCGTCTGCCACGGCAACATCTGCAGAAGCCCCATGGCTCTGTACTATTTCAAAGACCTGGTCCGCAAGAAAGGACTGGAGGATATGTTCTATCTTGACTCCGCAGCCACATCCACTGAGGAGATTGGCAACGGAGTCCATCATGGTACCCGTGAGAAACTCCGACAGGCCGGTATCAGCTGCCAGGGCCATCACGCCAAGCAGATGACACGTCAGGATTATGAAACTTACGACTATCTTATAGGCATGGATGACTGGAATATCCGCAATATGAACCGCATCACCGGCGGGGACCCGGACCACAAGATTTATAAACTTATGGGATTTACCGGAAATGACAGGGATGTGGCTGATCCTTGGTACACAGGTGACTTTGAAACCACATGGCAGGACATCACCGCCGGATGCAACGCTCTGCTAGAGCTGATTGGACGCACCAGGTAATGCCGCGGCCTGCTGCTATGGAAAATAACTGCAAATCAGTTCTTTTCCATCTGTCCATAATATGACCGCGCCGCCGATTCCTGTTTCCATAACAGGAATACGGCGGTTTTTCATGCGGTCAATCACTTCCTTTGAAGGATGTCCATAGGAATTACCCCTGCCATATGAGATAACAGCAAGCCCCGGGCTGAGATACTCTAAAAACTCCTCTCCCGTGGATGTGCCGGAACCATGGTGGGCGGTTTTCAGCACCTGAACATGACTTAAATGTTCCTGCTGCAGGCTTCCGCCCACTCGTGCCGCCTCCAAAAGCCCTCGCTCCTGCTCCGTTCCCATATCCCCGGTAAACAACATGTGGAAATCCCCATAGTCAGCGCAGACAACCAATGAATGGGCGTTGCGGTCATCCGCCTTTACATACTTCCCTCCTGCATACAGGCAGGTCATCCTCAGATTCCCGGCCTGTATCTGTTCTCCCGGCCCCATATAATGGACTCTTCCTCCTCCCAACTCAGCTGCCTGCTCCAGCCGTTCATACACCTCCTGTCCCTTTCCCGGGGACGGCAGGATCAGATTTCTCACCTTGATATCCCGGGATTCCTCCAATAGGTATAAAATCCCGCTTATATGGTCATTGTCCCCATGGCTTACCACTGCAAAATCAATCATTGTAACCCCCATGCTTTTCAGACAGGGTTCCATGGTCCTGTTCCCCAGACTTTTATCGCTGCTGCTTCCTCCGTCTATGAGAACTGTGTAATTTCCAGTTCGCATCAGTATCCCATCCCCCTGTCCCACATCCATCACAGTCACTTCCAGCCCCTTCACATGACGTGGGAATAAAAGCAAAAAACACAGCCCATACAGACCGCCAGACATAACCAGAAAGAACCAGGGCGCTGACCATATCCTGTTCACAAAAATATGCTCATCTTTAACTCGTTTTTCTTTTGACCACATGGCCCTTTGCTGCTCTACTCTCCCTTTTTGCTGCTCTCCCCTCTCTTTTGGATACTTTTCTCCCTTTTTTTGCCGCATGGCCCTCATGTTCCGCTGTTTCCATACGATTAGCACATGTAACCCCACCGCCATGCCTGTACTGTAAAGCCCAAGCTGGCCCCAGGAGGGCCTCCCCATTACCAGACAATATCCCGGAAGTTGTTCCACCTGCCTGCATAACCATTCATACAGGCTGAGCACATAATGGCCTGCTCCCACTGCCGCCATCCCCCCAGTCAGCCAGACACTCCCCAGCATAATTCCCAACAGGCCGGAATACATAAGCACCGCAATGAGAGGTATCACCAAAAGATTCAGAAAAATACCATATAGCGGATGCTGATAATAGTGATATAATACCACAGGCGTAAGTACGATCTGTACACACAGACTGACCAGTATCGTATTCTCATATCCCTGTTTTACATCAAATCCTGTTTTTAGACAATTTCCAAGGCCGCCAATGGACAGCACCGCGCCAAAAGACAGTTGGAATCCGCTTTGGTACAGGAGATAAGGTGATTTCCAAAGCAGCAGCAATGCTGCAAGTCCCAGTGCGGACAGGGTGTCATAGCTTCTCCCTTCCTTTGCGGCCAGCCACAGACACAGGATCATAATAACAGCCCTTACAGCAGAGCCTGAACTTCCTGTCAATATACCATAACTTATGACCAGGACAGCGGATAGGGCTCCGGCCTTTCCAAACCCCAGGCCAATCCTCCGTATCAGAAGATAGATCCCGCCCCCAATAATTGCAAGATGCTGGCCGCTGACCGCCAGCAGGTGAGAGATGCCATGGCGCTGATACATGGTCCTGACCTCCGGCTCCATCCCCGATGTATCCCCCAGCAGAACAGCTTTAAATATGGCACTGTCCTCGGGAGTGCAGATCGTATCCAAAATATTGGCACATCTAGTCTTAAACTTCAAAAGAAATACCTGGTAAGGCACAAAATCCGCCTCTATTACTTCCAGCTTTTCTCCAAACATTCTGCACACAGTTCCTTTGGAGCGGTAATAGGATTGAAAATCAAATTCCCCTGGATTCCTGGGCTTCTCCATAACATCCAGCTTTCCCTTAAGTTCCACTGTCATGCCGGGAAGCGGCTGCGTTTCCAGTTCCGGCTGCGTTTCCAGTTCCGGCTGCGTTCCCGATGACGCATGTATTCCGGAGTCCTCTTTGGAAATCCCCAGCCCTGCCTCATCCATATAAACAATCACCCGGTCCAATTCCTCCGCCCTGTTTCCCGCTCTCGCCCGTACGTCTTCCATCATCATGGTAACCGTTCCATCCCCGTGTTCCATCCATATGATACGTCCGCGAAGGGTAAGCCTCACCCCTGCTAATTCTCCGGCCGCAGCAGCCTCCTGATCAAGGCGGCTCCGCTCCCATTTTCCCCGTCCAAATCCAGCTGTTCCCCCTAAAAACAGTAAAACCAAACAGAGCAGAAGCGCCCTTTTACCAGCACTCCTGCCCTGCATATTATTACCCGGATCATTGTCACAGGGATTTTTTCTTAAAATCCCGTACATCCACACTCCCGCCACCCCCGCAGCGGCACAAGTCCACCACAGAGCTGCCCGGAATACCGCTTCATGATCCTGCAGGGCCAGCACCTCTCCAAGTACGAAACCAACTGCTAATACAATAAGCGGTCTTTTCATATTCTTTTTTCCTATTGATCCTTCTTTTGATTTTCTTTTTCTGTTTTCCCTTTTCTCTCTTGGATCCCCAACTCCATAACACTTTATTTCCTCACCCTGATGTTTTTACTGCGCCCCCTCTATATAATCCTGGCTTTTCTCAAAGGGGGTGTTCAGGGATATCACATCCCGGAACATCACGTTCTGGGAGCCGTTAACCATGATCTGTACCTTGGTCACTGTGGTCATCTCGGACAATGAATCCACAATGGAATAAATGGGCACATACTCGCTTACCGGCAATGAGGTGTTCAGAAATGCGGAATCAAAATTAATATAACACACATTGTCAGTGACGGACAAGCTTAAGATCTTGCAGTCAGAGGGCAGGGTGGGATGACGGCCTTCCTGGCCCGGTCCTGCTATAAGCTGTTCCACCACCAGCTGTTCCAGGGATGTGTTGATATTGTGCACCACTTCCCTCTTTTCCTCCAGCAGCTTATTCCCTGTTTCATCTGCAAAATACAGGGTCAGCTCCGTCTTCTCATATGCGTTCACATTGCTGGTATTCATAATGAAATCAGTGGATGCCAGCATACCCACAGGGTTTCCCTGGCGGTCCATAAGGGGCTGGTCACCACAGTAAATATTGATATAATCCACCCCGGGGATCTGGGTCAGCGTCCTGGTCAGGGCTGCCCGGCACAGGATCTCCCGTTCCGGCTTCATACCCGTATAGTTCACATCAAAATACAGGTACAGAACCTGTTCCTCCTGACGGCTGCCCTGATAGGCCACCTTGTCTATGAGCGCGGCCTGGCAGTCCAGCTCCTTGGGGACATGGAGGAATTGTTCCATCAGTTCATCCACCAGAGCCTCCTTATCCGTTGCCTCTGCCTCATACTCCCTGGGAACCAGCTTGGTTGTGGCTGTATTCAGATAATAGATCAGGTATTTGCCTTCCTCCGGGGTCGGTCTTGGCATCTCCTTTTGACTGCATCCCGCCAGAAGGCCGGACAATATCACAGACAAAAACAGTATTTTCTTTATTCCGGCTCCACTCATGACTTCACCTCCTGCCGCAGCACATAGGTAAGGGGAATCCTCATACTGAACGTAGTCCCCTCTCCCGGCGTGCTCTCCACGTCAATGATGCCATGATGCATCTGTATCACGTTTTTCGCAATGGCAAGGCCCAGGCCTGTGCCTCCTACTTCCCTGGAACGCGCTTTATCCACCCGGAAAAAGCGCTCAAAAATATGCTCCAGGGCATCCTCAGGAATGCCGATCCCAGTATCCGTCACCTTTACATAGAAATACTTGTGATCCGCGTCCAGGGTAACCCGTACATTGCCGGAATCCCTGTTATATTTGATCGCATTTTCCACCAGGTTGGTGATGGCCAGGGATATCTTCACACGATCCACATCTGCTGTCACTTCCCGGATACTTTCCAGGACCAGCTCCACATTTCCCCGCTTTGCAATGGGACGGAGGCGCTTGAGGATCAATTCCAGTTCCCCATTGATATTCACCTGTTCAATGTTCATCTGGCTTTCCGCTGATTTATCCATCTTAACCAGGGTGAGCAGATCCTCAATGATCTGATTCTCCCGGTCAATCTCATCTGAGATATCTGTCATGAACTCCCGGTACAGCTCCACCGGCACCTCCTCCATTCCCATCAAGGAATCCGCCAGTACGCGGATGGAGGTAATGGGTGTTTTCAGTTCATGTGATACATTGGACACAAATTCCTGCCGTGACTGGTCCACTGCTTTCAGCTTGCTCAGCGATTTCTGGACAGCCTGGGACAGCTGTGTCGTCTCCCTGTAGGTGTTCTCCGTAATATCCGCATCCAAGTCCCCCTGGGCCACCCGGTCAAAGGACAGCTGAAGCTTCTTAAAGGGCCGCATCAGAATATGTACGGCCACCACTGCCAGAACTCCCATGGCAAGACAGATAAACACAAGGAATAAGTTGGATTTACCCATCACCTTATCGGTGAGGGAAAGGATATTCTCTGTTGATGCAGTAACCACGATAACCCCGTAAATGTTCTTCTCATTGGCCGGATCATACACGGGAATCGTCTGTGCCAGGTACTGCATGTCCTTATTATAGTGGCTGCTGTTCTCACCTTTAAAACATTTGATGACTTCTTCCGAAATATAGAACTTTCCTGTTGAAAGGTTGAAGGTGTCTGTGATCACACGGAAATTGGAGTTTACGATCACGATCCTTCCATTATACACATCGGAAATCGCCTGCATCTGGCTGTCCAGTGCAGTATTGTTCTTTTTCTCCGCCGTCATATAGCCTGAGCGGGTCATCTTGTTGCTCAGGATCACACACTGGTTCTGGATCTCAATGGTTCTTGCATCCAGCTGTCCCTGATTAAATGACCCCAGCATCACCACTGCCTGAAGAAACAGTGGGATCAGCGCCGCAGCGATCATAATGATCGCCAGGGGCACTTTCATGCTCATGCCATAGGTACGGACCTTATCCATAAATTTCACTTTGGGCACTTAATCCAGCTCCTTTAACATTCCGGTACACGCAACAGCCAGAGCCCCCGGCCCTATATGGCAGCCAATGCTCAGTGAAAGAGGGGCCACAAATACAGGGGCTGACGGATACAATTCCCTGACCGTTTCCTTCAGTTCTTCCGCCGCCTCTTCATTGCATGTATGCGCGATCTGCAGGTAAGTATGGAATGCGTTCTTATCCCCCAGCCGTTCCTCCAGATCATGGGCAAGGGCCGTCAGCATAGTAGTCCTGGCCTGCTTCATGGTCCTGGCCTTGGAAAATGCATCCAGCTTTTCGCCCTCAATGGTGAGCACGGGCTTGATCTTTAACAGGGTTCCAAGAGCCGCGGCGGCAGGGGTAATCCTACCACCCTTTCTCAGATACTTCAGCGTATCTACCGTAATATAAATAATACTGTTAAATTTGGTTTCTTCCAATATATTCTTAATTTCCCCGGCCCTGTAACCTTTTGCCGCCAGATCCCTGGCATCCAGAGCCGACTGCCTCTGGGTCACGGAAATGCGCTGGTTATTCACCACCTGCACCCTGCCGTCATACTCATCAGCCAGCATCATGGCTGTCTGGCAGGAACCGCTTAACCCGCTGGACATGGGAATATATACAATCTCATCATATTCTTTTAACAGGTTGTCCCACAACTCCAGAACATCCTTGGGAGACGGCTGGGACGTGGTAATGTCCGCCCCCTCCTCCATCCGTTTATAAAACTCCTGATGGGTCAGGTCAATGCCCTCATAATACACTTCCCCATTAATCATAAAAGGCATGGGAAGCACATGGATTCCCAGCTCCCTTGCTTCATTCTGCGTAACTCCGCTGTTGCTGTCCGCAACAATAGCAATACTCATACTATAAAATCTCCTTTATGCAATTCCCTGATTTAATCGGTTCGCTGTGTTGTACAGCTGATAATACATTCCCTTTTTTTGAAGAAGGGCCTCATGGTTTCCTTCCTCCACGATCCTGCTGCCGGACAGCACAAGGATCCTGTCCGCCCCCTGTATGGTGGTAAGGCGGTGGGCGATGGTGAATGTGGTACGCCCTTTTGCCAGTTTTTCCAGGGATTGGGATACAAGGAATTCACTCTCATTGTCAAGAGCAGAGGTGGCCTCGTCCAGGATCAGGATAGCAGGATTCTTTAGGAACACTCTGGCAATGCTGATCCGCTGCTTCTGTCCGCCGGACAGCTTTACGCCCCTCTCTCCCACATACGTATCATATCCATCCTGGAGCTCGCTGATAAACTCATGGGCTCCCGCCATCCTGGCTGCCTCAATCACTTTCTCTCTGGACGCCCCGGGACATCCGTAGCTGATATTCTCATAGACAGAACCTGAAAACAGATACACATCCTGCTGAACCACACCAATGTTGGACCGCAGGCTGCGCAGGGTCACCCCCCTGATATCCTGGCCGTCAATGGTAATACTTCCTGAAGCAGCATCATAAAACCTGGGCAGCAGGTTGCACAGAGTGGTCTTACCCCCTCCGGAAGGTCCCACCAGGGCAATCCTCTCCCCCGGCTCTACTGTTAAATCAATATCCTGCAATACAGGCGCATGATTGCCCGGGTAGGAAAAACTCACATGGTTAAAGACAATTTTCCCCTTCACGTGTTCCAGCATCTTCGCATTCCTGCAGTCCCTTATATCAGGCACAACATCCATGATCTCCTGAAAACGTTCAATTCCCGTCATACCGCGCTGAAACTGCTCGGCAAACTCAATGATCCTTCGGATCGTGGTGAGAAGCGTGGTTACGTACAGCGTATAGGCCACAAGATCTCCGGCCTCTATCTTCCCCTGTATCATAAAAATGCCTCCGGCCACAATAACCACCACATACATCAGACCGTCAAAGGATCTGGTGGTGATCTGAAATGCAGCCATATAACGGTACGTATATTTTTTAATATCCATAAAAGCCTGATTGCCTTTTCCAAACTTGGCAATCTCCACCGGCTCATTGGCAAAAGCCCTTACAACCCTGTTTCCAAGAAGAGCGTCCTCAATCTGGGCATTGAGTTCTCCGATCTGGTTGCGCTGTCTGCGGAAGGCTTCCTTTACTTTCATGTTAAACCAGATGCAAGACACCACCATAACGGGGATCAGCACAAAGATCAGCAGGGTCAGTTCCAGATCGATTCCTGAAAGGATGATAAACGAAACCACTGTCTTAAGGGCGGCAATAAAAAACTCCTCGGGACAGTGATGGGCAAACTCTGTCACATCAAAAAGATCACTTGTAATACGGGACATGATCTGTCCCACCTTGGTGCTGCTGTAATAACTGTCAGACAAGCGCTGAAGATGCTCAAATGCGTCCTGGCGCATGTCTGTCTCAATGTATACCCCCATCACATGGCCGGTGTAAGCCATATAGTAGGCTGCAAAGGAATCGATGATCCGAAGCACCAGATACAGACCGCCGATCCTCACCACAACGCCCACCGTGATCGCGGCAAGGTCCTGCATTCCCTGATTTGTAATATAGCGCAGCATAAGCGGAAACACCAGCTCCCCTAATGTGGTCAGGGCAGCGCAGAATAGATCGAACAATAAAATCCCTTTATATTTGCCGTAGTAAGGCAAAAAACGATTTAGAAGCCTTCTTGTCCTCATACCCCTCTTTTCACTCACATCAACCGACTCCTGTTTTGTTCCGCCCGTGCCATTTAACATTGCCTGTGATATAAAGCACTATCTTTCATTCTATCCTATTTCCCAGAAAAATGGAAGGGCTATTTTGCCTTCAGATGTTCATAAATCAACCGTATATTGTCAATCAGCTCCGGATGGATGAAATCCTTCTGATAAACCATGTCGATCTGGCGCACCATGGTGGAATTCTCAATGGGGATGATCGCCAGCCGTCCGCTGGCAAGTTCCTCGCGGCACGCGCTTTTTGCGATGATCGTTATCCCCAGATCCATGCTTACCAGCTCCTTGATCATGGACACATTATCCAGTTCCATCATAACATTAAATTCAGAGAGGCTCATATCCCTGGCACCCAGGTGCTTTTCAAACAGCTGCCTTGTGCCTGCACTCTGGCTCCTTAATATCAGCTTCTCATGGCGGATTTCCCGCAGGGATACGGTCTTGGCCCTGGCCAGCCGGTGGATGGGGGATACAGCCAGACACAGGTAATCCGTGTCCAACGTGGTGGTGACCAGGGCGTCATCCGGCACTGCGCCTTCCACCACTGCAAAATCAAGCTCATACGCCTTTAAGCGGGTATAAATTTTTTGAATGGTATTAACACCAATATTTATATGTATGCCGGGATTCTCATTGCAAAGGGTGGCCAGTACCTGGGGAATGATGGTCTCGCCTGCGGTTGGCGTGATGCCCACATTCAGGTGGCTGGTCTCAGTCTTGCTGTCCTCAATAGCCTGCCACGCATTGCTGTACACAGCGGCTGCCCTGCGGGCGTACTGGACCAGGATCTTACCCTGGGGTGTCAGTTTTAGTTTGTTTTTGTCTCTATAAAATATTTTAATGTCGAACTCATTTTCCAGCATACGTATCTGGTGGCTTACGGCCGGCTGTGTCAGATTCAGCTTCTGAGCAGCCTTGGTATAACTTCCAGTCTCGATCACCGCCAGCAACGTATTTACTTTTACATCAAACACAGTCCCGTCCCCCTCCAAAATATAAATATTTTTTATGTACCAATTAATTAATATCATTTGATTTTATCACCAAATACTACTATAATCAAGCAAAACAAAAAAGGAACAGGGTAAAAATATACGCCCTGTCCGCAGAAAGGAGTGTTCCATATGGCACTGTATTTATCAAATCTGGGGGCAGCAGGAATCATATTAAGCATCGCAATCATGCTGGCATCCGGCTTTCTGCTGACTCGTATCACAAAGAGGCTTCACCTTCCTAATGTTACCGGTTATATTATTGCGGGAGTCATCATCGGGCCCTGGTGCCTGAATCTGGTTCCCTCACAATATATAGAACAGATGGACTTTGTCACGGATTTAGCTCTTGCGTTTATCGCGTTTGGGGTGGGAAGATATTTTAAGCTCTCCGCTCTGAAGGCAAATGGAAAAAACATGGTTATCCTCACGCTGTTTGAGTCGCTGATGGCCGGCGTGTTCATTACGGTTTCCATGCTGCTTTTAGGATTGTCCCTGTCCTTCAGCCTTCTTCTGGGCGCCATTGGCTGCGCCACAGCACCGGCCTCCACCATTATGACCATCCGTCAGTACAAGGCCAAAGGCCCATTTATTGACACCATTCTTCAGGTGGTAGCACTGGATGACGCGGTAGCGCTGGTGGCCTTCAGTGTCTGCGCTGCATTTGTTCAGGCAAGTTCAGGTACCGGAGCCGTGTCCATTTCCCAGGTAGTCATTCCCGTGCTGCTCAACATAGCCGCACTTGTCATGGGCGCTGTTTCCGGGATCGTACTCAGCCGGATGATCAACAAACGCCGCAGCAAGGATCACAGTCTGGTCCTGGCCTGCGTTACCATCATGGGCGTGGCAGGTGTCTGCTCATCCATGAATGTTTCGCCCCTTTTGGCCTGTATGGCATCCGGCACAGCCTACATCAATGCCAGCGGCAACAAGCATCTGTTTAAGCAGCTGAACCAGTTTACACCGCCCCTTTTGGTAATGTTCTTTGTACTGTCCGGAATGCGGCTTTCCATCCCCAGTCTGGCTGCCGCAGGCACCATTGGCGTCATCTACTTCCTGGTGCGCATTGCAGGCAAGTACGCTGGTTCCACCGTAGGGGCAGCCGTTATCCATGCATCACCGGAGATCCGCCGCTACTTTGGCCTGGCCCTGATTCCCCAGGCAGGTGTATCCATTGGCCTGGCGGTTCTCGGCCAGAGAATGCTTCCCGCTGAAAGCGGGCTCATGCTGTCCACCATCATCCTGTCCAGCGGACTGCTCTATGAGATGGTCGGACCTGCTTGCTCCAAGATAGCCATAAAACTGTCCGGAAGTATACCGGATAAGGAAAAATGTACAAAAAAAGAGAAGAAGGGGGATGGAGGTGAAATGGAGGAGACTGTTTCTGCGCAGGCAAGGCATGTGGTGGTTTGAGGGATTGGAATAAAGCCGCGGGACTGGCCTGCATGGGTGAAGGACGGATCATAATAATGAAACAGCCGGAAATAATGCTGCTGGCCAAAATTAATTGGTGGATGCGGCTTTATTTCCGGCTGGCTTTGTGTTTCATGTCAGATAGGAGTAAATTTCGTGATTATTTTACCAGGAGTGACGTTCCGGTCATCTCCCCCGGCTGCTCCATGCCCATAAGTTGGATCAGGGTAGGGATGATGTCACACAGTGCTCCGCCTTCGCGCAGTTTGTAAGAAGGATCTGCATTGACCAGGATAAAAGGCACCGGGTTGGTTGTGTGGGCTGTAAATGGCTCGCCTGTCTCATAATCCACCAGCTGCTCTGCATTTCCATGGTCAGCGCAGATGAACATAACGCCATCCACTTCCTTAATGGCTTCCACCGCACGGCCCACGCATACATCCACGGTTTCAATTGCCTTGATGGCAGCTTCCTCCACACCGGTATGGCCAACCATATCCGGGTTTGCAAAGTTGATAATGATCACATCATATTTGCCGGACTTGATGGCTTCCACCAGCTTGTCGCATACGCCCAGGGCACTCATCTCCGGCTTCAGGTCGTAGGTGGCAACCTCCTTGGGAGACGGCACCAGGATGCGGTCCTCTCCGGGATTCGGCTCCTCTACGCCGCCGTTAAAGAAGAATGTAACATGGGCGTATTTCTCAGTCTCGGCAATCCTTACCTGGGTCTTGCCGTGAGCGGCCAGGAACTCACCGAATGTGTTGGTGATTCCTTCCTTCTTAAATGCAACCAGCTTATTCTCAATGGTCTCATCATAATCAGTAAAGCAGACAAACACAAGATCCAGTTTTTTGTCTCTTGCAAAGCCATCAAAATCATTATCACAGAACGCACGGGTGATCTCTCTTGCACGGTCCGGACGGAAGTTGTAGAAAATCACGGAATCCCCATCCCCGATCACGGCTGTTGGCTTTCCGTCTTTTTCCACTACAAAGGGAACCACGAACTCATCCGCTTTGCCTGCGTCATAGGATGCCTGGATGCCTTCAGTCGCGCTGGAAGCAGTATTTCCCCGCCCCTTTGTCAGTGCATTGTAAGCAAGTTCCACACGGTCCCATCTCTTGTCACGGTCCATGGCGTAGTAGCGCCCCATAACGGATGCAACCTCTCCCACGCCGATCTCCTTCATCTTGGCTTCCAGCGCAGCCACATATCCCTTGCCTGACTCCGGAGGCGTATCACGTCCGTCCAGAAAGCAATGGACATATACCTTTTCCAGGCCGTTTCTCTTAGCCAGATCCAAAAGGCCGTAGATGTGCGTGTTGTGGCTGTGCACTCCGCCATCGGACACAAGGCCGAACATATGAAGTGCGGAATTATTTTTTTTGCAGTTTTCCACAGCCGCAAGGAATTCCGGGACCTGGAAAAAGTCGCCATCCTGAATGGATTTTGTGATCCTTGTCAATTCCTGATAAACAATGCGGCCGGCGCCCATATTGAGATGTCCAACCTCAGAGTTTCCCATCTGTCCTTCAGGAAGTCCCACTGCCATTCCGCTTGCCTCACCCTTTACAAAAGGGCACTGGCTCATAAGCTGGTCCATGACCGGTGTCTTTCCCTCACACACCGCATTATGGTCACAGTTGTTGTTAAGGCCGTAGCCGTCAAGTATCATTAATACTGTTGGTCTCTTGCTCATAGTTCATATCTCCTTCTACTTTCATTCTCCTGGAAAGAGCAGCTCTCCTGGAAAGAATTAAACCCTGCAGCCCGTCTGACCCGGCCGCAGGGCAATCATATCATTTATTACTTATTGTAGTTGACGATCTTTCCAAAATCAGGCTTCAGGGATGCGCCGCCAACCAGTCCGCCGTCAATGTCAGCCTGGGTAAAAAGCTCAGGAGCGGAGGAAGCTGATACGGAGCCGCCGTACTGGATACGGATGGCCTCTGCTGTTGCCTCATCATAAATCTCGCCAATACATGCACGGATTGCCGCACATACTTCCTCGGCCTGCTCCGTGGTTGCAACTTTACCAGTGCCAATGGCCCAGATCGGCTCATAGGCGATCACAGCCGTCTTGGCCTGGTCAGCGGTCACATTGAGAAATGCGATCTTGATCTGCTGACGGATCCAGTCAATGGTAATCCCCTGTTCCCTCTGGGTCAGTGACTCACCACAGCAGACAATGGGGGTGATCCCATGCTCAAATGCCTTAAGCACCTTTTTGTTCACGGTCTCATCTGTCTCGGCAAAATACTCACGCCTCTCAGAATGGCCGATGATCACATATTTAACTCCGGCATCTGTGAGCATGTTAGGAGCGATCTCGCCTGTGTAAGCGCCTTTTTCCTCATAATACATGTTCTCAGCGCCGATACAGATGTTGCTTCCCTTGGCAGCTTCCATGGCCGGTATGATGTCAATGGCCGGAACGCAGAATACTACGTCCACATCGTCATTTGCTACCAGTGGTTTTAACTCGTTAACCAGAGCAACTGCCTCAGATGGCGTCATGTTCATCTTCCAGTTGCCTGCGATAATTTTCTTTCTTGCCATATCAAATCCCCTCTCTTTGAACGGACGCGATCAGTCCTTGTTGTCAGCTGCAGCCACACCCGGAAGTTCCTTGCCCTCTAAGAATTCCAGGGAAGCGCCTCCTCCTGTGGAGATGTGTGTCATCTTGTCAGCAAAACCAAGTCTCTTGACAGCATTCACGGAATCACCGCCGCCAATCACTGTGGTAGCATCCGCCAGATCTGCCACTGCGCGGCATACTTCCAGTGTTCCCTCAGCAAAGTTGGAGAACTCGAATACGCCCATGGGTCCGTTCCAGACAACCGTCTTTGCGCCCTTTAACGCATCCTTATAAAGAGCAATTGTCTTTGGCCCGATATCAAAGCCAGACCAGCCGGCATCGATCACATCCACTACCTTATGCTCTGTCTCATTGGAAAATTCCTTACCCTCTACATGGTCAACGGGAAGCAGCAGCTTAACCCCCTTCTCCTCCGCCTTTTTAACCATCTCCAGAGCGTAATCCAGCTTATCTTCCTCACATAAGGAATTGCCGATCTCCTGTCCCTGTGCCTTGGCAAAGGTATAAGCCATGCCGCCGCCAATGATCAGGGTGTCAACCTTATCCAGCAGGTTATTGATCACATTGATCTTATCGGAAACCTTAGCTCCGCCCAGGATCGCAACAAAGGGGCGGACCGGATTCTCAACAGCCTGGCCTAAGAATTTGATCTCCTTTTCCATCAGATAACCAACCACGTTCTCCTTGGTATATCTTGTAACGCCCACGTTGGAGCAGTGAGCCCTGTGTGCGGTACCAAACGCGTCATTTACAAAGATACCATCGCACAGATCAGCCAGTTCCTTAGCATATGCCTCGGTAGCGGCATCGCCGTCTTTAAATTTTGTCTCTTCGATCCTGTAACGTGTGTTCTGCAGCAGAAGTACTTCACCGTCCTTTAACTCAGCGGCAACTTTCTGTGTCTCCGGTCCTGTAACCTTGGCATCATCCACGAATTTCACTTCTACGCCCAGTCTCTCGCTCAGCGCGGGAGCAACCGGTGCAAGGCTCATCTCCGGCACAGGTTCACCCTTGGGCTTGCCCAGATGGGAGCAGAGGATCACCTTAGCGCCCTGGTCAAGCAGCTTCTTAATGGTTGGGATGGCACCGTCAATACGGTTATAGTTCTGGATCACCCCTTCTTTTAACGGTACGTTGAAATCACAGCGTACCAGTACTTTCTTGCCCTTTAAATCTTTTAAATCATCCACAGTTTTCTTATTTAACATGGTTATGTTCCCCTTTCAGTGTCATGAGATTTTTTACTCGCCATATCCAATGGGATAAAAAGGATCCGGTCCAAACGACCGGACCCTTCATGAGTCTACTTAATGCTTAATTCAGATTAGCCTAACTCAGCAAAGTACTTAATGGTTCTTACCATCTGGCTTGTGTAAGAATTCTCATTGTCATACCATGAAACAACCTGAACCTCATACAGATCATCAGCGATCTGAGCTACCATGGTCTGAGTTGCATCAAACAGGGAGCCGAATCTCATACCGATCACGTCAGAGGAAACAATTGCATCCTCATTGTATCCGAAGGACTCACAAGCAGCAGCCTTCATTGCGGCATTGATATCTTCCTTGGTAACGCCAGCCTTCTTAACAACAGCTGTAAGGATAGTGGTGGAACCGGTCGGTACCGGAACACGCTGTGCGGAACCGATCAGCTTGCCGTTCAGTTCCGGGATAACCAGACCGATTGCCTTAGCTGCGCCGGTAGAGTTAGGAACGATGTTGGCTGCGCCAGCTCTTGCTCTTCTTAAGTCGCCCTTTCTGTGCGGTCCGTCCAGGATCATCTGATCGCCTGTGTAAGCATGGATGGTGGACATGATACCGCTCTGGATCGGAGCGTAATCATTCAGAGCCTTAGCCATAGGAGCTAAGCAGTTTGTTGTACAGGAAGCTGCAGAGATGATCTTGTCATCAGCTGTCAGAACATTCTCGTTAACACTGTATACGATAGTAGGAAGGTCATTGCCTGCCGGAGCAGAAATAACAACTTTCTTAGCGCCGGCCTCGATGTGTGCCTGAGCCTTGTCCTTAGAGCAGTAGAAACCTGTACACTCCAGAACTACGTCAACACCGATTTCGCCCCATGGAAGATCAGCAGCCTTTGGTTCCTTGTAGATGGTAATCTTCTTGCCATCAACAGTAATGGAATCCTCTCCAGCCTCTACAGTGTGCAGACCCTGGCCATAGACGCCGGCATATCCGCCCTGTGCTGTATCGTACTTTAAGAGATGAGCTAACATCTTAGGATCGGTTAAGTCATTGATTGCTACTACATCGTAACCTTCTGCTCCGAACATCTGACGGAAAGCCAGACGTCCAATACGTCCAAAACCATTAATTGCTACTTTTACTGCCATGATTCAATTCCTCCTAGTTTGTTAAAAATTATATTATTGT
>Ga0129314_1000191_pt1 | contig 77019 bp, 50 predicted proteins | sample O1111metagenome_FD_94431 | JGI IMG/M metagenome (GOLD analysis project Ga0129314, IMG submission 94431) | Orangutan individual fecal microbial communities from fecal samples from Wisconsin, USA - O1111 metagenome | ecosystem: Host-associated > Mammals > Digestive system > Large intestine > Fecal... | reverse complement strand
GACCCATTTGCGGGACTTGTTCGACAAAAAGAATATCAATGATGCCAAAGATCTCTATGGTTCGAGTGAACTAAATTTATTCAACTTTTAACCGTGTCCAATTTTTAGTGGACACTTGTGATACATCATAAATAATTATGGAGGAGAATAAAAAAAGAAAGACATCCATTGCTTTGCTGGCAGTATTGGGTGGGATCACTTATCTCTATTTGATCGGCATTGATCTTGTAAACAATTGGGACTCCCATGCAAACAGTTTTATACAGGGATATAATGCAGGATCGAGACAAAGAACCAATTTGTTATCTAATGAAACATTCTCATTACTGCTTAATGCGAAAAATATTGATAATTATTATTCAGATTCCCTGATGAATCTGAAAAGTAATAGGGTCATGCCTGCGAAATATCAGTTAGTGGATGTGGAATATCAATTTAAAGATCACACTGAATATAGACAAATGTTTAAATACAGGGTGGCAATAGGTGCTATCCTATTTGTACTGTTATTTTTAATTGTCCTGGTTCCGGTATTATTTTATGCAACAATGGCTGCTTTTTACAAGAATCACATTTTCAACAACGATAATGTGAAACGATTGAATATATTGGGAATTTCATTATTGATTATCTATGGATTGCAACTCATATTTGACATCACTATCTTTTTGTATAAAAAACAACTTATCGAGATTGAAAATTATTCACTTTCCATACATCTATCGGGAGCTGAATGGCTTTTTATGGGATTCATTACATTATTGATAGCGAACATACTGAAGCGATCTGTTGAATTAAAGGAAGAACAAGAACTCACTATTTAACAGAAATAACTCAATGCCTATTATTATAAATTTAGACGTAGAGATGGCCAAAAAGAAAATCTCCCTGAACGAGTTATCGGAACGGGTAGGCATTACTCCGGCCAATCTTTCGATACTGAAGACGGGGAAAGCCAAGGCTATCCGTTTCAGCACGCTGGAAGCCATATGCAAAGAGTTGAACTGCCAGCCGGGGGATATTATGGAGTGGAGAGATGAATAATTTTAGCGAAAGAATAATCTTTTAAAACATACACAAATGAAACACTTAGAACGTGCCTTACAAGGCAAGAATGGTATCGGCCGGTACATTTTAATGGCCGTAATTGTTATGGTGGCAGCACAAATGGCAGCTATACCTCTGCTCCTCCTGCTACTCCCTGTCATCCTATCCAACGGAGGAAATATCAGCGACTTCTCGGCTGCTATGCAAAACCCATCTGACTACGGCATTTCGTCTAATCTTTTCCTGTTGGTAATGATGCTCACTTTCGTCATTATGTATTTTCTGTTTGCAGTACTGGTGAAGCCGTTGCATGGGCGTACGGTCCGTGAGACCATCAACGGCCGGAAGCAGATACGTTGGGACCGCATCCGGATGGGGATTATCGTCTGGGGGATTATCATTCTGGCGGATACTGCCATCAGCTTGCTGACCTCTTCACCGGGCGAGTATGAGTTCCGGTTCAACGCCGGCACTTTTCTTCCGCTACTACTGATCATTCTTCTGGTACTGCCGTTCCAGACAAGTATAGAAGAACTGCTGTTCCGCGGTTATCTGGCACAAGGTGTGGCACGATGGACTAAAAGCCGATGGTGGGCACTGATCATCCCATCCGTATTATTTGCCTTGATGCACATCGTTAATCCTGAAGTAAAAGAGTATGGCTTTTGGCTCTCTATGCCACAATACCTCATTATGGGGCTGATGCTGGGACTTATTTCCATTCTCGATGACGGTATTGAACTGGCCCTCGGTATCCATTTCATTAACAATGCGCTCACCGCTGTACTGGTCACACACGAAGCATCGGCATTACAGACCGATGCGTTATTTCTGTTAAACGATCTCGATCCCGTAGCAAGTCTTATCTCCATTTCAGTCGCTAGTATATTAGTGATTTTAATTCTGCAACGGATCTATAAATGGGATTTTGGCATTATGAACAGGAAAGTTGCAGCCGTACCTCCTCCTACCCCACCTGTAGAGGTTGAGACGATTGGACAAAGCCCGGCAACCTAAATTATCTCGCTGAATATGGAGCAAAAAATGAAACAAATTATTATCTTTGAAGATTAGTTTGTTACGCTGTATGAAACGAAATCGCTTTTTTTCTATCTATATTTTACTATTTTTTTGTCTTTGTGCAAAAGGGCAAACGCTTGACGATGCCAAAAGCTGGTATCTGGAAGGCCGTTATGCCGAAGCGTTGCCCGTTTTTCAGGCAGAATATCTCAATAATCCCAATAACCCCTCTGTCAACCAATGGCTGGGTGCCAGTCTCTACGAAACCGGAAAAATAACAGAAGCACAGAAATATCTCGAATTCGCCTCAGGACGTAGAATTCCGGATGCTTACCTCTATTTGGGCGAACTTTACGCTAAATTGTACCGTTTCGAAGATGCCGAAAAAGAGTTTGAGAAGTACCAACGCGCCAAACGCAGAGACCGTGAGGCACTGGAGATACTGGATCAGAAACAGGCAAACGCTGAAAGGCTGCAAAGAGCGGTAAATCGGACAGAAGACATTCAGATCATTGATAGTCTGGTGGCCTTGAAGTCCGATTTTCTGTCGGCTTATAACCTGAGCGCCTCATCAGGTTCATTAATGCCGGTACAGGAATTCTTCCCCGGCCGTTCAATGACAGATGAAACACTCTACATGAACGAGCGACAGGACAAAGTATACTATTCCGAAGGTGATGCAGCAACCGGCACCAATCTCTATACGATGGACAAATTGCTCGAGACTTTTGGAAATGAGAAAAGATTACCGGAAACCATCAATAAAGAGGGCAGCCAGGCATTTCCATTCGTGTTGAGTGACGGGATGACTCTCTATTTTGCCTCTACAGGTGAACCTTCATTCGGTGGATATGACCTGTTCGTCACCCGCTACAATCTTGCTTCGGACTCATATCTCAATCCCAACCAGTTGAATATGCCCTTCAATTCGCCTTTTAACGATTACATGTTAGCGATTGATGAAGAGAAAGGTATCGGGTGGTTCGCATCCGACCGGTTTCAACCGGCCGACTCGGTATGTATATATACCTTTATCCCGAACCCACAGGTGCAACTGGTCGAGAGTGAGGATGCCGGTTATCTGGCACGAAGAGCACGGATCTCTTCCATTGCCGACACATGGAAAGAAGGCGCAGACTATAGACCGCTTCGTTCACTGGCACAGCAAAGGACAGTCTCAAGGCAAGAAACAGCAGGTGATTTTACATTCGTGATCAATGATCGGACGACTTACCATACCCTGTCGGATTTCAGGAATGATCATGCAAGGTCGCTCTTTTCTCAGGCGTTGGATCATGAAAAACAGTTACAGGCACTGAATGAAGAACTCTCACAAAAAAGAGACCAGTATGCCGGCGGAGCAATAAATGATGCTCTTGCAGCATCAATCCTCAGCCTGGAAAAAGAAAGTGAATCTATTTTCCGGAAAATGGAAAGACTCAAAATGCAAGCAAGAAATGAAGAAATACGCACTCAGTTTAATCAATAATAACCGTATATGACATTCGATCTGATCATCATCATCGCCGTGATCCTGTTGGGAGTAGTGTTCATGCTCATTGAGATCTTCCTGCTGCCGGGGATCAGTATTGCCGGTATTGCCGGTGCTATTTTCCTGATAGGAGGGATAATATATGCCTATATCTTTCAGGGTAGCACCGTAGGAAATATTACACTCGCAGGAACAGCCGTACTGCTTGGCGGAAGTTTTTTCTGGCTGCTGAAATCAAAGTCATTACGAAAAATCTCTTTAGATACAAACATCGAAGGGAAAGTGGATACCTCCTATTTGCAGAAAATTGGCATTGGCGACAGTGGTGTAACGCTTTCCCGGTTGAATCCCATCGGGCAGGTATTGATCAACGATGTGGAGGTAGAAGGTAAATCATTCGACGGGGAGTTTCTTGACGAAGACACTGAAATAGAAGTGGTAAAGGTGGAAACCTACAATGTGCTGGTAAAGAAAAAAGAAGCTGTTTCACCCGGAGAGGAGACAAAAAATAATTTAATATAAAACATCAAAAACAAATTTATTATGACAGTTTTATCATTCCCACTGATTATTACGATTGCCGTAATCATCATCTTTTTATTGATATTCTTTCATTACGTTCCCTTTTTCCTGTGGATAAATGCATTATCGGCAGGAGTACGCATCTCGCTCGTGCAACTCTTCCTGATGCGTCTGCGCCGCGTACCGCCCCACACCATCGTTTACGCGATGATTGAGGCTCACAAGGCCGGACTAAAGATGGTTACCCGTGATAATCTGGAAGCGCACTATCTTGCCGGAGGACACGTAGAAAAGGTAGTGCATGCATTGGTATCCGCTTCCAAAGCAAATATTGACCTTACTTTTCAGATGGCCACAGCCATTGACCTGGCCGGTCGTGATGTACTGGAAGCCGTCAGGATGTCTGTGAACCCGAAAGTGATCGATACACCTCCTGTGTCTGCCGTAGCTATCGACGGTATCCAGTTGATCGCCAAAGCCCGGGTGACGGTACGTGCCAATATTAAACGATTAGTGGGTGGTGCCGGTGAAGAAACTATTCTTGCCCGTGTAGGTGAAGGGATCGTCTCCTCCATCGGTTCGGCAGTATCGCACAAATCGGTACTCGAAAACCCTGACTCAATCTCCAAACTGGTATTGAAAAAGGGACTGGATGCAGGAACAGCATTTGAAATTCTCTCTATCGATATCGCCGACATCGATATAGGTAAAAATATCGGTGCTGTATTGCAGATGGATCAGGCACAGGCCGACAAAAATATTGCACAGGCACGCGCTGAGGAACGGCGGGCCATGGCTATCGCTTTAGAGCAGGAGATGAAAGCCAAAGCCCAGGAAGCCCGCGCCAAAGTAATTGAGGCTGAAGCAGAAGTTCCGATCGCCATGGCCGAAGCATTCCGTAACGGAAATCTCGGTATTATGGACTATTACCGGATGGAAAATATCAAGGCTGATACGGATATGAGGGACTCCATTGCCAAACCGCAGGGCGGCGGAAATAAAAAATAATTATCACAGACAATACATATTATGAGAATCATACCTGAATCGGAATTGATCATCAACTCCGACGGAAGTGCTTTCCATCTTCATATTCGACCGGAACAACTTTCGGACAAGATTGTAATGATGGGAGATCCGGATCGTGTAACGATGACAGCCTCATTTTTTGACAGCATTGAATGCGACGTACGCAGCCGCGAATTCCATACCGTCACCGGAACATATAAAGGGAAACGGATTACTGCGCTCTCGCACGGCATCGGCACAGACAATATAGATATCGTGCTCACTGAGTTGGATGCACTGGCCAATATCGACTTCAATACGCGATTAGTCAAAGAGGAGCTCAAACAACTAACAATGGTGCGGGTAGGCACATCAGGAGGTATGCAGCCGCATTGCCCTGTAGGTTCTTACGTGGTATCAGAAAAATCAATCGGGTTCGACGGACTTATCCATTATTATGGCGGTTCCGAATCGATCCGCGAAAAGGATTTCGAAGAGGCTTTCCAAAGGGAGGTGGGCTGGTCACCATACCACTGTTCACCCTACGTGGTGAGTGCCGACGAAGAACTTGTCGACCGTATAGGTCACGACATGATCCGTGGGGTTACCATCTCCGCCATCGGGTTTTACGGCCCACAGGGAAGGCATGTACGCCTGCCCTTGGCCGATCCCGACCTGAATGCCAAAATTGAGTCGTTCCGTTTCGAAGAGCATTCCATCACCAACTATGAAATGGAAAGCTCTGCTATCGCAGGATTAGGGAAGTTAATGGGACACAAGGCAATGACGGTCTGCACCATAATCGCCAACCGGGTAGCCTTGAAGTCGAATGCCGATTATAAAGGCTCTATAGAAGATCTTATCAAAATAGTGCTGGACAGGATTTAGATTCAAGATTCAAGATTTCAAATTTGGGAATTGGGATGTAGTTAATTATTCATATTCAATTTTCAACTTTCATCACCCTTTTCAACTTCTAATTTTCTAAAGAAAAATAAGCGAATGAAAAAATTAATCACATTACTGCTTCTTGTAACCGGACTGGCTGCTTATGCGCAGCAAAACCCTCCTCTCCCTGTAGATCCGAAGGTGAGGACCGGAAAACTTGAAAACGGACTCACCTATTATATCCGGCAAAACAACCTTCCCGAAAACAGGGCCGATTTCTACATCGCACAGAAAGTGGGATCCATGCAGGAAGAAGATAATCAGGCCGGTCTGGCTCACTTCCTGGAGCACATGGCATTTAACGGGACGACCAATTTTCCCGGAAAAAGCATGCTGAACTATTTGCAGGACAATGGAATTAAGTTCGGCACTAACATCAACGCCTATACGTCTTTCGATGAAACGGTTTATTATATATCCAATATCCCGACAACCAATAAGAACCTCGTAGACTCGGCTCTTCTTGTGCTTCATGACTGGTCGAACGCCATTGCCCTTGAAGAGGAAGAGCTCGAAAGCGAACGGGGTGTGATCCGGGAAGAGTGGCGTACCCGTGGTGGTGCACAACAACGGTTATGGGACCAATTGCTCCCTAAAATGTATCCCGATAGCAAATATGCCAACCGCATGCCTATCGGAAGCATCGATGTGATCAATAATTTTAAACCGGAAGAGATCAGAGCCTACTACCATAAATGGTATCGTCCCGACTTGCAGGGGATCATCGTTGTGGGTGATATCGATGTGGATGAGATGGAACAAAAGATGAAGGAACTGTTCTCTCCCATCCAGCTCGATGAAGAAAGAGCAGAAAGAGAATACTATCCTGTTCCTGATAACAAGGATCCCATCGTAGCCATTGCTACCGACAAGGAAGCCCGTAATACACAGATAATGCTGTTTTACAAGCACGATACGATGCCCGACGAGTTTAGGAATACCCAGATGGGATATATTACAGAATATATATTAAATGCCGCTGCTGCTATGATGAACCAGCGGTTTGCCGAAATCATACAGAAGCCCGATGCACCTTTCACTTCCGCATTTGCGTATGACGATGATTATTTTGTGGCCAAGACAAAAGCTGCCTGGACCGTGGTGGCAGGAAGTGCGGAAGACAAAATAGAGAGTGCACTGGCAGCCATGGTACGTGAGACGGAAAGAGTAAAACAGCACGGATTCACCGCATCGGAATATGAGGTAGCACGCACCAACATCCTCAAAGGATATGAAGATGCGTATAACAACCGAGATAAGCAGAGGAACTCTTCCTATTCACAGGAATATGTACGTGCGTTTACCGACGGAGAACCTATTCCGGGTATTGAATTCGAATATCAATTTCTGCAGGCGGTAGCACCCAATATTCCGGTAGAAGCAATCAACCAGACCATTCAACAGTTGATTGGTGATGAAAACATAGTTATTGCTGTTACCGGTCCTGACAAAGAAGGATTGGTATATCCTGGTGAAGACGCATTGCTTAACGTACTGGCGTCGGTACAGGCTGAAACTATCGAGCCTTATGCAGAAGAGGTGATTGATGAGCCGTTGGTTGCTACGCCTCCCACTCCCGGTAAGATCATAAAAGCAGAAAAGGATGAGGCGATGGATGCTACGGTGTGGACATTGGAAAACGGGATGAAGGTGATCCTGAAAAATACCGATTTCAAGGACGACCAGATCGTAATGACCGGTACAAGTGCCGGCGGATACTCCCATTATGGGGCACAGGATCCGGTTAACAGCAGGCTGATGAGTAATGTGGCTACACTGGGAGGAGTGGGTAATTTCAGCGCAACCGATCTACCCAAAGTACTGGCAGGAAAGACAGCATCCGCGCATCCGGGTATCAGCCTCACCACACAGGATTTCAATGGTTCTTCTTCCATTAAGGATTTTGAAACTATGCTGCAATTGGTTTATCTCTATTTCACTGCTCCACGACAGGATAACGACGCTTTCCAATCATTCATCCAACGCATGGAGACCCAGTTGAAAAATCAGGAGGCCGAACCAATGGTAGCGTTCAGCGATTCTGTATCGAGCGCTTTGTATGGAGATAATCCATTGACAAAAAGAATAAAGGCCGATGATCTGAAAAAGGTCGATTATAACCGTATCATGGAGATGTATGCCGAACGGTTCTCCAATCCCGGCAGTTTTGTGTTCACATTCGTGGGTAACATCGAAGAGGAGAAGGTTCGTCCCGTAGTAGAACAGTATCTGGCTTCATTACCGGGAAAGGCCGGGAAAGGTGAATTTGCAAAAATACCCATGAATTTCCGGGAAGGAAGCTTCGAAAATATTTTCCAACGGGAGATGCAAAATCCCAAAGCTTCGGTATTCAACACAATAACGGGAAAAACAACCCGGGATATGAAGAACCGGATACTGATGAGTATGTTCGATCAGATCCTCGATATCATCTACACTGAGAAAGTGCGTGAAGAGGAAGGTGGTACTTACGGCGTATACGCAGGAGGTTCTATCTCCCGTTATCCGGAGGGGCAAACCATCTTACAGATCATGTTCGACACTGATCCGGAGAGAATGGAACATCTCAATCAAATTGTCTTAAACGTACTGAAGGAGTTTGCGGCAGATGGCCCGCGTGATAGCGATTTTGCCAAGGTAAAAGAGTATATGAATAAGAGCTATAACGAAAATCTGAAAGAGAACAGTTACTGGCTGAATATCCTCGACAACAAATATTTTTACGGCGAAGATAATCACACCCAGTACATCGAAACTATAAATGCCATCACAAAGGCTGATCTTCGGAATTTCGCCAAGGCACTGCTCAATCAGGGTAATCTGAAAACAGTAGTGATGATGCCGAAAGTAACGGAATGATCATATCCGTCCGGTTCTCACAGTTACACAAAACAGGAGGAAGTCTTATCGGCTTTCCTCCTGTTTTTTTTATGATTACTCTGCGATTTTTTTCCTATCTAAAAAACGCTTTCGAATCTGTCAGAACGACGGGTAACCGGGATTCTGAACCAATTTGTTATTTGTTTGCCATGCCGATTCGGGTATGGGGAAAAGCAGGAGATGATCGGATGATCTTCCCGGACGCAAATAACCCGGTTCGAGGAAATTGCCGAAACGGATCATATCCTGCCGGTTACAATTTTCCCATGCCAATTCCAGACGGCGTTCCAGATACAAATCATCCAATGTAACAGATCCATAATTATGATCGGTATTCCCAAATCCTCTTTCACGAATAATATTGATCAGGCGGGTGGCTTCGGCATTGTCTTGATTGAGACGGAGCAATGCTTCCGCTTTCATCAGATAGACATCGGCAAGGCGGAAGATGGCAAAATCATTTTCCTGATCTGAACTGGAAAGGCCTTTTTCAAACACCCATTTATTCACGCGGGCTCCTTCCTCCTGATTCACTTCGCCCCACATGCCTTCTCTTATCGTACCGGGAATAATATTGAAATCGATTGTATGGATAAGGCTACGTCCGTGAGCGGTAACCAATACTTCACCTGTCGCAGGATTGATCATAGGCCCGATAAGGAATGAACCCAGCTTACGCTGATCGGCATCATCGAACTGTTTCACATAATCGGGTTGTGCACTTACGCCGTTCCAGGTACCTATATTCATACCCAAAGCGATCGGGTCGAGGTAATGAAGCGTACGATAGTGCATGTGATTACCACCGTCGGATTTGCCGAAAGCGATCGGAAGAATGATCTCATTCGATACCTGGTTATTTACTTCAAAGCTGGTTTTCCAGCTCGGTTCAATAATATAATCAAGAGACATCACCTTGTCGCACGCGTCTATCACGCCCTGCCAGTTGGGCGTTCCGGCCCATACCTCCGCGTTGAGATACATTTTGGCAAGTAGCGTGTAGGCAGCACCCTGTGTAAATTTACCATAGCTCTCACTGGTCACGTCGTCACGCAATACATCCTTGATCTCGTTCAGCTCATCGACAACGAAATCGTAGAGTACTTTACGCGAAGAGAGTTCCGGCAATTCGGTACTTTCATAGTCGGCCACTAAAGGAGCATTTCCGAAAAGGTCGATCAACATATAGTACCAGAAAGCGCGAATACCCCTGATCTCTGCCAGCGTACGCTCCTTCAGTTCTTCATCCATCTCAGTATCCTCAATGGTGGCAAAAACCTGGTTACAAGTAGTGATGCCGGAAGTACAGGCATTCCAGGCACCTGAGATCAAGCCGCTGCGAGCTTGCCAGGTATGCAGTTTCAGTTCCATGTGAACCCCTCCGTCCCACCAGTCACCCCCCACACGGGTAGGAGTGATGGCCATATCTCCGGATTGTTCCGAAAGCAGAAAAATATCACCTGGCCAGAGACCTTTCAGCGTCTTATAAATAGGAGCGATGATCGCGTTGATTTCTGCCGGCTTCTTTCCGAATTGATCTGCGGGGATCGTGTCATATACTGTTTCATCGAGATTGGTACAGGAAGATATACCTCCTGTAAGAACCAATACTACCGATATGATTGACAATTGTATTTTTCTTATTCGTTTCATATTCGTCTGATTTTAATATTAGAAAGTGAGGCTGATTCCAACTGAAAATGTCCGTGCTTTGGGATAGTATTCACGGTCTTCCACACCCGGGGCCAATCCGTTATTCCTGTTTTCATCCACTTCGGGATCCAGACCTTTATAATTGGTGAGAACAAAGAGATTCTGCCCCGTCACATACACCCTGGCCCGATCCAACCAATCCACGCCGTTGGTATTGAAAGTATATCCCAGGGCAAAATTGTCGAGACGCAAATGAGAAGCATCCTCAACATATAATGAGGAGTACTCGGGAACCACCTTCAATTGATAGATCAGGGGATCGTTCAGCGCATTTGCGCCGATAAGATATCCCGGATGGCCGTATGTCATTCGTCCCATATTCAAAACCTTGTTTCCGAGTGTTCCCCTGAAGAAAAAGGAGAGGTCCCACGACTTAAAATTGAACTGGTTGTTCCATCCATAAGTCAGGTCGGGCTGTGCAGAGCCAATATAGGTATAATCTTCTGCCGTAACTGAATTCACCTCATTTCCTTCTTTATCCCTGAATATGTATTTTCCATCTTCAGCTATTCTCACAAATTCCGGTCCATAGAACTGTCCTACCGGATATCCTTCTTCAATCACATGGGTAGTCCTTCCGGAACCGCCGCGTACCCACGCATCTCCTACCATAATACGGCTGGTAGTGTACACATCGTTCGACAGGCTGGTAATCTCATTCCTGTTATGCGCCAAAGTGAGCGATGTATTCCAATTGAAGTCCCGGGTACGGATGGCCTCAATATTCAGGGCCAGTTCCACACCTGTGTTCTTCATATCACCCACATTCGCCATCATATCCGAATGCAGATAAGGCGGAGTCGGCACACGATAGGTATACAGCATATCTTTGGTGCGCTTGTCATACCATTCAATGGTTCCGTTCACCCGATCGTTGAAAAGGAGGAAATCCAGCCCGATATTGAACATGGCCGTTTCCTCCCATTTCAGATTGGGATTGGCGTTCTGGCTGATCTTATAGGCGGTCAACCAGGCCCCGTTATCGTAATAGGTACCGCTGGTTCCGTACAACTGTAATGTTTTATAAGGATCAAGTCCTGCCTGATTACCGGTAACACCATACCCTACCCGGAGTTTCAGGTCGTTGATCCAGTTCACATTTTCCATGAATGACTCCTGGGAGATACCCCATGCTGCCGATACGGAAGGGAATATACCCCATTTATGGTTTGCACCAAACTTCGACGAACCGTCACGGCGCAAGGTGGCTGTTATCATATAACGTTCATCATAAGCATAGTGAGCACGGGCAAAGAAAGAGATAAGCCGGCTCATATTCTTCGCCGATCCCACATCGTTGGGTCTCAATCCTTGTCCCGATTCGAGATTATTTGCACCTAACAGGTCAGTGGTGAAGTTTCTGTTCGCAGCTTTCAGGAACGAATATTCATTCTCTTCCCAGGAATAACCGGCAAGGGCATTAAGCCTATGCCTGTCGGAAACACCGAAAGTAGTAGTATAATCCAGCGTCCACTCCATCAAGGTCTTATCCCATATTTTATTTTCGCGGAGCGCATACCCCCCGTCATTACGGCCGGCTTGCGTTTCGGAATGAAGATACTGGCTTCTCTCCTCCGTGTGACGATCTTTATATAAAGTAGTTTTGATATCTAATCCATCAAAAATAGTAAAAGAGATATCCCCTGCACCGTAAAAATGTATATTTTTCCTTACATCCTGGTTATATGTCTGGTTACGAACCGGATTTCCCTGGTCATAATCACGACTGTCGAACCATTCCCCGTTGTCCAGTTTCACCGGATACACCGGTAACATATTGTAGGCCAACACAAAATTATACCTGTTCGCTTCATTCCATTCACCCATAGTCGCAGAACCGGTCAACCCGATCCGAAGTCGGTCGTTAATGGCTCTTTGTTGTAACTGGAAACGGAAATTGAAACGTTCCAGATCATTGTCCCGCACAACTCCTTCCCTGTTCAAATAGTTGAAAGAAGCACGGTAGTTGTTGCTTGAACCACCACCCGACAATGACACTCCATGGTTCTGTGTAATGCCCGCACGGGTAATTTCATCGAACCAATCGGTATTGGCATTATACCTGTCATATACCGAAGCATCTCTTTCTGTTTCTCTGGCATATGCCCGCCACTCGTCAGCAGTCAACAGATCCGGTTTGTTCGCTAACATAGATACAGCCATATAGCCATCATATGACACCATGGTACGAACACCCGATCCTCTTTTTGTAGTGATCAGAATAACTCCGCCGGCAGAACGCGAACCATAAATCGCTGCCGAAGAAGCATCTTTCAATACAGAAATCGACTCAATATCCTGAGGTGCTACTGTCTGCAGGTCACCACCCGGGATACCGTCGATCACTACGAAAGGCCCCTGGTCATTCTGCAGCGTGGAAACTCCGCGCAGACGGATACGCGAACCAACCGTCACATCTCCCGAGGGTGTAGTGATATTTAAGCCTGCCACCTTTCCCTGCAACAAGTCGGCAGCATCGCGGGCAACTCCTTTATTGAAGTTCTCAGCAGAGACATTCGTTACCGAACCGGTAATTTCACGACGACGTTGCGTACCATACCCGATAACTACCAGTTCATCCAGTATTTCAGTATCTTCCCTTAAAACAATATCAAGGTTTGTGCGGCCGTCAACCGGCATAACTACCGTTTGCATACCGACATAAGATATTTCCAATGAAGACGAAGATGGGACATTTTGTAGTACAAAGCGTCCATCAGCATCAGTCACAGTACCAATGGAAGTACCCTGTACCTGCACGGTCACACCGATAAGCAAGTCTCCTGCAGTATCTTTCACCGTACCACTTACCGTAAGATTCTGTGCAAACAGATGCAGAGACAATGTCCATATAGCAATCAACATTGCCCCTTTCAATAGATAAAGCATTCTTTTTTTCATACAATTGGTTTAGTTTATTAGTTAGATTAAAACGCATCAATTCATCATAGCAATTCCGGAAAAGTAACCGGAAAAAGGTATCATTAGACTATATTATAAAAGTCTATTTCATGTTATCACATTACTACACAAATGAAAGAAAAAACTTTCACACATTTAACAAAAGCAAATATAAGAGGATTTAGATAATAAAACAATGAAAATAGAACAAAATTTACAGAAATGACACATATTTAACATTTAAAACTAATGATACTTTAAAGTAACCCGATATAAAAACAGGAAGAAACCCTGGTGCTTCCTCCTGTTTTTATATACCTTCAGTTGTTTAGTTTCTCATTTATTTATCCGGCACATGCTTATATCTAAAGAGGATGGCAAACAGAATGGTAACCATAAGGGCATAACCGGCAAAAATAAACCAGACACTTTGCCAATCGCCAACCAGAAGCGATGTAGTTGTAGAGCCTACGGTTACGTCTGTCCAGGTACAAAACCGGTTCACTACCCACTGTGCCCATAATGTCCCCACTGTGGCACCTATCCCGTTAGTCATCAACATAAACATTCCCTGTGCACTGGCACGGATAGTATGCGGCGTTTCCTTGTCAACGAACAATGATCCTGAAACATTGAAGAAATCGAAAGCTACACCATATACCAGCATAGAGAATAACAACAGCCACACACCACTGCCGGGATTACCCAATCCGAAGAACCCGAAACGCAGTACCCAGGCCAGCATGGCAATCAACATCACGTTCTTAATACCATAACGTTTTAGGAAGAAAGGGATCAACAGGATACAAAGCGCTTCCGATATCTGGGAAAGGGATATCAGTATATTTGAATGCTTTACGCCAAAAGTACCGGCATACTCCGGATAAGCTTCAAAACTGGCGATGAATGGGTTGGCAAATCCGTTAGTAATTTGCAAGGCGACACCCAACAGCATCGAAAAAATAAAAAAGATCGCCATCTTTCTTATTTTAAAGAGTTTGAAGGCATCCAACCCAAGCGCTTGAAACAGGGTCTTACTACCTGTCGCCGTTGACACAGGGCAATTGGGCAATGTGAACGCATAAATCCCCAGCATAAAGCCCAATACAGCACTCACCACAAACTGCATCGAAGAAGTCTGGTATCCCAGTATATCCACAAGCCACATAGTACAGATAAAACCTATCGTACCAAATACACGTATAGGCGGGAAAGCCTTTACCGTATCCATTCCACCCTTTTCAAGAATAGTATAAGCTACCGAATTGGACAGGGCCAATGTGGGCATATAAAAAGCTACACTCAATGCATAAAGGCCAAAAATAGTGGAGAATGAGACTTCCGTTCCACTATATAATCCATATAGGCCGGCAGACAGCATGAAGGAAGCAGCAACCAGATGGCTTATTCCCAGCAATTTTTGCGCAGGCACCCACCTGTCGGCCACAATCCCCATAATGGCAGGCATAAAAATGGATACTATCCCTTGTACGGAGTAAAAAATACCGATGTGCGATCCCAGTCCGGCAGGTCCCAAATAACGGGACATGGAAGTAAGATAGGCCCCCCATATTGCGAACTGGAGGAAATTCATGATAATTAGTCTGATTCTCAGCGACATATGTTTTATTTCAATTATTATTTATTGATATTAGGCTATTACCAATCTGACGTTCAATTGATTACCTGCTAAGCCACGGTGCCGGATTGAGCTTGTTTGTCTTTTGCCACAACTGGAAATGCATCGTGGAGACACCTGTATCCGGATCAGTAAAGATCCGCCCTAATGACTGTCCGGTTTTCACTTTGTCTCCCTGCTTTACAAACAAGTCGTATATATTGGCATAGAATGTATAGTAATCACCATGACGTACAATCACACAGGTATTGGAACCGGGGAAGGAGAATACTTTCGAAACTTCCCCATCGAATACGCTACGGATATTAGCACCTCTTTCAGCCTGAATATCAACCCCATTACTATTGGTAGTAACATTCCATTCATTATGTTTTTTGGCACCGAAATTACCCACAATGGCTGCTGTACCGGTAACCGGCATAGGCAGTTTACCCCTGTTGGCAGCAAAATCTTTCGAGAGATTAAAGGTCTCGGCCGATGCTGTACTCCTGCCGGCCTCAATTCTGGGTCCCGGCGCAGCACCGGAGGCACGCTCTTCTGTTTTCTCGGGGGTCTCACGCCCGGTCTCCTCACGGCTCTCACCCCTTCGCCGATCTTCAGCCAGCTTCTCTTCCGCTTTTCTCCGCCGTTCAGCCTCTTCCGCTTTTCTCCTGGCCTCCGCCTCACGTTCCAGCCGTGCCACCTCTTCAGCGATAAGTCTCTCAATCTGGGCATTTAACTGGTCAGCCCGTTGCTGTTTTTCCCGAAGTGTCCTCTGCAATTCCCGCTCCTGTCCCTTGACAGTCGCCATCTCCGACTGACGTGTTTTCTCTTCTCCCTGTAACCGTTTCTGCTCCTCCTGTAACGAGGCCAATGCTTTTTCTCTATCAGCCTTGGCTTTAGCCAGTAATTCCTGTTTTTCCTTTATTTCAGCATGCTGCTTCTTTATTTCTTCAGCCTGTATTTTCTGCCATTTGGAATATTCACGCAAATATTGCATTCTCCGTAACGATTCCCCTACCGATTTACCTGATAAGATAAAAAGCAGTTTATTCTGGCTGAACTTATGGTTCAGCATCCCTTTCATCGCATCGGCGTAATATTCCTGCTTCTTTTTCAGCTCTTTATTTAGTCGGGATATCTCACTTTCGAGACGCACCTCCTCCTTCCGCAACGCTTCTATCTCCCGGCTCTGTACATCTATCAATTTTTTACGGGCCGATATCTGGTTGTTGATAAGGTTAATCCTGTCTAAGATTGTTGTAGTCTGCTTTTTAACATCAAGATAAAGTTTATTCGTACTTCTTATCTCTTCCATCAATGCCTGCTGTTGCCGCTGCAAATTCTCGATCTGCTGTGTTTGAGACAACAGAAGGAGAGCGACGGCGTGGAAAAGTAAAAAGAATACAAATTTCTTCATACGATTAATCGTTTAAACTAAAAGTGAAAAACTAAAAATGAAAAGTCGACTATTTAAGATATTCGGGATTTCAAATCATCCATTTAATTTTTCACTATTCACTTTTCACTTTTCACTATTCACTTTTTATCACTTCTTCGGAGAGAGAACTTTCAGTACCTCATCGATAGACGTTTTCGTATAGTTCGACGGTACATTCAGTTCCAACTCTAACGGGGTATCGGTAACTACATCGGAAAAGATCAACTCCGCATTGGTTTTCCGTGATGCAGAAGAGAGCGTGATATTCATCTTATGTGGAAATGGCACATTGTTTAACATCATAAAATTATGATATTCCCACTGCATGTAATGTTTTTTCTCCGACTGCATCAGATGGGCAAAGGTGATCCGGTCATCTCCATTGACAGTAAACGAATAGTCGATACCGGAATTACCATCTTGGGCAGTAATATGATAATTCTGGTCGGAGGCACGATTATAACTGAAAAGAGTGTAATCATCCGCATCAACCTTCTCTTTTCCGGATACAAAAAGCGCGTTGGTAAACAACGACTGCATCGTATAATAGTCGAATCCAACAGGATAGAGTTCCTTTAACGTGGAGAACGATTCCAACACATACCGTTTATTCATCCTGTCGAGTAAAAACAACGTATCCGGGTTAATGTAGATCCGGAACATCTCCACACCGAAAAGCGGCTGTATAGAGATCTGAAGGGCTTCGTCCTTCACAATCCGCAGATTGGCCCTGGAGCTATATGATTTCGTACCGGAAGTCATTCCCATATTGAGTCTGGCTGATAGGGTACGATAGGGGAACTCTCTGGTAATAATATCATTGAAAAGCTCATGATAGGCTTTATCCTCCACCGGGGAGGTAGAGTAAACAATCTTCTGTTTCGGTTTACATGCAGTAAATGCCACTACGGACAATAAACAGATGATCAAAATATGTCGATAACAAGAAATATCCATAATTACAACTCGCCGGTTTTAATTTTTTTATCCAATGCAGGGGAATCACCTCCCAACTCTTTGGCCTTCTTCCACTGCTCTAATGCTTTCTCTTTCTCTCCGGTCCGGAACAAGACATCTCCGTAATGCTCCACTACCTCTGCCGAAAGATCATCCTCTTTACTGTTCTCAATAGCCCGTTCTATATAGATCTTAGCCAATGTATAAGAGCCTTGTTCATACAGCACCCACCCATATGTATCGAGATAAGTAGGATTCGTCGGCTCCGCCTTCACTGTGATACCACTCATTTGTTCTGCTTTATCGAGATCTTTCTTCTCCAATGACAGATAATAGCTGTAATTGTTTAAAACAGGCAGACTCTGCGGATTCAACTGCAATGCCTTTTCATAACTTTCGAAAGCCTTTTCTTTGTTACCGAGGAAATAATTCAGATCGCCAATCTGTCCATGAAAATCGGACTCCACAATTGGGTTTCGCATAGTGGCATTGGCCAATCCATCCTCGAAAACTTTCAATGCTTCCTGATGATTATTCTGTTGATAGTGAACTGCACCTAAATAGAAATAGAACTGGGCTTCCTGAGGCAGATGTTTCAATGCTTCAGTGGTCACCTCTTTTATTTTTTCCAGATCCTGGTCGGACAAAGCAATACGAAGTAATTGTTCATATCCCGCAGGATCCTCCGGACTGGCTTCGATGTATTTCTCGAACTGCTTTGAGGCTCCCTCTTTGTCTTCTTGCAATAAAAGTACATTCCCATAGATCATATTTAATTGGGAATTATTGGGATGCTGCTCAAAAAGGGTTTCAAAAAGAGAGTTCACCTGCTTCATATCCTGTTGGCTCTGTTGCAGAATACCAAGGTAGCGGGTAAGCAATTGTAATTTCACCTCCACATCCATCGACGAGTTTGCAACAGCCTTTTGTAACTCTGCCTGTGCCGCCTGCTTATCGTTGGTTCTCTCATAATAATTTACCATGGAAAGGATAAGCGCAGGATAATCGGGATCAATCGCTTTGGCTCTCTCGTAATACTTCAATGCCTCTTCATCTCGATTATCTTCAAGATACAGATCTCCCATCAAAATAAGGTATCTCGGTTCAGAGGGATTTTTTTCAATGATCTGCCTGATCTCGTCGAAAGCTTGTTCTTTCTCATCCATCATTGAATAGAGACGGAACTTATTCAGGGCGATCATCTCGTTGATACCGGTATTCTTTTCCAATTCGACGAGCGTATCGATTGCTTCCTGGAATTCCCCGGCTTCAGCAAAAGCATTGGCCAACTCAAACCGGACATCGAGTTTTTCCGGATACAATTGTGACAAATGGCTATAGATATCGATTACTTCCTGCTTCAGGCCAAGTTCCTTGCTTAAACCGGCCAGCATCATATTATAATAATAATTATCGGGATCATAGGTAACCGACCGCCGAAAAAAATCAAGGGCTTTATTTTTCTCCTGCAACACGTTATAAAATGTTCCCAGTTCTACCAATACATTGGCATTGGTAGAATCAAGTGCATAGCAATGTTGAAACAAATCGATCGCCTGATCGTAATTCCCCAAGGCTTTTGCATTCAATGCCCCGTAAAAGTAATAGTCGAATTTGCGTCTTGTCTCCTCGTCGAGTTGGATTCCCTGTCCCTTTTTCTCCTGCTGCGCCACTATCTCTAGCGGCCATATTAAAGATATAGACAACAACAGAAGGAATGCGAGAAGTATTTTTTTTATAACAGTTATCAGATATAACATTCTTGTTCTTATAAAGTTACATTATAGCAAGTGAGTAAAGTGCACGCTCCTTTCTAAGGTGACATTGAAATAGCTACTGCCTGCCGGTATGGCCGAATCCTCCGGCACCACGCTCCGTTTCGTCGAGTGAATCCACAGGCTTCCACTCCACACGGGCATGTTGTGCTATCACCATCTGGCAGATGCGCTCTCCGTCTTGTATGGTGAAGTCCTCGTTCGAAAGATTCACCAGGATCACTCTTATTTCACCACGATAATCGGCGTCTATAGTCCCGGGAGCATTCACAATTCCAATACCATGCTTGATGGCTAATCCGCTACGGGGACGGATCTGGGCTTCGTAACCTTCCGGGAGTTGAATATAAATACCGGTGGGCACTAATGTCCGTTCAAGCGGTTTCAATACTATAGATTCCTCTAAATTTGCACGCAAATCCATACCTGCAGCAAATGCCGTAGCATATTCGGGTAAGGAATGCCGTGACTTATTGACTATTTTAATTTCCATCAGAAACGTCTATTCTGTTTAATCATGCGAATTTATACAATTCCGAGGAATTAGGAGCCTATTTGATGAAATTTAATGAAATAAATATAGTTCTGCTCTCACTTAACGAAAAAGTTCACTGAAGTTAGACTTTTTCATCGTTCGGCAAAACAAATATATTTGTTCTGCTCTCACTTAACGAAAAAGTTTTATCTTTGTAATATGAGTGATCACAATGATCTTTTGGCAAAATTGCGCCAGACACTAAATGAACAAGGTATAGACTCATTCCATATTCTCGAAGACCTGGTACCGATTGAGGAGCAAATGGAATTTTTCAGGTACTTCGACCGCTTACGGAGGGAGAACAGCCTTTTTGTGCGCGATGATGAGGTGAGCATATTATTTTCCCCCGATGAGCCTATCGAGCGAAAGAAGAGAAGTTTGACCTTGTTGGCATCTATCCCCGACGTAGGTGCTTACCGTTCCATTGAGACCTATCACAGCAGCCCACTGGAACCGGAACTACTGCACTGGTCGTCCATGGCATTGGTGAGCAGTCGCATCGTATTAAGTTCTGACCTTTCCGGACACCAACAGGTCTATATCTCCTCCGGGTTGGGCGGACAGGATAAGAAACTGCGTTTCTTTGCACTTTTCACAACCAATGACAGGCAACACTTTACCGATTTGCAGAAAGAGATGGTTGAGCGTGAGTTTACCTTTCAACTGCAAAAAGCAGATGTCGTGATTGAAAAATTTGAGATCAGGGAAAATTACTTTACCATTCTGATGCTCTTCCCATTCAGCAAGGATGTAAAATCGAGTCTCAATGACGCTATCACCGAATGTAACCAATACGGTAATTTTCTCGATACCAAATTCCTTTTCACCAATGTAAAAGTGCTGAGCGAAAAAGAGATTGAAAATATACTGGAGAAAAAATAAGCTCCTGTAATTGCGCTGATATCAGATATGACGATACAACCGGCCTGTAGAAAACAGTTTTACACGGCAATTTTCACCGTGGTATTCATCACTTTTGCCGTGTCGCCAGCCGCACAGGAGATTCCCTTTATCCCTCCCGTCTACAACTACACAACTGACCTTTACAACGCTGGTAACCAAAACTGGGCCATTGCCCAGGGGAGCAATGGGGTGATTTATTTCGGTAATGATAACGGAATGCTCAGTTATGACGGCGTCAACTGGAACTTACATAACCTGCCTAATAACCTCTCCGTTAAATCTATCTATATCGACTCCCACAACAGTAACGAACGTATCTACGTAGGCTCTTTCGAGGAGTTCGGTTATTTCGAGTCCAATGAAACCAATCAACTTATCTATCACTCGCTCAGGCATAATGTGGAGGATCATCAGTTCCATAATGATGAGATATGGGGCATCTACCCGTTTAACGGAAAACTCTATTTTCAGTCATTTTCGACAATTTTCATCTACGACGGGAAGGAAGTAAGGAGTCGAAAACCTTATCCCGCAGTCTTATACTTTTTCCCGGCAGGAGAAAAGATGTTCGCACAATTGATCGGCAACGGTTTCTGCCTCTTCGACGGTGAGCATTTTCATCCAGTATTTACACGTGAGCAGTGGAATAACGATAATGTAATAGCCCTGCTCCCCTATGAGGAGGATTGGCTGTTGGTCACTTCCAAAAACGGATTATACCGGTTTTCCGAAGAAGAATATACATTAACGCCATGGAATATTTCTGCCTGGAGTGAACTGCAACAAAGTACAATTAACCGTGCTATCGCCTCGGGCGATTCATACATCTTCGGAACAATCAACAGCGGCATTTTCGCGATCGGTAAAGATGGGGAGAAAATATGGCACATTGACCGGAGCAACGGGCTCAACAACAATACGGTACTGGCATTGTCCAGAGACCGTGACCACACAGTCTGGGCCGCCCTCGACAACGGCATCTCCAACATCAGGACACATTCCCCTTTATCTTTTTTTGAACCGGCAGATAGCCAGATCGGGCCGGTAGAAGATATACTGTTTCACGACAACCGCCTCTACCTGGCTACCAACCAGGGGATTTACAGTTTTTCCGACACCGACGGGAACCTCTTCCGTATTCCCGGATTCGATATTCAGTCGTGGTTCATCAAAAGTTTCGACAATCAGGTCTTCGTGGGGCATAATCTGGGCACTTCACTCCTGCAGGATTTCCATGAGATACCTGTTCAGGGAGCCCGCACAGGAGGTATGGATATGAAACAGGCGACGATCAACGGCAGGGATATTCTGCTGGAATCCTCCTATACTTCCCTGTTTGTCTATATACAGGACTCTTCGGGCAACTGGACTTTCAGTCACGCCGTGGAAGGCTTTTCGGACCTGATCAAAAACCTTGAAATAGATCACGCTGGCAATATCTGGGCAGGACATATGTACAAAGGCGTATACCGCTTAAAACTGGATAGCGATCTTCGGAAGGTGATTGAGATAGAGAATTATTTGTCGTTCGACAGTACGCAGGTCTCTACCTACCGGCCTATCAAGGTCATGAAACTGAGAGGGAGGATTGTTTTTGCCGACGGTGACCGTTTCTTCACTTATGATGATATCGGGCATAAGATCATTCCTTTCGATCTGTTGAACAATGACCTGCCCGGCTTTGCCGATACCCACCGTATCGTTCCCGTGAACGACAACCTCTTTTGGTTCATTCGTCATAAAGAGTATGTTCTGGTGGAATATAATGAAAACAAATATGTCATCAAAGACCGTATACCATACAGTATCCTGAATAACCCGCCCAATGTAGGAAGAGCGAATCTACTGGTAACCGGTGACAATAGTTCCTACTTCTGTATGAACGGGGGAATAGGGAAATATTCGTTCTCTGATGGACAACCGGAAGTAAAGACAGACCTGCAGATCGCATCTATAACCTTTCACAACCGGAACAACGATCAGATATTCTATCTCGATCCCACCAAAAAGGGGATCATCGCTTACCAGAATAACAATATTACATTCCAGTTCCTGTACCCCGAATTCTCTAAAAAGATATTCCAGATAGAAAGTTATTTGCAGGGATACGATAGCCGTTGGGTAAATACTGACGGAAGCAGATCTGCCTATTACCATAACCTTCCTGCGGGTGACTATACCCTCTACGCGCATATAAAGGACAGTTCGGGAAAAGTATTGTCTACCGCAAGCTACTCATTCCGTATAAAAAACCCATGGTACAAAACCTGGTGGGCATATCTGGTATATTCCCTCATTATCGGGTCCCTGGCAGGATTTCTGATAAAAAAACATATACAGAGAATTGTCCGTAAAAAACACAAACTTTTCGAAGAACAGGAGAACAGGCGCATAGCCCAGATAGAACGGCAGGAAAAAGAGATCACTACATTACAGAACGAAAAACTGGAAGCAGAACTCACCTATAAAGGAAAAGAGCTGGCCAGTGCCGCCATGATGCTGATCAATCACTCCGAATTTTTAAAAAATTTGCGGGAAAGTATCCAATCACTCATTCTTGCGGGAAAAATCAATCGCACCGAGGGCAACGAACTACTCACCATGATCGGGAAAAACCTCCCGGAAGAGGATGAATGGAATCTCTTTCAAAGCAATTTTGACCTGATCCATGAGAATTTCTTCCGGAAACTCAAAGAACGGTATCCATCACTCACACCCACCGACCTGAAGTTATGCTCATTGCTCAGATTGAACTATTCATCGAAGGAGGTCGCCGAAATGTTGAATATTTCTATCCGCGGCGTAGAAGCCGCCCGATACCGTTTACGCAAGAAACTGAACCTTTCGGAAACCGATAATCTAGTCGATTTTATGATCAAGTTCCAATAATCTAATAAGGTACTACAGAACCTGTATCTCCTCATTTTTCAATCATCTAATTAAGAGAGTATTAATATTCACAGAAGTAGTAAAAAAGTACCCTCTAAAAATATGTTATACAACATAACGTATTTTTGACGGGGTTTTTTATTTCTTATACACCACGCACAACCTTATTTTTGCCTGGGAAATAATATATCAATTTTACGCTAAATGTAAGAAAAGACAAGTTCTATTGTCATCTATGAGAATGAAAAAACAATTGAATTTTAATGAACAAATTAAAAAAGGATCCATGAAATTAAAAATCGTAACAGTAATTAGTTTTCTCTTCTGTTCTATTCTTTTATCTGCCCAGCAGATAACCGTTTCAGGAACAGTGACCGAGGGATCCACTGGTGATCCGGCCATAGGAGTCTCCGTGTTAGTAAAAGGCACTACCAACGGTACCGTAACAGATATCGATGGAAATTATTCCCTGTCTAACGTATCGAGTGATGCCATTCTGGTTTTTAGTTACATAGGGATGTTAACCCAGGAAGAGCCGGTGAATGGTCGGTCCACTATTAATGTAACGCTGCAGGAAGATGTGCAGGCATTGGAAGAGGTGGTAGTGATCGGATATGGTACAAGTAGGGTAAAAGACCTTACTTCGGCAATTACCACCATCAGACCCGATGAAATCATGAAAACACCTGCGAGCCAGCCAATGTCGGCATTACAGGGCAAAGTGCCCGGACTACAGATTGTCAGCAGCGGGAGTCCGGGCACTTCCCCGACTGTCCGTGTCCGGGGTATCGGCTCTTACCCGGGAAGAGACAATGAGGCGCCTCTGTATGTGGTGGATGGAGTATTTTATAATGATATAGGTTTTTTAAACTCTGCGGATATAGCTTCCGTATCTATTCTGAAAGATGCTTCGGCTGCCGCTATCTATGGTGTACGCGCTGCAAATGGTGTGATCTTGATTGAAACGAAATCAGGACAATTCGACAAAAAGCCGGAAATAACATTTGATGGTTATTATGGTGTACAAGTCGCCCAGAATGTACTAAAAATGTCGAATGCCGAACAATTCGTGACCATGGCAATGGAATCAGGGTCATCTACTGATATCAGTAACATCGACAGGGCCATGCAACGTTACGGGCGAAGCCGTATCAACCCCAATATACCGGATGTAAATACCGACTGGTACAAGGAGATTTTACGGACAGCTCCCATACAAAATTATAATTTCGATGTATCCGGGGGAGGGTCAAATGTATCCTATTCAGTAGGTGCGAACTATTTTGCACAACAGGGAATCCTGGATATGAAGAACGAATATGAAAGGTATAATTTTCGCTCAAAACTTGATTTCAAAGCAACCGATTGGTTAAAACTTGGTAATAATTTTATCTGGAGCCAGTCAACACAATATCCGGAGGAAGTGGGAGCCTGGAACCTGGCCTATTTTGCCGTACCAATCCTACCTGTGTATGACGAATTGAATACGCAGGCAACCCCCATTAATTTTGCCAATGCCCAGGACATGGGATACAGAGGGGGACAAAACCCTTTCCCGACAATGCAATTCAGCAACAAAAGAAATCAGGGAAAGAGATTACTGGCAAACTTTTATGCAGAAGCGACACTGGTTCCTGATAAGTTGGTTTTCAAAACCACTTATAACCAGGCATACCATAACCTGAAAGAACGTCACGTACTTCTTCCCTATTTTATCGGTAATAATTTTCAGAGGGCAAATGCCGAATTGATAAAAAGGCAAAAAATCTATTCAGACGTAACCTGGGACAATTTATTGACCTATACCGACAATTTCGGCAAACACAACCTTAGCGTCATGGGAGGAACATCATTTCGTGACGAATCTTATGAGTTGCTTGAAGCCAAAGGGTTGAATTTTCCCATAGGACAGGAACAATCATGGTATATCGATCAGGCTGAAACAATACCGGTTGACGGGGTAATCAACGACGGGCTGCGCCAATACGGTATGTCTTATTTCGGCCGCCTGTCTTATAATTATGCCAACAAATATTTGTTCTACGCCACAATGCGTGCGGACGGAAGCTCCAAATACCAGGAAAAATGGGGATATTTCCCTACAGTCGGTATTGGATGGGTCCTTACCGAAGAAGATTTTTTAAGCAACAACGATCTCATCAATTTTTTGAAATTACGTGCAAGTTGGGGACAATTGGGTAACGATAAAATTCAGGCAAGCGATGGGGCATTTACAACGGACGTCATTACTACAGCATTGGGCGATGTACTTTATTCAGGGACAACAGTAGGCGGCGTTTATTCATCTCTTCGTTGGGAGCTTACAGAGGAGTCGAATTTCGGAGTAACAGCCAATTTCTTCAACAACAGGTTGTCACTTGATGCCGACTACTATATTCGTGATACGAAAGAAGCCGCGATCAACGTAAAAATCCCGGCAGTAGGCGGAGAAGTGCTCAGAAACGTAGGTGTGATCCGGAATTCCGGCTTCGAAGTGGCCCTTGACTGGAGCGACCAGATCGCGGGTGATTTCCGGTACAATATAGGAGCAAATATATCCACATTAAAGAATGAGGTACGCGATCTCTACGGTCAACCCTATATAGACGGAGGATCAGCCGAATTCCGGCAACGTTCTATAATAGGACAACCTCTCCTGGCATTCTATGGATATGAAGTAGTAGGGGTCTATCAGAATCAAGCGGAAATAGAGGCAGATCCTGTTGCCCAAGCGAACGGACTGGTACCGGGCGATCTTAAATTCAGGGATACTAACGGTGATGGTGATGTCAATGACGACGACCGTGTAGTACTCGGCTCTTATTTCCCCAACTTCATGTACGGGGCAAATATCGGCTTGGGATACAAGAATTTCGATTTTTCCCTCAGCCTGATGGGACAAAGCGGTAATAAGATCCTTAATCGCAAGAGGGGTGAATTTATCTGGACAAATGATACCAATATCGATGCTGATCTGGCCGAGAATCGCTGGCACGGCGAAGGGACTTCCAACAGCTATCCTTCTTCAGCCGGATTAAGGAAAGGATGGAACCAAAAAATGAGTACTTTCTTTGTGGAGGACGGATCATTTTTCCGCATACAGAATATTCAATTGGGATATAATATCCAGAATCAGCAATGGTTTGGTTACCAGATGCCTTTCATGAGACTTTATCTCACTGCCGACCGGCCGCTGACGCTGTTCAAGTATAACGGATTCAATCCGGAAGTACCCAACGGGATAGATACACAAACCTATCCTATTCCAGCCACATATACTGTGGGTTTAACAATAAAATTTTAACTATCTAATTCAAAATTAATATGCAACAGATAAAAAAATATATAGCCGTTCCTTTCATTCTGCTCATGCTGCTTTTTACCGCCTGCCATGACCTGCTGGATGAACCGGCCGAAAACAGGACGTTTACAGGGGAGACCGATTATACCCAATCGGAAAATATGATCCTCCCATTGATAGGAGCTTATGCAAAATTTTATGATATTGGTTGGGAAACCTATCCGCTTATCTCTGTCCGTGGAGATGATGTGAATGCCGGAGGATTAGGTGACCAGCAGGATTTTATGGAAACCGATCATTTTCGCTATAACAAAGATTATTGGATGTACAACTCTCTCTGGGAAGGTTTTTATTCCAGGGTATTCACCCATTATTCGGCAATAGATCAAATAGAGCTTTATAGAGAAAATGGGGGCAGCAATAGTCTGGCCGACCAATATATTGCTGAGATCAAAACCATGCGGGCCTTCCTGCTGTTCCAGCTATCCCGTGTCTGGGGTGATATTTTCATTCCGACGAGTTATGATCCCACCCAATTACTTGAAGCGGAGCTTTCTACCAAAGAGCAGGTGATGCAGTTTATCTCCGATGAGATGACGGAAGCTATCAATGCATTGCCCGATATACATCCCAGCGAACGGACGGATATTCCCGGAGGAGTGACCAGATATGCCGCGCTTGCAGTAAAAGCCTTAGCCAATCTTGAATTAAAGAATTATCAGGCCGTCGCGGACGCGACCTCACAAATTATCCAGTCAGGCAGGTTCACACTGGAACCGGACTTTTACGAACTGTTCAAAACAAAGGGAAAATTAAACCGGGAGAACATTCTGGAATTTCAGTATTCCGATTTCGGACAAGGTTCCGGAGACAGGAAAAGCTATTTATGGGCATTTTTCGGTCCTCAAAACTGGACACCTAGTGTTACGGGCATTGGCGGCGGATGGGGATTTTTTGAACCCAGCCTGAAATATATCAAGTTTATGCTTGACAGGGGTGAGACGACACGCCTTGAAACCAGCGTGCTCTTTACCAACAGAGGAATCCAGGAAATCAGGAAAGATCCTGCATACGCTACCCTGCCCGGTTGGATTTCCAACACTACCCGGTCAGGCGATGTGATCAACGATTTTGCCCGTGCCCTGTTTTCCAGTGGGAAACATTATCTGCCAAGCGACCAGATCATTCCCGGGCGAACCGAGTATAGTTCCAGTAAGAATATGCAGCTTATCCGCTATTCCGAAATATTGCTGATGCATGCCGAAGCATTAACCAGCGGGGCATCCTCAACTGCAATGACAGCCGATCAGGCTGTAAACCTGGTACGGAACAGGGCCGGCTTGGGCAATCTGTCGGGAGTAACACACCAGCAGGTGATAGATGAAAAGTTTGCCGAACTGGCTATGGAATGGGGTACCCGTTATTATGACATGTTGCGGTTGGAAAGATATAATGAATTAAGTTATGATGGAAGGACTTTCACTCCGAATCTCGCATTTCTGCCTTATCCGCAGAATCAGGTAGACCAACTTCCGGCCCTGAGAGGAGAATAAATAAACATCTAATCTAACAAAAAATGAAGACATTCAAATATTTATTATTCAGTATGATGGCCATCTTTGTCATGGCTTGTGAAAGCGGTATTGATCCTATCACGCCGGTTGATCCGGGGCCGGATGAAACGGCGCCGGTGATTCAGGTACAATATCCCTTAGAAGGCACATTAATCAGAGTAAGGGAAGATGTAACATCGATCAACATTCGGGCTGATGTGACAGACGACATTGAACTCGCATCAGTAACCATAAGTCTTGATGGGACAGATATTATGACTTTTTCGGATTTCAAAGATTACCGTCATTCGATCATCTCACACAACCATGCTACACTTACTAATGGTGAGCATACACTCAGTGTAACTGCAAAAGATTTATCTGGAAAGTCCACTACACAGTCAGTAAACTTTGAAAAAGTTCCTCCATATGTGCCTGAATTTGATGGTGAAATATTCTATTTGCCATTTGATGGCGATTATCTGGACCTTGTCAGCATAAATGATGCGACAAAAGTAGGCAACCCCTCTTTTGCGGATGGAAAAATCCAAAAAGCATACCTAGGAGCTGCAGACGCCTACCTTACTTTCCCTACAAAAGATGAAAGCAAAGGTCTTGATCTTTTAGGTACGGAGTTCAGTGCAGCCTTCTGGTATAAATTAAACCCCTCTCCCGACCGGGCCGGGATATTAGTTATCGGTCCTGAAGACACCGCAAACCCTACTGCAATGAATAATCGAAATCACGGATTTAGATTTTTCAGAGAGGGAAGTTCTACTAAACAAACCTTTAAACTGAATGCAGGTAATGGGACATCTGATGTTTGGTTCGACGGAGGAGATAATGCAAGTCTAGCAAACACCGGAGAATGGGTACATATCGCTTTTACCATATCCAATTCGAAATGTGCGGTGTATTTTAACGGAGAAGTCGTGAAAGAAGACCCTTTTACAGGGATAAGCTGGAGTGGATGTGATATTTTATCTATCGGATCAGGAGCTCCCAGATTTACTGGTTGGAGTCACTTCTCAGACCGGAGTCTGATCGATGAGTTGCGTTTGTTCAATAAAGCATTGACACAGGCAGAAATTAAAACGATTATCGCAAATTAAGAATCAGCTTCTGCTTTTGAGCTGTTTGGTTTAATTTTTGGTCAAAACAAAAGAAAAGCCCTACACACAAAGTTGGGTAGGGCTTTTTTACCGCTTACCGATGATAAGATTAATTACATATTCAATTCTGTTCTTTTTTATCATTGCCTGTGACAAAGAGGCAGAGACTCCGGGAGGTTCCGACCAGAACGACGTTCCGTTGACATACCGTTCGGTTGTGATAGACGGGATCTCAGACGGGCTCAGGTATGAAAACGTCGGAAGGAATCCGGAGATCCTGGTCTCATTCAGTACCGCGATCGATCAATCATCGGCCTCACAGGCAATCAGTCTGGCAGATAAGGATATGAACAAGGTCACCGTAGGGATTTCCTTCATGAATGACGATAGCGCCATTGTGATAAGGCCATCCTCCCCTCTCGGATGGTTATCAAAATATACATTGACCGTATCGACAAATCTGAAAAGTAAGCGAAAAGCATCCCTTATCGCGCCGGTCTCCGTAAACATGGTTACGGCACTGGATTCTACTGATAAATTCCCTGTTATCCCCGATGAAGCGTTGCTGACACTGGTTCAAAAACAAACATTCAGGTATTTCTGGGATTTCGGGCATCCCGTAAGCGGGATGGCTCGTGAGCGAAGTTCATCGGGAGATATTGTCACCACAGGCGGTACCGGATTTGGGATTATGGCAATGATCGTGGCCGTTGAACGACAATTCATAGACCGGGGGGCAGCAGTGACCCGCCTGTTGAAGATCGCCCGCTTTTTGAAAAATAATGCCACCCCGTACCATGGAGCTTTCGCCCATTGGATCAATGGCAGTACCGGCCAGACACAGCCTTTTAGTGAAAAAGATAACGGTGCGGACCTTGTAGAGACTTCTTTTTTATTCCAGGGACTATTGACAGCAAGGCAATATTTCACAGGTGAGAATCCGGAAGAAAAAGAATTGAGGGAATTGATCACTGAATTATGGGAAGCGGTCGACTGGTCGTGGTTCCGACGTAATAGTGAAGAGGTGCTTTACTGGCACTGGAGTCCCGATTACGGCTGGGAGATGAACCATAGGATCAGAGGTTGGAATGAATGTCTGATCACTTATGTACTGGCAGCGTCATCCCCTACCTTCCCGATCAGTAAAGCCGTTTATGACAATGGCTGGGCGGATAATGGCAATATGAGGAACAATGGAACATATTACGATTTCCAACTACCCTTAGGCCCTTCTTACGGAGGTCCCCTCTTTTTCGCCCATTACTCATTTCTCGGCTTAAATCCGAAGAACTTGCAGGATCAATATGCCGATTACTGGCAACAGAATGTAAATCACGCTAGGATCAATCATGCATATTGCAGCAGAAATCCCTCCAATCATCTGGGATATAGCGGGATATGTTGGGGATTGACCGCCAGCGACGGAAATAACGGATACAACGCGCACTCTCCTACCAACGACAAAGGCGTGATAACGCCAACGGCCGCTTTGTCTTCAATGCCTTATACACCTGAGGAATCCATGGCGGCGCTTCATTTCTTCTATTATAAATTAGGAGATAAATTATGGAAACAATACGGGTTCATTGACGCATTTAATCTGACGGAGAAATGGTATGCAAGTGATTTCCTGGCAATCGACCAGGGTCCCATCATCGTCATGATCGAAAATTACAGAACCGGACTGATTTGGGATCTTTTTATGGATATTCCTGAAATACAGGCAGGACTAACGAAACTCGGATTTACTTATTGAATCAAAAACAGTTGCCGGCAGGAGTGTAGTTAAACTCTAAACAATTAATCATATGAAACAGATAGGGAAAATTCTTTTTTTATTATTCATCCTGGCACCCATATTGCGGGTTGATATATATGGGAAACCATCCCTATCCGACAACCAGCCGGCATCAGAATATTTGTATGATTACCTCTTTTTCTATAATAGTCCGATGGAAGGTTCCTACTATTACACAAAAACCGGTTACACCACCCCTTCATGGATAAAAAATGTACGCAACCGGTTACCGGTATCCGATATATTTTTCAGTCCCGGCAATTCATTGGAGTTGACATACACATCTTCCGGGGAAGGGGAATGGTATTGTGAAGTGCAATATCAACCCGTGAGAGGAGTAGACTTCTTTCGTGCACCCGATGTGCTGTCGCTTCAACTTTTCATGGAAGAAGATTTTGATATCAATGCACTGCCTATGGTCGCGGTCAGGTATAAGGACAGTACATACACCAAACAGTTAAGACTGGCCGACTATATACCCGGAAAAAAAGCAGGTACATGGTATAATGTGCGGATTCCCCTGATTGATTTCGAAATAAATGAAATAAACGACACGAACATAAATGTTTTAGCGGCCATAGCATTTTATCCCGGATTGAAAGACGGAAAGCAATATACGCTTTATCTCGACGATATTGAACTATTACCCGCATCTTTACCGGAAACCGGTTCTTTATCCACCCCTGCGTTGAAAGAGGTCAAAGCATATGAGAGACATATCGATGTGGTTTGGGAACCACAGACAAAGAGAGAAATAAAATATTACCGCATCTATCGTTCCAATGACGGGATATCTTATGACCTGATAGGTATCAGCCGTCCCTGGTCAAACCGTTACACCGATTATGTTGGTGAAACGGGATATAAGGCATGGTATAAAGTAACGGCCGTAGACTATGCATTGAAAGAAACGCCCGTATCAGGAGCAATGGCAGCCACCACCTACCCAATGACAGACGAGCAATTGCTGGATATGGTACAGGAAGCCCATTTCCGTTATTACTGGGAAGGAGCGGAACCAAATAGCGGACTTGCCCGCGAAAATATCCCCGGGAGAAGCAATATGATTGCCACCGGAGCGTCAGGATTTGGGACCATGGCGATTATTGCGGCCACGGAAAGGGGATTCATAACAAGGGAAGACGCGGTTGAAAGATTTACGGCCATCACCTCGTTCCTATCGGGGGCTGATAAATTCCATGGCGCTGTTTCGCATTTTATAGACGGTACCACAGGCAAGGCCATTCCTTTCTTCGGTCAGAGAGACAACGGCGGTGATTTAGTGGAAACATCCTTCCTCGCACAGGGGTTGTTGGCGGCACATCAATATTTTAACCGGGATACTGACGAAGAAAAACAGATCCGGGAAAGAATAGATGCCTTCTGGAAAGGAATCGAATGGGACTGGTATAAGCGTTATCCCGAAAGCCCGTTCCTATACTGGCATTGGTCGCCCGATCAGGAGTGGGTGATCGACCACCGCCTGATCGGTTGGAACGAAACAATGATTACCTATTTACTGGCAATCATGTCTCCTTCGCATGCCATTGAACCTGAAATGTATTACAGCGGCTGGGCAAGTCTTTCCGATATAGCACAGGATTATAGAAAAAACTGGGGGAAAACTGATGACGGATCCCATTATGCAAACGGAAAGACCTATTACGGATTAAAACTGGATGTAGGTGTCTCCAACGGTGGCCCCCTGTTTTTTGTCCATTATTCTTATCTGGGGTTAAATCCATACAGTTTCACGGACAGATATACCAATTATTTCCACAACAACCGGACAATTGCACAGATTAATCACCGCTACTGCGTAGAAAATCCCGGCAAATACGAAGGATACGGAGTTGATTGCTGGGGGCTCACAGCCAGTGATTTCGCATGGGGTTATCAGGCACAGGAGCCCGTACCGTTCAGGGATAACGGAACGATTGCTCCTACCGGCGCATTGGCCTCTTTCCCTTATACACCCCGTGAGTCTATGGCTGCCCTCAAGAATTATTATAGGGACCACGGTAAGTTTTTATGGGGGGAATATGGCTTCAAAGATGCTTTCAACCTGTCCGAAAACTGGTGTTCCCCTATTTTTATGGGACTGAATCAAGCACCCATCACCGTGATGATAGAAAATTACCGGAGTGGCCTGTTATGGGAACTGTTCATGAGCCACCCCGATGTCAATAAGGGAATAGAAAAAATAAACAGTATCAGATAATTACATGCACAATAATAATAAATACCTGATACTTTATCTAGTAAACAATAAACAGCAATGAACCGCAAGCAATTTATTTCAAGGATAGGAGCTATTGGCGCTGCTGTAATTATCGCTCCAAAGGCAAACATACATGCTATTGAGACACCAATGGGAAGAGAAGAAAAAAATAGCACGATACCGGTTTTTCAGGGAAGAAAGATCAAGGTCGGAATTATTGGATGCGGCAGTGTATCCGGCATGTACCTTCCCCATCTGTCAAAATCTCCATACGCTGAAGTGGTCAGTTTGTGTGATATACGTCCCGAAAGAGCTCAGCAGAGAGCTGAAGAGTATAACATAAAAAACTGGTATCCGCATATCGATAAAATGTTGACCGGAGTTCAGTTCGATCTTTTGGTGAATCTTACTGATATGCAGGAACACGGTCATTTGAACCGTAAGGCAATAAACTCAGGAAAGTTTGTCTGGAGCGAGAAACCCATGGCAAATACCTATGCCGAAGGACGCGAATTGTTCGAACTTGCCCAAGAAAAAGGAGTCCGAATATGGGGTGCACCTGCAGTTGTAAATAGTCCGCAATTTGCATTTATGGCAAAGCAGATCAACGAAGGCAAACTCGGAAAGGTCGCCGCAGCCCATGCTCATTACGGACATCTTGGCCCGGACTGGTCTGCCTTTTTCTTTGAAGAAGGTGGAGGTAGTCTGCCCGATTTGGGTGTGTACAATATCTCAACGCTGACAGGTCTTTTTGGGCCTGCAAAATCTGTTGTTGCCATGATGAATATCATCAGGCCAACCGTAAATACCGGGAATAAAGGTCCGATCCAAGTAATTACAGAAGATAATGCAATGATCCTGATGGAACATCAAAACAATATATTATCCCACATACAATGCGGATTTAATTATTTTGATCCTTACGGGCATGACGGAACCGGGCAGGAAAAACCCACGATCTCCATTGTCGGACGTGGGGGCAACATGCACATGATTGGCTATGATTGGAAACCATTCGGGGTGGATATGGCTACAGCAGACCACGAAGAGACTCAACGTTTCGTGACCGGGGACGGTGGATTCCGGTGGGAAGAAGGCGCTTCTGTTATTTGTGAGTATTTATCCACCGGTAAAGAGCCTCTGATAGATGCAGAGCATGCGCTGCATGTGTTGGAAATCATCGAAGCTGCACGTGAATCCCAAAAAGGAGGCATCAGGGTACAGTTGAAATCTTCATTCAGATGGCCGGTTTTATAATACCAATCACCAATATGAAACCGATATAATTAAAACAGTCGTATTATGAAAAAAATATTTTATTATATCTTATTGGGCGTAAGCACCTGCTCTCTGACTCTTTGTACCGGGAGCCAGAGTAAAAAAGTCGGGGATGGATCCCGTTTGACCGTAGATCGTGCAAAAGAGTTGTATTCGGAGATTTCTTCCACGTCGCAGTTAAACGAATTAAGTGATAAAGAAAAAGACGCCGGTTGGCAATTGCTCTTCGATGGAGTTACCGGTAACGGTTGGCATGGCTATAATCAGCAGGGTATTCCTGAATTCTGGAGTATTGAAGACGGAAGTCTGACCGTGAACAGTACAGGAATGGGAGAAGAGCAGGATATCATTACGGATAAAATATACAGGGATTTCGCATTTACCGTAGAATATAAGTTAAGTAAAAGCGCGAACAGCGGTATTATTTTCCAGCTAAAAGAAGACAGTAAGTATAAGTTTCCTTACGAAACAGGGCCGGAATTTCAATTGATAGACCACGACAACTGGCCTGACCCGTTGGAAGATTGGCAGATCCATGGTGCGAACTATGCCATGTATCCGCCGTTAGCCAAGCCTTATAATCCGTTCGGTGAATGGAACCGGCTTTTACTGGTTGTGGAAGGAAACGATGTAATACAGATGATAAACGGTGAATTGGTAGTAAGCTATACCAAATACTCGGATGAATGGAACGAATTGCGTAATAGTGGCAAATGGACCGATTTCCCCGATTGGGGAAAATTTGACGAAGGAAATATCTCATTGCAAAATCATGGAACTAAAGTCTGGTTCCGGAATATTAAAATTAAGGAGTTATAAATAATGGCTACCAGGAGAACCTTTATAAAAAATACACTTTTTACTGTAACCGGACTGACAATATTACCGTCTTACGTAGTAAGTGGTGTGAAACGTAGTGAAGTATTCAAAGCGCCCAGCGATAAATTGAATATTGCCGGCATTGGAATCGGTGGAAAAGGACATCCGAATCTTGTAGGAATGAACACCGAGAACATCATTGGTTTGTGCGATGTTGACTGGAAATATGCAAACAATTGCTTTAAAGAATTTCCACAGGCAAAGCGTTACAAAGATTGGCGACGTATGTTTGATGAAATAGGAAAAGATATTGACGGGATCATGATCTCCACCCCCGATCATACCCATGCGATCATTGCAGCTACGGCGCTTGCGATGGACAAACATATATACTGCCAGAAACCCCTCACCCACTCCATTTATGAAAGCAGGCTTCTTACAAAATTAGCCGAAAAACACAAAGTAGCCACCCAGATGGGGAATCAGGGTAATTCGGGCGATGGTGTAAGACAGCTTTGCGAATGGATCTGGAATGGCGAAATCGGTGAAGTGAAAGAAGTGCATGCATGGACAAACCGGCCGATCTGGCCACAGGGATTAGAGCGCCCTACCGCAAAAATGAAAGTTCCGGCCACACTCAACTGGGATCTTTTCCTCGGCCCTGCACCCTTCCGTCCTTATCATGAAGTATATACGCCCTGGAACTGGCGGGGATGGTGGGATTTCGGAACCGGTGCTTTCGGGGATATGGCGTGCCATGTTTTAGATCCGGTATATCAGGCACTAAAACTGAAATATCCACACAGCATTCAGGGTAGTTCGGCTCCAATCAATACCGAATCCCCACCCCAATCAGAAAAGGTGGTGTTCCGTTTTCCCCGGAGGGACAATCTGCCCAAAGTGGCTATGCCCGAAGTGAGCGTACACTGGTATGACGGTGGATTGATGCCCGACCGACCTGATCAGCTTCCCGACAGTACCGACCTTATGCGTGATGGCCTTGGTGGATGCCTGTTTGTAGGATCTAAAGATATACTCCTTTGCGATTGCGGGGGATTTAATCCACGCCTGCTTTCCGGCCGTATACCCAATGTTCCCGAATCGTTAAGGCGAGTTCCGGGTGCAACCGGATATACAGATGGATACCATGAGCAGGATTGGATCAGGGCATGTAAAGAGTCTCCTGAAAACCGGGTTGAAACATCTGCCAATTTTTCCTACTCGGGTCCGTTTAATGAAATGGTTCTTCTCGGAGTGCTGGCTATCAGATTACAAAACTTAAAGAAGATATTACGATGGGATGGAGACAATATGAAGTTTACCAACATTTCACCTTCCGAAGAATTAATTATCATTTCAGAGAACTCATTCAAAGTGATAGAGGGTCATCCCCATTTCGATGAAAAAACAGAAAAATTCAATGCACTGGCGGCTGCAAATGAATATATAAAACATACTTACAGGGAAGGCTGGACATTACCCGCTATGCCCGGATAAAAAATTGATTTTACAGAAAACTGAGCAATTATGAACAATCGCAAATTCTTATCGATCACCGCACTGGTTATCGGCGGCATTTTTCTCATAGCGTGCAACAACAGCAGTAAAAGAGAGCCGGCCTCAACGGGAGAAAAGAGTTATCCCGTTGCCTTCACATCGGATGACGAGTTTCTCGATTTCATCCAAAAAACCCATTTCAATTATATGTGGGAAGGGGCGGAACCCATATCGGGGTTGGCTCCGGAACGTATACATATGGATGGCATTTATCCCCAAAACGATGCGGACGTCATCACTACTGGGGGTAGCGGCTTCGGTATCGCCGGTCTGCTTGTCGGGATCGACCGGGGGTTTATCTCCCGTGAAGAAGGTGTTGAGCGATTGCATAAGATAGCCGATTATTTAGCCGCAGCCGATCGCTTCCACGGGATATGGCCTCACTGGCTGCATGGTCCCACGGGAAAAGTAAAAGCCTTCGGGAAGAAAGATAACGGCGGCGATTTGGTAGAAAGCGCTTTTCTTATGCAAGGTTTACTCTGTGTACGGGAATATTTTAAGGCCGGAAACGAAAGCGAAAAACAACTGGCCGGAAAGATCGATACTCTCTGGCGGGAAATGGACTGGACATGGTACCTGAACGGACAGGATGTACTTTACTGGCACTGGAGCCCGGAATACGGCTGGGAAATGAACTTCCCTCTGGAAGGATACAACGAATGTCTTATTACCTATATCCTGGCGGCATCCTCGCCCACCCACCCCATTCCGCCATCGGCCTACCATAACGGATGGGCACGCGGCGGAGATATCAAAAGCGATGCCGTGGCCTATGGCCATCCACTGATATTAAAGCATAACGGGGCGGAGGAATATGGTGGCCCATTATTTTGGTCACACTATTCCCATATCGGTCTCAGCCCAAAAGGATTGAAAGATCAATATGCCGATTACTGGGAACTCAACAGAAACCATACGCTTATCAACTACGAATACTGCGTGGAAAATCCCAAAGGGTTTGAAGGATACGGAGATAACTGCTGGGGATTGACCGCCAGCTATTCAGTGAACGGTTATTCGGCCCATATGCCGGTAAAGAATGACCTGGGCGTCATCACGCCTACGGCGGCGTTATCCAGTTTCCCTTACACACCCGACCAGTCGATGAGGGCGTTGAAGCACTTTTATTTCGATCTGGGCGACAAAATATGGGGCAAATATGGTTTCTACGACGCGTTCAGCGTACAGGACAACTGGTATCCGCAACGTTATCTGGCCATTGACCAACTCACTATTACGCCAATGATCGAAAACTACCGTACCGGATTGCTCTGGAACCTGTTCATGGGGGCACCTGAGATCCAGGAAGGGTTGAAGAAACTGGGATTCACCTTTGAAAGTGAAGAATGAAGAATGAAGAATGAAAAGTGAAGAATAGAATTAGTAATCAGTAATTAGTAATTGGTAATTGGTAATTGGTAATTAATAATTAACATACACATAATCAATAGAAACGACAAAAAATGGGAAAATACATTACCTCAATAGTATATGCGGTGGCGGTGATCCTGCTGACGGCTTGCGGATCACCATCCGGCACTTCGGGAGACGGCAAGTGGCAAAGTTTTAGTGGCGATAAGCGGATTGAACAGCGGGTGGATTCAGTACTGAAACTGATGACTCTCGAAGAAAAGATTGGTCAGATGACGCAGTTCTCCGCCAACTGGTCGATCACCGGCCCGGTGATGTCCGATGACTTCCAGCCTTATCTGGAAAAAGGATTGATAGGCAGCATCTTCAATGCGACCTCCGTAGAAGGGATCCGTCGGATGCAGCAAATCGCCGTAGAAGAAACCAGGCTGGGTATCCCGATCCTCTTCGGACAGGATGTGATCCACGGCTATAAAACCATCTTTCCTATTCCACTGGCTGAAGCCTGCTCATGGGATTTGGAGATGATGCAACGGACAGCTGAGATCGCAGCTATTGAAGCGGCATCCGACGGGATCAACTGGACCTTCGCACCTATGGTCGACATTGGCCGGGATGCCCGCTGGGGCCGTGTAATGGAAGGTGCAGGAGAAGATCCTTACCTGGGCAGCAAGGTGGCAGAAGCCAGGGTGGTCGGTTTCCAGGGAGGAAGAGACGTCAACTCCCTGCGTGAACTCACTACGCTCCTTGCCACAGGCAAACATCTGGCGGCTTATGGTGCCGCCGAGTCGGGTAGGGATTATAACCCCGCCGAACTCTCGGAGCATACCCTCCGGAATGTTTACTTACCACCCTATCAGGCTGCACACGAGGCAGGTGCAGCCACATTCATGGCCTCTTTTAACGAGATCAACGGCGTACCAGCCACTGCAGACCGGTGGTTGATGACCGAAATACTGCGCAACGAATGGGGATTTAAAGGTTTTGTGGTCAGTGATTACACCGGTGTGAACGAACTGGTGCCCCACGGTGTGGCAAAAGATGAAAAACATGCCGCAGAACTGGCGGTAAACGCAGGGATCGATATGGACATGACCGGTGCAACCTTTATTAAACATCTGACAGAATCCGTCGAGGAAGGAAAAGTATCTGAAAAAAGTATCGATACCGCCGTACGCCGCATCCTCGAAATGAAGTTCCTGCTGGGTCTCTTCGACGATCCCTATCGTTACCTCGACGAAGAGAGAGCAAAGCAAAACACGATGACGCCCGAATTCATGGAGACCGCACGCAAAGCCGTCGCATCATCGGTGGTACTGCTGAAGAACGACAATCAGGTTCTTCCCGTCACCAAAGAGAGCGGGAAAACAGTCGCCTTAGTCGGTCCGCTGATGAACGATTCCATCAACCTCAACGGTGAATGGGCCGGATTGGGCGACCGAAATAAGAGCGTACCCATACTGAAAGGACTCACTGAGAAATATGAAGGCTCTACGGTAAAACTTATCTATGCAGAAGGAGCCTCTATCACTGAAACTACTCCGGCAAAAATAGCCGAAGCGGTAGCGGCCGCACGACGTGCCGATATCGTGATCGCTGCGATGGGAGAAGATTTCAACTGGTCGGGTGAAGCAGCCGTAAGAACCGACATACGCCTGCCCGAACCGCAACGCGAACTGCTAAAGGCATTGAAAGAAACCGGGAAACCGGTGGTGCTGGTCACCCTGAGCGGACGTCCGCTCGATCTTTCATGGGAAGATGAAACAATGGACGCTATCCTGCAAGCCTGGTTTCCCGGCACTCAAGGAGGACACGGTATAGCCGATGTGATCGCGGGCGATTACAACCCGTCGGGACGATTAGTGATGTCATTCCCCCGGAACATAGGCCAGATCCCTATTTATTACAACCAGAAGAATACCGGCCGGCCGGTGGACCTGAATGATGAGTCGGTAGACTATAAATCTAACTACCTCGACACCTCCATCACGCCCCTTTATCCTTTTGGATATGGACTGAGCTATACTACGTTCGAAATCAGTAATGCACAGATCGATAAAAAGACACTGAAAACAGAAGACGACAAGATCACAGTGACAGCTAATGTAAGGAATGCAGGGGAGGTCGATGGTGAGATCGTGGTGCAACTGTATACCCGCCAGCTTGTAGCCAGTGTAACCCGGCCGGTGAAAGAATTAAAAGGATTTCAAAAGGTTGCACTACAAGCAGGTAAGTCTAAACAGGTAACGTTCGAACTGGCTTCCGAGGATTTGGCTTTTTACGGTATCGATATGCAGAAAAAGACAGAGCCTGGCAATATGAAACTCTGGGTAGCACAACATGCTGCCGATAATTCCAACGAGATTGATTTCTGGATTGAGTAAAAATGAATAAAATTATCACTATCGGGGCGTTTGCTTTATCGGCGTTACCGGCTATTGCCCAACAACCGGACAAACGCCCCAATATCATTTTTATCATGAGCGACGATCACGCCACACAGGCGATCAGCGCTTATGGGCATCCTGTCTCAAAACTGGCTCCTACACCAAACATCGACCGGATAGCCGACAACGGGGCGCAGTTCCTGAACAACTATTGCGCCAACTCCATCTCGGGACCGAGCCGGGCCAGTATCCTGACCGGCAAGCACAGTCATAAAAACGGCTTCCTGGCTAATTGGAACAAAGAATTCGACGGAACACAACAGACACTTCCCAAAATCCTTCATGAGAATGGATACCAAACCGCATTGATCGGTAAGTGGCATCTGATTTCAAAACCCACCGGTTTCGACCACTGGATGATACTGAAAGATCAGGGTGATTATAACAATCCTGATTTTATCACGGAGAATGATACGGTGCAGTACTCCGGTTATGTCACTGACCTGATCACCACCTTCACCAAGCAGTGGTTGCAGACAAGGGACGAGACGAAACCTTTCTTCCTGATGATGCAACACAAAGCCCCTCATCGCAACTGGGTTCCGGCGGAACGACACTATAACCTGTATGAAGAGACGGTATTCCCCGTGCCGGAGAACTATTTCGATGATTACCAAGGCAGGTATGCCGCAAAACATCAGGAGATGAATATCTACCGCGATATGTACGAAGGGCACGACCTGAAAATGGTGACAGGTATCGATAGTGACAACCTGCTCTATGACCCCTGGCCGCATGCTTTTATCGAAACCCTGACACCGGACGAACGACAACGTTTCTTTGATGCATACCGGGAACGGAACAACGACTTTTATACTACCCCACGGAATGAGAAGGAAATCGCCGAATGGAAATACCAACGCTATATGCAGGATTACCTGGCTACTATCAGGGCAGTAGACGAAAGCGTGGGGCAGATCCTCGATTACCTCGAACAAACCGGACTGGACAAAAATACCCTCGTGATCTATACTACCGACCAGGGGTTTTATCTGGGTGAACATGGCTGGTTCGATAAACGTTTCATGTATGAAGAGTCTTTCCAAATGCCTCTTCTCATGCAGTATAAAGGACATATACCCCCTGGCACAAAGATAGAGGGATTTACACAGAATATAGACTTTGCCCCTACTTTCCTGGATTTTGGCGGGATCGCGGTACCGGCGGATATGCAGGGCAGGTCATTCAAAGAGTTGACGGAAACAGGTACGACACCGGACGACTGGCGCCGGTCGCTCTACTACCATTATTATGAATTCCCCGGTTTCCACAGTGTGCGGGCCCATTACGGAGTGAAAACCGACCGGTATAAACTCATTCATTTCTATAAAGAAGGGATATGGGAACTTTTCGATCTGGAGGCAGATCCGATGGAAATGCAGAATATCTACGGGAAAGAAGGTACCGGGGAAATTACAGGTAAATTGAAGCAGGAAATACTGCGGCTACAGGCCCTTTATGAAGTTCCGGAAGAACATCGGTAATTGACAGTGGACAATTGACAATTGACAGTTGGTAATTAGTAATTAGTCATTGGTAATTGGTAATTAACATAATATTATGTACAACAAAAAAATCTCCGTCGTAATCGCAGGTATCGTGTGTATGATTTCTTTCAGTACCATCGCACAGAATACAAGGATGCGCACCTATTGCAATCCGATCAACATAGATTATACCTATATGATCTACAATTCCGACAGGGATATTTCTTATCGTTCGGGAGCTGATCCGGCTGTGGTGGAATTCAGGGGAGAGTACTATATGTTCGTCACCCGTTCGATGGGTTACTGGCACTCTACCGACCTGCAAAGCTGGAATTTCATCGAGCCAGAGAAGTGGTATCCTCAGGGAAGCAACGCACCCGCCGCTCACAACTATAAAGATTCGGTCTTATACGTGATGGGAGACCCTTCCGGAGCAATGAGCGTGCTGTATACCGATAATCCGAAGCGAGGAGACTGGAAAGCCGTTCCGGCCATCCTGCATAATCTTCAGGACCCGGCACTTTTTATAGATGACGACGGCTCAGCCTTTGTTTATTGGGGATCGTCCAACCTTCACCCTATCCGCGGACAGAGATTGAACAAGAATCACCGCTTTATCCGTTACGGAGAAGTAGACTCCCTCTTCAATAAGGATATGGACAAACATGGATGGGAAAGATTCGGAGAGAACAACAGCGATACCATTCCGGGGTATATTGAAGGACCCTGGATGACAAAGCACAACAACAAATATTATCTGCAATACGGAGCCCCGGGAACCGAATTCAATGTGTATGCCGATGGCGTATATATCGGCAACCATCCGCTGGGGCCTTTTGAATATGCCCCCAACAATCCGGTTAGTTTTAAACCGGGAGGATTTATGAATGGAGCGGGACATGGAAGTACCGTAAAAGGTCCGCAAGACCTTTACTGGCACTTTGCCTCGATGGCGCTCTCCTACAATGTCAACTGGGAACGACGGCTTTGCATGTTCCCGCTCCATTTTGATAATGACGGACTGATGTGGAGCGATACCTATTTCGGCGATTATCCGCGTTACGCCCCGTCCGAACCCGGGAAATCGGGAGAATTTACCGGCTGGATGCTGTTATCCTATAAAAAACCGGTCACGGTTTCTTCCTCCGTAGGAGATCATACCGCCGAAAAATTGACTGACGAACAAGTAAAAACCTACTGGCTTGCCGGGGACAACGGTGACAGCCAGTGGGCTACCATAGACCTGCAAAAAGCGGGTATGGTGCATGCCGTACAGATCAACTACTTCGATCATGAATCCGACATGTACGGAAGAATCCCCGGATTAAGACACAGGTATGTGGTGGAGGGTTCATTGGATGGCCAGGATTGGAGAGTATTGATAGATAAAAGTAATAGTTTCAGGGACCATCCCAACGACTACGTAGAATTGCCGGAAGCGGAAAGGATCCGCTACCTGCGGTACAGGAACATCGAAGTACCCACTCCTCACCTGGCTATCTCCGATATCCGCGTATTCGGGATTGGTGAGGGGAAAAAACCTGGCCCTGTCACTGGATTCCATGTACAAAGAGAGGATGACCGCCGCGACGCAATGATAACCTGGAATGCACAAAAAGATGTGCAGGGCTACAATGTACGGTGGGGGATCGCTCCGGATAAGCTGTATAGCTCCTGGCTCATTTATGACGACAATCAGTTACTGTTAAAAGCATTGACTACAGATCAGGAATATTATTTCACCATTGAAGCGTTCAATGAGAATGGCATCTCCACTCCTTTAAAGCCAATCCACATAAAATAATCGACAACAATTTTAATGCCGGGCTGATCACAACTGAAACAGCCCGGTTTATCTTTAAGGGCACGGATTACTTTCCAATCTTTCTTCACTACCGGAAACGATTGAGCAATGGTTATCAATTCAATGACGTGTAACGATCAATCAGGCGTATAATACAACGGCGCTTCGGGTCCCAATGGAATTCCGAAGAGTATCCACACGATCATCATCAGCGTCCAGACAATAAAGAATGCAATGGAATAAGGCATCATCGAAGCCATAAGGGTACCCACACCCGCTTTTGGATCATACTTCTGATAATAGACAATAATCAGGGCAAAGAAACTCATCATAGGGGAAATAATGTTCGTCACACTGTCACCTATTCGATATACAGCTTGTGACAATTCGGGCGAATAACCAAGCAACATGAAAATAGGGATGAATACCGGTCCCATGATCGCCCATTTTGCCGAGGCGCTACCCATAAACATATTGATAAAAGCGGAGAAGAGGATAAACAGGATCACCAACGGTATCAATCCTATATTTATACTTTGCAGCCATGAGGCGCCATTCACGGCAAGCAACAATCCGAGGTTACTCCACCGGAACCATGCTACGAACTGGGCGGCAAAAAACACCAGTACCAGGAAAGAGGTTAATCCCTTGAAACTGCTGTTCATCCCCATGATCACATCTCCATGCTTCTTGAAAGTTCCCACTGTATATCCGTAGACGATCCCGCACGTTCCCGCCACTAAGAATAGCACAGCAATAAACCCTCTTAGCAGGGGCGTATGAAGGATAGTATTATCGTCACCACGGAAAAAACCGTTATCCGGGATCAATCCTATCAGGAAAATCGTACTCCATACGAGAAATACAACCAATGCACGGATCAATCCTTTCTTCTCGGCAGGGGCTAACTGCCCGACCTCTTCACGCGGCACATCGCCTTTATAAGTCCCTAAACGCGGTTCAATCCATGCTCTTGACACCCATGTAGCCGTAACGGTGATCACGATGGTGGAAACTGCCATAAAATAATAGTTGGCCGTAGGCATCACATAATAATCGGGATCAATAATATGTGCCGCCTCAGTCGAGAGTCCTGCAAGCAACGGATCGATAGTGCCGATAAAGATATTGGCGCTGAAACCGCCGCTCACACCGGCAAAAGCGGCTGAAATACCGGCAATAGGATGCCTGCCCAATGCGTGAAAAATTACCCCTCCCAACGGAATAATCAGCAGATAACCGATATCGGATGCCATATTGGAGAGAATACCGGTAAATACCACCATGAAGGTAATCAGCTTAGCCGGCGCTTTTATCAACAGGGCGTTGATAGCCGCCCTGATCAGTCCGCTACTCTCGGCAATCCCGATCCCCAGCATCGCAACCATCACGATCCCCAACGGAGCGAAACCGGTGTAGCTATCCACCATTTCAAGCAGGATGCGGTGGATACCGTCGCGGGAAAGCAGGTTCACAATTTCTACCTGTTCTCCTGTAGCAGGATGAATACCATGCCAGTGGAAATAACTGCCAATTGCTGACAAAACTAATGTGATCACACCAAATATACCAAAAAGGGCTGCGGGATGGGGCAAAGCATTCCCTGCCTTTTCGACAAAAGCAAAAAATCGGCCACCTGCATTGCGGGAAGGTCTAAGTTGCATATTATAATCAGGTTATTTAACAAATCCGCAGAGTCTCCGGTAGGACCGGAGCGGATTGTTTTCAGCACTTTTTACATTTCTATGAGGCAAAGATAATTAAAAAAGTGGAATTTCAAAATTGAAATCTACACATATCCACCCTCGAAAGAAGTTTACACCGAGATGAATGAGTGGATGGGTAGAGAAAATAACCACCGCGAAAATTCTGTCTAAATATATTGAACTTTTATTGGATAAGAAATACTTCACAGTGTCGGAAATGATAGAAGCTGTTATACAGGAAAATTCTATTTTTCTCGAAGAAGGAAACAGCTTGTCTTACGTTGAACGATCGGTAATCACTTTTTCCTAAAATCTCTCGGTTTAGCATCCTTATCAGAATTTTTTTTACCGGAGAACGGCTTATCGGATTTAAAAGATTTAGCTCCCGGTTTGTCAGAGCGACCTCCTCTTCCGTCTTCGCGAGAGAAACGTTCCCGTGACTTAAAAGGCTTATCCGATCTGGAAGACTTGTCCCGTTCCCTGTCTTCACTACTTCTTTTAGGACGATATGCATCCCTTGGTTTTTCCTCACCGGTGGTCTCGTTTGCTCGCTGTGAACGGCGGTATCCCTCTCTGGAATTCCTTTCGGAATACGTGTCATAGCCGGCAGACTTTCCTCTGCCGCGGGACACTTCTTTTGAGGGACGATCATCACGTTTGCCGGAAAAGATCTCGTATTCGCGCATCTCACACTCCAGCGCGCCGTTATAGAGGAAAAACCGCCTGGAGTGCCTGAGCCCGATGGCATCGAACGACTCTTTCCGGTAACTCAATACATAAGCACGGTATCCCGGAAAGACATGTTTCAACCGCTCTCCGATCATCGAATAGAGTTCATCCAGATCCTCCACTTTAAGACGTTCCCCGTAAGGAGGGTTGGTCATCAGTATACCCTCTTTTACCGGTACCTCAGTGAATTGTTTGAACGGTTTTACCTCCAGATCAATATATTTTTTCAATCCCGCATTCTTGATATTCTTCTCAGCCATAGCAATGGCTTTGGGTGATACATCGAAACCCATGATGCGGTGGTTGAACTCACGCGCTTCCGACTCATCGTTATAGATAGTGCTGAAAAGTTCACTGTCGAAATCTTTCCATTTTTCAAAAGCGAAATGAGGCCGGTGGATACCCGGAGGAATACCCAGTGCAATCATGGCCGCTTCGATCAGTAACGTTCCCGAACCACACATGGGATCGATAAAGTCACACTCCCCTCTCCAGCCCGATTTCAGGATCATGCCGGCCGCCAGTATCTCGTTCAGCGGAGCGTCTCCCTGCGCTACCCGGTAACCGCGCTTATGGAGCGACTCTCCGGAACTATCGAGCGACAGGGTACATTTGTTATGCGCCACATGGATATGCAATACGATATCAGGATTGGATACACTTACTGAAGGTCGTTTGTCGTATTTTTCAGTAAACCAATCGGCAATAGCATCCTTTACCCTGTATGCTACAAACTTGGAATGAGTAAATATATGCGAGAAGACTACGGCATCGATGGAGAAAGTGGTGTCTAACGTGAGGTAATCATCCCAGTTGAAACTTTTCACCGCTTCATATACCTCATCGGCGCTCTCCGCCTTGAAGGTATAAAAAGGTTTCAGAATCCGCAACGCCGTACGGCAATGCACATTCGCCTTATACATCAGCGCCTTGTCGCCCGTGAACGACACCATCCGGGTGCCCAACTCCACATTGTCCGCACCCAGTGCGATCAGTTCTTCCGCCAGTACGTCTTCCAGTTCCGCCAACGTTTTGGCGATCATCGGAAATTGTTCAGTATGCCTGGTTGTACCCTCACCATAGGATAGTTCCTGCCGGGTAGCCTTCCGGTCGTTCACCTCACGAAAGCGTTCGTTCTCAATCATCCGTTCTCCTTTTAATATGAGCACAAAGATAACATCCATAAAACGATTTTACCTCATCACCGTTGAATAAAATCGATATTTATTGATAGGAAGGAAGAATATATATGATTTCCGGACAGGATGAATGACGGCGTTTAAATAATCCCTAAATAATGGGATTTTTTCTACTTCAAAATCATATGTTTTTGGGATTGTCTCCTTTTATCTTTTCCTATTCCTTTGTAGATTGAAGGAGGGAGCAAGGTCATTTATTACCGGTATGCTCCCCGTAATGTATACAAATTTTAAAAATCATACACATATGGATAAGCAATTATTAATCGCTATAAAGACGTTATTTTTCTTTCTCGGTTTTCTCTTTATTGTTAATTTAAGTGCTTTTGCACAACAAAACAGCACTTTTAAAGGCAAAGTTTATGACAATAACGACCGGGTATTGGTTGGCGCCACTGTTTTTATTGAACAGTTAGGCATAGGTGATGATACCGACGGGGACGGAAACTTCGAAATAGACCGTGTACCTGCCGGACAATATAAAGTGGTGGTGAGCTATGTGGGATTCAAGTCGATTGAACGGGAAATAGAATTTGAGGAAGGAATGACGAAAGAGATCAATTTCCGGCTACAGCCCGATAGAAATATATTATCGGAAATAGAAGTATTCGGAGCACGTCGCGAAAGACCCGAAAAAATGGATGCGCTTACCCGTATCCCGCTTCGGCTGGATGAGCAGGTACAAAGTATTTCGGTGATCTCCCACAAAATGATTACCGAACAAGGTGCACTGACATTGAACGATGCGGTACGCAATGCGCCCGGTCTGACAACATTCGCCACTTACGGAAATACATCCGAAAGTCTGACATCAAGAGGTTACCGTGGTATTCCGGTGGTAAAGAACGGCGTGAGAGTCCATTCCGATTTCAGGGGACAAGGCTTTCTAACCGATATGCAGGGCGTTGAAACCATTCAGATATTACGTGGTTCGGCTTCTATTGCCCAGGGAATGGGAAACGATCTCGGTTCAGGAGGGGGTGTGGTGAATATCGCTACCAAAACACCTCAATTCGTGAATGCGGGTAATCTGGGCCTGCGCGTCGGCAGTTGGGGACAATTCCGCCCTACGTTTGATATTCAACATGTGTTAGACAGTGAGAACAAAGCTGCATTCAGGATTAACGGGGCATATGAACGATCGGACAATTACCGGAAATATGTCACCAAAGACCGGTTGTACATCAATCCTTCATTCGTGTGGCGTCCCGATGATAAAACAAAAATCGTACTGGAAATGGATTACCTGCACGACTCCCGCACACCCGACCAGGGAACCGTGAACCTGAGCGCCGACAGCGTGAATAATATTTACGAAATGCCTCACGACAAATTCCTCGGGTTTTCTACCGATCGCCAGATAAGCAATGCCTTATCGTATATGGCGCATGCCACCCGTGATCTCGGGGACGGATACAGCGTAAGAGTGGCTTATGCCGGATCCGGTCTGGATATAAAATCCGTCAGGGCACATGTGTCCCAATTGGGAAATGCAACTTCTACCGGAGATTATAATTTGCGTTCAAGAAGATATAGCGGCAGCCAGAGAAGCGATAAGAACGGAGTCCTTCAGATTGATTTTATGGGAAAAGATATTCAGACCGGATCAATCAGGCATACGTTCAATGTTGGATTTGACTATCGGTGGTTTGATGTGGAAACCATTGGTACCAATTCCGTAGTGGTGGATACAATTGATGTCCTGGCCGAAATCCCCAACACAGCTCCTTCCGTGACATTAACCGACGGGACACCGGCTACGACACGGGAGTATGCTTACGGTTTACTTTTCCAGGAAGTAATTACGTTCAACCAATATCTGAAAGCTTCGCTCGGATTACGTTACAGCCAGGTAAGCGGAATCAGTGACAATACTATCTCCTCAACCGGCGGAGACGTATGGGACCCGCTTTTCGGCGTGATCATTACGCCGTTTAAAGACTTTAATCTTTTCGCTTCTTATACGACGACCACTTCTTTGCGGGGAGCAGCAAATCTACTACTGGAGGATAGACAAACACCGGTAGGTCCTGCACGTGAAAAGCAGTTTGAAGCCGGTTTTAAAAGCGAATGGTTCGACAATAGGCTACGTTTCAATGCAACCTGGTTCCTGATCCGTAACAACAATCTTACATACGAGGCGTTAGATGAAAACGGTAACGGAACCGGGTATTATATCAAAGCCGGTAACCTTACAAGAGAGGGCATTGAATTGGACTTAACCGGAAGGTTACTTGAAAATATGGACGTTGTGTTCGGATACTCATATCTGGATGCCGCTTATCGTGACAGTCCCTATTACCACGAAGGTTCTTCGCCAATGAATGCAACCAGGCATACCGCTAACGGTTGGCTGAACTATTCGGTCCTCTCGGGAGGCTTACGGAACCTGTCGTTCGGAGTAGGTGTATATTATGTGGGTGAGCGTCCGCTCGCAGAATATACCTATACAGTCGTACCCGGACATGACGTACAGCCCAATACCCCACCGTTTATGGCCGATCCTTATACTACTGTCAATGCTCATGTAAGTTACCGGTATAAAAACTATCACATAAGAGCATTCTTTAACAATATCTTCGACTCGACCGGTTATACGGCATATTATCGCGGTGGTTATTTGAATCCGACAGATCCGAGAAACTTTGCCGTCGCATTAAATTATACATTTTAGCTTCTTCCCCTATATCTTTGCAGTAACACCAACAAAAGTTCTCTCTTCCAAAAGAAGAGAGAACTTTTTCGTTGTAACCGAATAGATTTCTTTATGATAAGACACTTTTCCTTACCCAAAACAATATTGATATTCACCTTTGTTCTATAATTTCACCTTGGTCTTTGCCGGCTTACTTTCGTTATGGAAAGCATCCAGTGCAGTCACTACGTAAGTGTAACGACTTTCACCACCCTCATAAGGCAATACAAAGAAATTGTCGGGCGTGATTTTTACAATATTCTCTGCCCGGTTGATATCCACTTTTTCTCCCTGACGGAAGCGGTAGACCACGAACCTTTGTGCCGATTCAGGATTCAACGGCTCTTTTTTAGCTTCCCATGTAAGGAAGTGCATATCTTCGGTATAGACATCTGTCAGTTTCTTCACGACTGCAGGACGCCCCTTGTGCAGATGGGAATAAGCCGGGATCAATGTTTTGGATCGATGCAGATCGGTTCTCATTATATCAGCTACACCTGCAAAATTATCGAGTATCTGATATCCATACCAGTAACAATTTCCATGTACAAAAGACATTTCGCGAGACTGACGGATTTTCACTCCCAGCTCATTCTTATCGATACTTCGTTTCAGATCCTGTCCGATATAGAGGTGCTGCTCAAAATTATTGGCATTCCACCAGTGTAACAGGGTGGTGTAATCGGCTGCACTATGGCCGATCTCCCAGTAAAGTTGCGGTAGGTTGTAATCTATCCATCCTTTCTCCACCCACAGTTTGATATCGGCATACAAGTCATCGTAATTCTGTAAACCATTGGTATCGCTGCCATTGGGGTCGTTCCGCTTATTCCGGTAAATCCCGAAGGGGCTGATACCAAAACGAACCCACGGCTTGGTACCGGCAATAGTCAGTTTTATCTGCTGAATAAGCAGATTTACGTTGTTACGGCGCCAGTCGCTACGCTGAGAGGGAGAAAAACCCTGAGAAGCTGCGTACATTCTGAAACTGTTGTCGTCGGGGAAAGAGGTTCCCGCGATGGGATAGGGATAAAAATAGTCATCCATATGGATGGCATCCACATCGTAGCGCGTAACAATATCACGTACTACTTCACATATAAATCCCCGGTTTTCGGGTAGTCCCGGATCAAAAAACAACTGGTTTCCATACTGCACAAAACGCTCCGGATGTTTCCAGTAAATATGGTTTTTTGCAAGTGTATTATTGATATTGGTCTTCACCCGATAGGGATTCAGCCAGGCGTGAAGCTCCATTCCCCGTTTATGGCACTCCTCGATAATAAAAGCCAGGGGATCGAAGGTAGGATCGTCAGGCGCCTTTCCCTGTTCACCGGTCAGAAACCGACTCCACGGCTCCAACTCCGACTGGTAGAATGCGTCGGCTTCGGGACGGATCTGGAATATCACCGCATTGACACCTGCTTCATCGAATTTACGCACCATATCAGAGATATAATGCTTCATGGCAGCGCTGTTCATCCAGCTGTAACGTGATTGCCCTACGGTCTGTACCCATGCGCCGCGGAATTCACGTTTCGGAGCGGAGTCGGGAATACGCGTGAGGGATTGCTTTGTGGTGCCGCAGGCGGTGATCAGCACCACAATAAATAAAAGAAAACTTAATCTAACAAAGTGATTCATCTCATTAATTACCAATTTATTTTGAATCTGAATTGCAAATCAGCGTAGCTAAATCCTGAATCTGAATTCTTGAATCCCCTAAGGAATAAAAATATGATCTTCATTCTCCAGCAGTTGATCCGCCAAATGCTGCTTGGGATAGACTACAATACGGTTGTGATGCGGGAAGCGATTCTCCAAACGGGTAGGTAGACTCTCTAAAACAGGAATATGAGAAATATATCCAACATGGGCGGAAACCAGAATAATCAGATCATCTTTTTTGATCAGATCTCCACAGGACAACGGATTATTCCAATCCACAAACGGTTGGAAAATAAAGTTTCCCGATTTCTTCTGTCTGGAGATGATCTCCTGCGTATCGGGATGCCCCAGGTGTAGCACCGGGATCGACAACTCGGAGGAGAGCTTTGTCACCTTGCTTACCCAAAGCCCGAAGCCATCTTCTTTTTCAGCCAGGGGCGGCGAGATCACCACGATCCGTTTGCTCAGAATAAGATTTTGCTCCACATGACAGACAAACAGGTTCTTGTCCATATTCTTGATGATCAGGTCGACTTTCTCTCCCAGCAATTTATCCCACAACCCTGCCTTTCCCGGCCATCCCAGGATCACGATATCCGCCATCGTTTCGCGCGCTGTCCGTACAATACCATCTGCCGGATTATGATCGATAGTAGTGATAATATCTACGTATACTTCCGCTGCTGTAGCTCTTGAGACAAGTCCCTGTAACTGTTTTCTGAAGGTCACTATATTCTTCTCCGCCTCCTGGTTGTTAGGTACTACTCCAAGTAGGGAGACAGGGTTCACCGATTTTTTATCTTTCAGCAGTAATGCCAGTTCCACATGCTGCCCGATATTAGTGGGGTTGGCAATAGGCACCAGGATTTTCTCTTGGGCAAACTCACCCATGAAAGAGGGAACAAGTGGCTCATTCTCTTCGCTAATCGCGATCTTTTTAGCGGCTCTTTGCGTGAAGACCGAAGCTACGATACAAGTGAGAAGAATGAGAATAATAGTTCCGTTTAAAATATATTCATCTAGCAGATCCGCCCTATACCCCACAAGAATAATGGCCAGCGTAGCGGCTGCATGTGAACTGCTCAGTCCGAAAATAAGGTTTTTCTGGGTATTTGAGTAACGGAATGTTTTCTGCGTCGCCCATGCTGCCAACCATTTTCCCACCAACGCCACCAGGGTGAGCGCCAATGCCACAATAAGGGTACGCGGCCCGTTCAACACCACGGATATATCGACCAGCATCCCGACGGAGATCAGAAAAATGGGGATAAAAAGCGCGTTTCCCAAGAACTCGATCCGGTTCATCAATGCCGATGAATGAGGAATCAACCTGTTCAGTGCCAACCCCGCGGCAAATGCCCCGATAATGGGTTCAATTCCTCCCAGTTCCACCAGAAAACCGGCAGAAAACACCACGAACAAAACAAAAATAAAGGTAGAATATTTCTCGGGGGTGGCCCTCTTAAAGAACCATTTGGCAATGTAAGGCACTATCAGGAAAATAATCAGGGAGAAGAGCAGTAGCGAGAGCAACAATCTTAAAAGAAAACCGGCATCCAGTCCGCCGTTGCTATTGGACAAGACCAGCGCAAGGATGATCAGCACAGCCGTATCGGTAAGAATGGTACCTCCCACCGTAATCGCGACTGCCTGGTTACGCGCAATCCCCATACGGCTCACGATGGGATAGGCCACTAAAGTATGGGTAGAGAACATACTTGCTGTTAAAAAACTGGCATCCGCACTGTAACCGAGCAAATAATGACAAACAGGATAACCGACAAGCAGCGGGATAACAAAAGTATAAAACCCAAAAGCGAGGCTTCTGTTCTTATGAAGTATAAACTCCCCTAAATCGAGCTCCAATCCCACTATAAACATAATATACATCAACCCTATGGTAGAGAACATCTCCACACCGGCGTGGGTATTATCTATCCAGTTAAGCCCGTGTGGGCCGATGATCACCCCTGCCACGATCAACCCGATGATACCCGGTACATTGATCCGTTTGAGGAGAACGGGAACCAGAAGGACTATTGATAAAAGCAACGCGAATATCAATACCGGATTGGAAAACGGTAAAGTAAACTCATGTTGTATTTCAGAAAGAAAAGCGTCCATAGGGTAACTCCTGAGGTTTGGGAAACAGATTTCGGAAAGAGATTTTCATATTCACCGACAAAAATAATTATTTTTTTTGACTTATCGGGTTACTGATTTCCTTTTATCTCCAATGATCTTTATCGTCAGGAACCAGTAAATATAACGTAATCCGTTGATAGATGCACATTGTTTTTGGAGATAAAATCGTTATCTTTGCAGGTTACCATATTCCAATTATGAATAATTCAAATCAAATCGAAATAAAGGGGGCACGTGTCAACAACCTCAAAAACATCGACGTAAACATCCCCCGCAACACTTTTACGGTTATTACGGGACTCTCCGGATCAGGAAAATCATCACTGGCATTCGACACGTTATATGCCGAAGGACAACGCCGTTATGTAGAAAGCCTTTCGGCTTATGCACGGCAGTTCCTCGGGCGTATGAACAAGCCGGAGTGTGATTATATAAGGGGCATTCCCCCCGCCATTGCCATCGAACAGAAGACCACTTCACGCAACCCACGTTCTACGGTAGGCACTTCCACTGAAATTTATGAATATCTACGATTGCTTTATGCCCGTATCGGCAAAACTATCTCCCCTATTTCCGGTGTGGAGGTAAAACGCCATTACGTGCACGATGTAGTGACAAAAATGGTGGAATACCGTGAAGGCACCCGTATGGCAGTACTGTCTCATATCCAGTTACGGAACGGCCGCGACCTGCGAAGCCAGTTGGAAATACTGCTGAAAGAGGGTTTCACCCGTGTGGATGTGGGAGAACAGTTTTACCGGATCGACGAACTGTTGGAACAGAAAAAACTGCCGGCAGCAGATGAAGTGTTATTAGTGATTGACCGCCTCTCCTGCTCCTCCGACAAGGCAACAGTGAACCGGTTATCCGACTCGGTGGAGACTGCTTTTCTGGAGGGGAACGGTGAATGTATTGTCCGTTTCTGGAGTGAGAACGGGATTGAGTCGTTTACCTTTTCCAATCGTTTTGAGGCGGACGGTATTACTTTCGAAGAACCCACCGAAATGATGTTCAATTTTAACAGTCCTGCCGGTGCTTGTCCCAAGTGCGAAGGGTTCGGAAAGGTAGTCGGTATCGATGAAAATCTGGTAATCCCCGACAAGAGCCTCTCGGTGCAGGAGGAGTGTGTACAGTGCTGGAGAGGGGAAAAGATGAGCGAATGGCGGCAGGAATTCGTACACAATGCCTATAAAGTCGATTTCCCTATCCACCGGGCCTATTACGACCTGACAGATGCCGAAAAAGATATCCTTTGGAACGGTCGCCACGATCTCGGCATTTACGGGATCAATGATTTTTTCGGGATGCTTGAGAGAAACCTTTACAAGATACAATACCGCGTCATGCTGGCGCGTTACCGTGGCAAAACCAACTGCCCTTTATGCAAAGGTTCACGACTCAAGAAAGAAGCATCTTACGTAAAGGTAGGCGGAAAAGCGATCACAGAACTGGTGGTAATACCAGTCACAGAACTAAAGGAATTTTTCGATCAACTCTCCTTAAACGAAACCGATGCTGCCATCGCAGAGCGACTCCTCACAGAGATCAGGAACCGGGTACAGTTCCTTTTAGATGTAGGCCTCGGTTACCTCACACTCAATAGGCTTTCAAATACTCTTTCGGGCGGTGAAAGCCAACGCATCAACCTGGTATCATCGCTGGGCAGTAGCTTAGTGGGATCACTCTATATCCTGGATGAGCCGAGTATAGGACTCCATTCACGTGATACCTATCTGCTGATCGGTGTACTGCGTGAATTGCAACAGATGGGGAATACGGTTGTGGTAGTGGAGCACGATGAAGAAATCATCCGCGCAGCGGATTATATTATCGACATAGGTCCCAAGGCGGGTCGACTGGGAGGCGAGGTGATCTATCAGGGTAACGTGGCTGAACTGCAGGAAAAAAGCGACAGTTACACTGTAAAATACCTTACGGGTGAAGAGCAGATCGAAATACCCAGGATTCGTCGTAAGTGGAATAACTATATAGAAGTGAAAGGGGCACGGCAGAACAACCTGAAAAATATCGACGTGAAATTCCCACTAAACGTGATGACTGTAGTGACGGGCGTCAGCGGTTCAGGTAAATCATCACTCGTGAACGATGTTCTTTTCAACGCACTGCAACATCATTATAAAGGAACTGCACTGGAACATGCCGAGTTCAACAGCATCGGAGGCGATCTCAACCTGATGAAAGGGGTGGAATATGTAGACCAGAACCCCATCGGGAAGTCATCACGTTCCAATCCGGTCACCTATCTCAAGGCATTCGACGAGATCCGGAAACTCTTTGCTGCACAACCTTTAGCGAAACAGATGGGCTTTTCTCCGGCCTATTTCTCATTTAATGTGGAAGGAGGACGCTGCAGTGAATGTAAAGGTGAAGGGACTATTACTGTTGAAATGCAGTTTATGGCTGATATCCGGCTGGAATGCGAGTCGTGCCACGGCAAACGCTTCTCACCCGAAGTGCTGGAGATAGAATATAAGGGAGCGACCATTCACGATATTCTGGAGATGACGGTCAACCAGGCAATCGACTTTTTCGGACAACAGAAAGGGTCGACAGAGAAAAAAATCATAAAGAAAATGCAACCTCTTCAAGATGTGGGGTTGGGATATATCAAACTGGGGCAATCCTCTTCCACCCTCTCGGGTGGTGAGAACCAGCGGGTGAAACTTGCCTACTACCTGGGTGAAGAAAAGGCGCAACCGACCGTTTTCATTTTCGACGAACCAACCACCGGCCTGCATTTCCACGATATCAAAACACTACTTCAGGCATTCAACGCGTTGATAGAGCGCGGCCATACAGTGATCATTATCGAACACAATATGGAAATCATCAAATGTGCCGACCATATTATCGATATCGGACCGGAAGGAGGTAAAGCCGGAGGGTACATAGTATTTGAAGGGACCCCGGAACAAATTGTGAAATGCAAGCAGTCTCATACAGGTCATTTCCTAAAAGAAAAGCTTTACTGACCCGCACCTGAAACTGTATATGAAATGGGTAAACCGGTAGAGTCTGATATTATAGCTGAGCCGTAATCTTTTGAACGGGTGGAAAAAGTTTTTCCGTTTTTTTTGTAACGACATTCTTTTCCGTCGTGTCTAATCGGAAAAACGCTATATGAAGACAATAATTTTGATATATTTTATTTTTTGCTCACTCTTATCTTTAAATGCTCAATTGAACGGAACCGTGAAGGATGACAACGACGATCCCGTTGAATTCGCTAATATTGCACTTTATTCATTACCCGATTCCTCACTGATCTCCGGTACTACCACCAACAGTGAGGGGAAATTTTCACTGGTAGCAGAAAACAAAAACAGCGCATTCCTGAAAATATCATTTATCGGGTATGAAACAAAAACCGTAGCTGTAGTACCGGAACAAGTAATTGTACTAAAAGCGGAAACCACCCAATTGGAAGAATTGACAGTCACGGCAGTCCGTCCCTCTTTCAAAATGGATTCTGACGGACTTTCGGCAAATATTGAGAATACGCTTCTCAGCCGGTTAGGGACAGCCAACGAAGTACTCGCGCAACTCCCCTTTGTCAGTGGAGAAGACGGTATCTTCAACGTATTCGGCCGTGGTGAACCCCTTATTTATATCAATAACCGTCTGGTACGCGACAAGAATGAATTACGTCAACTGAAGAGTTCCGATATCAAAGATGTAAAAGTGATATTGAATCCGGGGGCACAGTTCGACGCTACAGTAGGTGCAGTGATCCGTATTACCACTATAAAAACGGTTGGTGAGGGATTAAGTGGATCTCTATATTCTTTTATCCGGCAACGAAACAGGTTCGATCACAACAAAAGTATGCGGCTCAATTACCGGAAAGGTGGACTGGATATTTTCGGCGGCATTGAATTCAGTCAATATAACTCTTATCAGAAACAGAAAAACAACATTCTGTTACAAACCGAACAGCTCCATACCATCGTTCAGCAACTTGAAATGAATGCAAAATCCCCGAACGATTGGTCGATGAATGCGGGCTTTAATTACAATATCACTCCCGGACATACGTTCGGAGTACGTTACCATCACGATCATTCTTCCGGCAATAAATTTACAATAAATGGGATATCACAACATTTCACCGACGAAGTAAATGACCGGAATATGGATATGTACACATTGAATGGGGGAGAAAATCACCGCCATTACGTGAATACATACTATAACGGTAAATTAAATGAAGAAACCGAACTCCGGTTTGAAGGGGATTACCTGAACGGCGGTAGTGAAACCACTATCTCTACGACGAACACCAATAAGCAAAGCAATGAAATAACCCAGGTAGACAGTGAAAATTCAAATAATTATTTTCTATATGCCGGTAAATTAATGTTCACTACCCCTTTACTTTCAGGAAAAATAACCGTCGGTACGGAAGCCTCATATACGAAAAACGATCAGGAATACCGTATGCTGAACGAAGAGGTCGCTGAAGACCTGCCGTCGAACGACAACAGATCCGAACAGACACTGAGGGCCGGATTTTTATTTTACGACCGCACATGGGAAGCACTCTCTTTACAGGCAGGATTACGGTATGAATACATCGATTTCAATTATTACTACATGGGGGAACGAAGTGACGAACAAAGCCGTAGATACAATAATGTCCTTCCTTCCCTTTCTGTGGGCTACAAGGGAGAAACGCTCAATATGTCGTTAAGCTACCGGAGTACTGTTCGTCGGCCTTCTTACAATCAGCTGCGTAGTAGTATCATGTATATCGATCCTTATACTTACGAAGGAGGAAACCCGGCATTACGTCCTCTTTTTAGTAACCGTGTTTCCTATCTCTTCGGATGGAAGCACCTGAATGTCGATCTTTCCTACAATTGGTATAAAGATAATATCATAATGACAATGGAACAATTCCAGGACAAAGCGATGTTATTGGCTCAGCCAAAAAATATAGCACATAGCGGCGCATTCCAGGGCAGTCTATCCTACTCTCCCACCATAGCATGGTGGAAACCCAATGCAGAATTAGGGGTAATCATTCAGGATCTTACCTACAAAGGGGAGACATACAACAGACCTTATTGGCATTACAGGCTTAATAATACGTTCACTCTACCGCACAACTATATTTTGATGGTCAATCTTTGGGGAAACAGGCCGGGGAACACTGATTTAATATCAGCACACTCCAACTTTCGTACGGATATAAGGCTCAATAAAAAATTTCTCAACGATGCATTGAATGTGACAGTCGCGTTTACGGATGTCTTTAATACGGAACGGGAACAGTGGGAACTTTTTCTGGACAATGTATCTTTTTGGAAATGGAATAATCGGGATTCACGGGGAGTTTACCTGCAACTAACCTATACATTCAATCCCGCACGTAATGCATATAAAGGGCAGGGAGCAGCCGGCAGTGAACTGGACAGGTTATAAAAGGTATATATTAGACTTTCCTATACATTCCGGGCTATCCAGAAAATAAGGATAAAAGCCAGTAAGGCAAGTGCTGCCCATCTTCCAAACAAAATTTTTTCAACTGAGGGGAATCGTTTTTTTCCTCCAAAATATTGAAGGTAAATGCCCAGAAAAATATAGGGAATCGCCAATACCATAAATGCATTGTACTTCAACGCAGTTCCTATATTAAAATGCAGAAGACTATGGACTGCTCTCTGCGAGCCACATCCCGGACATTCATAACCGGTAGCGAGAAGAAAAGGGCATTTCGGAAAAAGAGGCTGTGCTTCCGGATCGAAAGTATAAAAAATATAAAGCGCTGCCGCAACTAATACAGTTACGCCAGCGCCTATTCCTATTTTTAGCTCTTTACGCACAACAGCGCCTAAAAATTATAACCGCTTGCATTGTTCTCGATAATATTCTCCATATATTCCGGCAAATTACCGGTAGCGAACATGATTATCCATAAGATCCAATACAGCAGGGCTGCTCCTACGGAAATCAGCGTCCACATTTTTGCTTTCCGGGCCATCCGTTCCGACTCTTCATATTTTCCGTTAAAGTAAAGTGAATCGACTTTTACGGCATAGATAATCCCCGCAACTCCAAAAGGCATACAGCAAAAGAGAGTCGCCAAAATGGATTGCCACAGCCAGTTGCCGGGTTTCAACGGGGGTATGTCGTACTCTTGCTGCTCTTGAGGCGGCAGAGGAGGAGTGGTTGAAGAATAGTTTTCTTCATACCGGGAATCTTGTCCCTCCGGGTCATTTCGATATTCCATTACAATATTTTTCTACACGATTAAGTATTCAACAGATCCTCCATACCGGCAAGACCCGAAATCGAACCGATAAATACAGCAAACAGTATGATAGCAATGATGATAAGTGCGATCCATCCGATGGCAATCCACATGGCGATCTTAGTCCATTTTGCCGCAGAACGGGAAGATTCCAGCGAAGCAGCGTAATCACCCCTGTTATAAAAAGATTCTACTTGCGCAGCATACACGATACCGATAATTCCAAGGAGGCTTAGTATACTACTGCAAAGCATAAACGGGAGAATGGTGACCAGGATCGACTCCACCAACCATGTCTTGGGCATCGGCTGAATTTGCTGTCTCTCGGTAGATTCTCCGGGCCGGTCATACCTAACAGTGGGCTGGTCCTCACTTGCCAGAGGCTTCCTGTACGCGTCGGAAAACAGGAAGTGTAACTCTTCCGTCTCTTCAGCCCGTTTCCACTGTTCCATCCCTTGTGTCCACACAAGTGTATCGCGTTTTATTCCTTCTTGTCTCAATTCTTCAGGCGAAAAGGTTCCTTTTTGCTTTCCTTCAGCGTCAATATAAAAATAACGGTTCATATATCTTTCTTTTACTGGTAATCCTCCGGTGTAATTTGCAATGAACGGATAGTCCGCCCGTTTTCATCGTTGTAAACATATTCAATGGTCACATTGTTCTCCTTGAAAATACGGAGATCGGGATTCGATGAAAATTCTTTTCCGATATTTTCCTTTAATGATTGCAATCCGTTTTCGACTAACGAATCGGGATTTGATGTATTCAATACCGTATAACGATAGCGAAATATATTCCCCTGTATCACCGAAGCCTCTTCAAACCGGGTGTACTGATCGAGCATCACCGGAGCCGACGTATTGAGGTTGACAGCCATCTCCCCGAGTTTCTTTGTAAGTGCTTTTTCATTCGAGTTGCACTGCATAAAAGACAAAGAAAGGAACACAATAGAAAGAATGAAAATTATTTTTCGCATACTTTAATTTTATACTACAAAAATAAAAAAGTTTAGGAGAGATAAAAAATATAAAGCATTTTTTCTGCTTCGCCACTAAATTATCATAAGCTTCCGAATAAATTGTATAGAATCTCATAATTTTCAATGAAATATCACTCAATATAACAAAAAAGTTTATATTTGTGGTTGCCCTAAGAAGTTGAATAATTACTTGGTGGAGCAAATCTACTATGGGGCGGTAGTTGCCAACCATTAGCCGATGAAATAATATCCCCCTCGAGGGTAATCTGAATGAAGCCGAGTGAAGAACCCTGACCTGAAGGGAACGAACGGGACCAAGGATATCCGGCCTTGATGATTTTGCGTATTATACGAAGTCTAATAACTCTCCGATGTTAAGGATGTAAATATTGCTTTTACATAGGATCAAAATTAAGTATGTCAATTATTGAAGCGAAAATATGAAAAAAGGAGTTGTATTGTATTTGATCCTGTCAATCTTTGTGGTAGGTTGTTCTTCAGACAAACAATCACATGAAGAATTGCCGTTCATTGACGTCTCGAAAGAGTATCCTGAAAAAGGAATTGTTTTAACGGATATTGCTGATGTTACTTATGTGCATCTAACTTCGAAAAGTGATGACTATCTTTTTAAAGGAAGTATCGATTATGTAACACAAAACAGGATAGTTGTCATAGATCGCTCTTCTCATAGCTTGCTGTTCTTTTCAAAAGATGGAAATCCCAGATCGCGTTTTAATCATAGGGGTCAAGGGCCGGAAGAGTATCGGGATGCGGCTTCTGTAATGTATGACGAAGCGAGGGATGATATTTTTGTTTCCCCGGATTTTAGTGATCATATAATGGTTTATTCTTCTTCCGGTGAATACAAAAGAAAAATAACCTTGCCGCAAATAAATATCAATGGCCAAATGGCCTTGTTCGATGACCAGTCCATATTGGTGTATGACAACACTAAATTATGGCAAACTATCGTCCAAAATAATTCTGCGGAGAAAATCACTTTTACGGAACAAGGTGGTGATTCATCTTTCTTCCTTATTTCCCAAACAGATGGAACTGTGTCAGACTACATTCAATTGCCAAATAAGAACATAAATTTGAGTTATAGAGACTTAGGCGACACCTTCATTGGTCAGGTTAATTATGGACGTGTGAGAAAATGCCCGGATGGACTTCTTTTGTATAATCCGGAAGCTGACACTGTCTTTCTTTATAGCAAAGACAAGTCCTTAACTCCATATATGCATAAAAAACCTTTATTGAGTGATTTTAATCCAATGACCGTCATGGATATTTGCATGGATGCAGGTAGATTTCAATTCATGTCTGTTTATCCCTATTTGAAGACCGGAAGCTCTCCTTCTCCAAAATATTATATGCGTGACAAAAAAACGGGTGAAATATTCCGTCAGAAAATTACTCTACCTGATTATCAGGGAAAAGATTTCTATATTAATCCGCGTCTTTCGAATTATTATGAAAAAGAGTACCATTTTGAATTGGACTTTACCGAACTCGAAGAAGCATATAATGCAAACCAGCTAAGTGGTAAGTTGAAGGAATTGGTTGCTTCACTAAGTAAAGAAGAAGATGCTAATAACGTTTTTGTGTTTGTTGATTTTCACCCCTGACTAAATTTTAATTCAACATCCTATTCCTATAATCAAAATTTTAACTTGTTAAAAGCATTCGGCAGAATGTCTCTCGACACTCTGCCAAACATGTTAACCTTAAATCTAATACTATTATGAAAAAACCACGATGCAAATATAAAAAAGAAATTAAATCTCAGCAAATAATTTCAATAAAAAATAAAAAAATATCGTTTTTTGTCAAATTGTAAGCAAAATTAGACAACCGGCAAACCCATTCCTGTTATTTTGCGGTATAAATCAAGCGCATAGACATCGGTCATACCAGAAATGTAATCGATCACCGATTGAGTTTTGCCATAAAGGGTCGTAGAATCGGTTTCATACTGCTCCGGAATCCTGTCAAGAAGAAGTTTTGAATAGGCATGTTGGGGATTCCGAATGGCATCCGTGAAAACATCCAACAGATATCCAATAATCCGGTAACCGGCCAATTCAATATCGAGTACATCTTTAGATCGATATATATATTGCAGGGCAAATTCGGCACATCGTCCATAAGCCTTTGCTATCACAGGGGAAACATTTCCGATAAGTGTGCCGGAGAATTCCCCTGCAAGGATCTGCTCTTCGTTTGCAAGAAAGAGTGCCGAACATTCACCGACCAACAGGCCGATCACAGCGGAACGCAAATAGGCGATCTGCTCGTTTACATCGGTCACGTATGATAAAATCCTCACACATCGCTCCCGGCTCTCACCTTCAAAAAAACCGAGGAACAGTTCTATGGCCTTCTCTGTAGTTAATAGACGTAACTTGTGTGCATCTTCGATATCCATCACCTGATAACAGATGTCATCGGCAGCCTCCACCAAATACACCAATGGGTAACGGACAAATCTCAACGGATACTCGTTTTGTTTGGCTACACCCAGGTCTTCCGCGATTTGACGGTAATCATCCTCTTCCGAAGCAAAAAAACCAAATTTATTTTTGCCACCGCTTAATTCCGAAGAATAAGGATATTTTACAATAGAAGCCAGCGTGGAATAGGTCATTGCGAAACCGCCCGCCCTTCTTCCCCTGAACTGATGCATCAACAACCGTATGGCATTGGCATTTCCCTCAAAACAGGTGAAATCGCTCCAGCGGCCTCCTTCCTGTTCCACTTCACTCTTCAAACGGGTTCCCTTTCCTTCGGAAAAGAAAGTGGAGATCGCTTTTTCGCCGGAATGGCCGAACGGTGGATTTCCCATGTCATGCGCCAGGCATGCAGCAGCAACAATTGAGCCGATCTCCTCGAAATGAGCATCTGAGCCGGGATATTTTTTGCGTAATTCACGCCCTACATTTTCTCCCATCGAACGTCCTACGCTGGCAACCTCCAGACTATGCGTCAACCGGTTATGTACAAAAATACTTCCCGGCAATGGAAATACCTGCGTCTTGTTCTGCAACCGACGGAAAGGCGACGAAAAGATCAACCTGTCGTAATCGCGCTGATACTCGGTTCGTTCATGCTTCTTCGCATTCTCATAATGCTCCAGCCCAAACCTCTTTGCAGATAATAAGCGTTCCCAATCCATACGTTTTTGTTTATATAGACAAAGATAACACCAACGTTTTCGTTAAGCAAGAGCAAAACAAATTTATTTGTTTTGCCGAGCGCAGAAAACGCCTAAGTAATTGAACTATCCGAAAAACCGGTTCGTTGACATTTTTTTGATAAGATTATCGTTATGATACCTGTAGAATTTCCACAAATAAGAGTAAATTTGTGCCTTAATTACAGAAAGGTTTTTCAATGACTGATATTATCAAGCACGAATGCGGGATTGCGATAATTCGCCTCCTCAAGCCCCTCGATTATTATTACAATAAGTACGGAACGTGGCAATACGGACTGGACAAAATGTACCTGCTCATGGAGAAGCAGCACAACCGTGGACAGGAAGGAGCGGGACTGGGAGCTGTGAAGCTGGAGGCTTCCCCCGGCAATGAGTATATTTTCAGGGAACGGGCGCTGGGATCAAGTGCCATATCGGAGATATTCTCCCATGTGCATACATCATTTCAACAATTCTCAAAAGAACAACTGAGCGATATTGAATTTGTCAAGACATCAGTTCCCTTTGCTGCAGAACTCTTTATCGGACACCTGCGGTACAGTACTACAGGGAAGAGCGGTCTCAGCTACGTGCATCCGCTTCTGCGCCGTAACAACTGGGCTTCAAGAAGCCTTGCCTTAGCTGGGAATTTCAATATGACCAATGTGGATGAAATGTTCCATCAACTCCTTCAGGAGGGACAGCATCCGCGCGATTATGCCGATACCTTCGTCATGCTGGAATCCCTCGGCCATTATCTTGACCGGGAGGTACAATACCAGTACGATCACCTGGAAAAAGAGCGGATGAACGGTCAGGAAGTGAGCCGTCAGATCGGGGAAAAACTCGACATCCCTTTTTTGCTGAAACGGGCATCCGGAATCTGGGATGGCGGCTACGCCCTCTGCGGGTTGATCGGTTGCGGCGATGCTTTCGTACTGCGTGATCCATGGGGCATCCGCTCTGCATTTTATTACCACGACGATGAAGTGGCCGTAGTAGCATCGGAACGCCCGGTTATCCAGACGGCATTCAACTTGAAGAAAGACGATGTGCATGAACTCAACCCGGGTGAAGCCCTGATTGTAAAGCGCAACGGCTCCATCAACCTGCATCAGATACAGGAAAAGAAGAAAAAGATCACCCCTTGCTCTTTCGAACGGATCTACTTTTCACGAGGCTCCGACCATGACATCTATCTGGAACGAAAAAAACTGGGAGAATTGCTGGTTCCCAAGATCATGGAAGCCGTAAATGGCGATTTCGATAATACGGTATTCTCTTTTATTCCTAACACTGCAGAAGTAGCTTACTTCGGCATGTTACAGGGATTGGAGGATCATTTCAATCATAAGAAGGCGCTCACGATCCTTGAAAAAGGAAACTCACTAAGTAAAGAAGAGATTGACGCAATCCTTTCCAAACGGGTACGTTCCGAGAAAGTGGCGATCAAGGATATCAAATTGCGGACCTTTATTGCACAGGGAAATACAAGGAACGATCTGGCCGCACATGTCTATGATGTGACTTACGGCTCGTTGAGGAGAGGTGTAGACAGTCTGGTGATTATCGACGACAGTATTGTCCGCGGGACTACACTCAAACAGAGCATCATCAAAATACTGGACAGGCTCAATCCGAAAAAGATCATCATCGTATCCTCTTCACCACAGATACGTTACCCTGATTGCTACGGAATAGACATGTCGAGAATGAGCGAATTCATTGCTTTCAAAGCAGCCATTGAACTGTTGAAGGAGCGTGGCATGCAGTATGTGATCGACGAGACATATAAAAAATCGGTAGCACAGCGGCATATGAAGAAGGAGCATATTGTGAATTATGTAAAGAATATTTACGCTCCTTTCACCGATGAAGAGATTTCCGACAAGATAGCACAGATGTTGACATCCAAAGATATAAAAGCTGAAGTGAAGATCGTCTTCCAAAGCATTGAAGACCTCCATAAGGCATGTCCCGGTCACGGTGGCGACTGGTACTTTTCGGGCGACTATCCGACTCCCGGCGGGAATCGGCTTGTAAACAATGCGTTTATTAACTATATCGAAGGCCAGGAGAACAAATCCCACCAATATTCGTTAAACTTCTCAAAGAGCAGCGAATGATTGAACGCATCATTATCATAGAGAATGTGGATCCGGTTGTCTTTTTCGGCATCAACAACAGCAATATCCAATTGATCAAGACACTATATCCCAAGTTGCGTATTGTGGCTAGGGGTAATGTGATCAAGGTGATCGGCGAGGAGGAAGAACTTATCGGTTTTGAGGAGAAGATCCACGAGTTGGAGAAGTTCAGTAATGAAATGAATGTGCTGAGAGAAGAAGATATTCTGGATATGGTAAAAGGCAAGGCGCCTGCTATCGTGAATGTGGACAATCTGATTATCCACGGCCTGAACGGGAAGCCTATCTTAGCCCGTACTGCCAACCAGAAGAAACTGGTAGAAGCTTTCGACGAAAACGATATGGTGTTTGCCATTGGTCCGGCCGGATCAGGAAAGACCTATACTGCCATCGCACTGGCCGTAAGAGCCCTCAAGACAAAGAAAATACGCAAGATTATCCTAAGCCGCCCCGCCGTGGAAGCAGGTGAAAAACTGGGGTTTCTGCCCGGGGACATGAAAGAGAAGATCGATCCTTACCTGCAGCCGCTCTATGATGCGCTGGAGGATATGATCCCTCCACTGAAACTGAAAGAGTATATCGAAAGCAAGATCATACAGATCGCCCCACTTGCTTTTATGCGGGGGCGTACATTGAACGATGCCGTCATCATCCTTGACGAAGCGCAGAATACCACCAAGCCACAGATAAAGATGTTCCTGACACGGTTGGGATTGAACGGCAAAATGATCATTACAGGTGATATCACGCAGATCGACCTGCCACACTCACAGCAGTCGGGATTGATCCACTCCATGCAAGTACTGAAGGGTATCAAAGGTATCGGCAGGGTAGAGTTCAACAAGAAAGATATTGTACGCCATAAACTTGTACAGAAAATAGTGGAGGCGTATGAGAAGAATGAAGAATGAAGAATGAAGAATGAAAAGTGAAAAGAAATATCAGAGCCAATATTCAAGTACCAGGACTGTTTAGAATAAATAGCAAAGAACAAAGAATAAAGACAATTTGAAATATAGGATTTCAGAATTCAAAATTCTCCACTTCTCAACTTCTTTGACTTCTTGACTTATAAGTTCAATCAAATTAGTAAATTAGTAAATCATCAAATCAAATAATATGGATGCATTGACAAGAACAGATTACAATTTTCCCGGACAGACGGGTGTGTATCACGGAAAAGTACGCGATGTATACAGCATCGGTAATGAGACACTGGTAATGATTGCCACCGACCGTATTTCGGCATTCGACGTAGTACTGCCAAAAGGCATTCCATATAAGGGACAGGTGCTGAACCAAATCGCAGCTAAATTCCTCGATGCCACAGCCGATATTGTGCCTAACTGGAAAACAGCTTCCCCCGACCCGATGGTGACGATAGGGCATCAGTGCGAACCCTACAAGGTGGAGATGGTAATCCGCGGTTATATTACCGGCAGTGCATGGCGCGAGTATAAAAAGGGGACACGTATGTTATGCGGCCTCCCCTTACCCGAAGGATTACGTGAGAACCAGAAGTTCGAAACACCTCTGATTACCCCTACCACGAAAGCTGATGAAGGACATGACGAGAATATCTCGAAAGAGGAGATCATCGCACAGGGATTGGTCAGCAGGGAAGAATACGAACAACTGGAAAAATATACTTACGCCCTGTTCAAACGTGGCACCGAAATGGCAGCCGAGAAAGGACTGATCCTGGTCGACACTAAATATGAATTTGGCAAGAAAGAAGGCAAGATCTACCTGATCGACGAGATCCATACCCCCGATTCATCACGCTATTTCTACAGTGAAGGCTATCAGGAACGTTTCGAAAAAGGCGAAGAACAAAGACAGCTCTCTAAAGAATTCGTACGCAAATGGCTAATGGATAACGGATTTCAGGGACAACCCGGACAACAGGTACCCGAGATGACCGATGAATACTGCCGGAGCGTATCGGAACGATATATAGAATTGTACGAGAAAATTGTAGGCGAAAAATTTGTGAAAGCCGATACCGGCAATCTGGTATCGCGTATTGAAAAAAATATTACCGAGTATTTGCAAACTCACTAATGGTTATATGTCTAATCAGCTACAAAGACTACAAGAATGGCTTACAAAGTAGAAAAGGTAAACCCTTATAATCCCGACCAGCCGAAGAAGGAGCAGGTAAAGCGGATGTTCGATAGTATCGCCCCGAAATACGACAAACTGAACGGAACACTGTCACTGGGGATTGATGATTATTGGCGGAGCGATGCGCTGAAAGAACTAAGGAAATATCCCCACAAACAGTTATTGGATATTGCCACCGGTACGGGAGACTTCGCGGTCCTGGCACAGAAGATACTACAGCCGGAGAAGATCACGGCGGTGGACATATCCGAAGGGATGATGAATATCGGCAAAGAAAAAGTTAAGGCAAAAGGATTGCAGGATATCATCACCTTCGAAGTACAGGACTGTGCAAATCTCACTTTTGCCGATAATAGTTTTGATGCAGCCACCATAGCTTTCGGAGTACGTAACTTCGAAGATATCGACAAAAGCTTTCAGGAAGTACTCCGTGTATTGAAACCGGGCGGCCTGTTTCTCTTTATCGAACTCACTACGCCACAAGAGACTCCGATGAAACAACTATATGCCACATATACCAAACATGTAATGCCGGTTCTGTCGGGGATTTTTGCTACTGAACAGCGTGCATACAACTACCTGCCCGAATCAATTGCCGCTTTCCCACAGGGAAGAGAGATGATGTTGATATTGAAAAAAAATGGTTTCACCAATATCCGGTTAAGAAGGTATACGCTCGGGATCGTCACCCTTTATATGGCTGAAAAACCTATTCATGTGGAAAGGTGAAAAGGAGGAAAGATGAATTTCGCGATTTATTAATTTGATAATTTTCCATTTTTAGTTTTTCACTTTTCACTTTTAGTTTACAGATGGATACTTACGGCTTGATTGGCTTTCCCCTGAAACACTCTTTCTCGGCGAAATTTTTCACTGAGAAATTTAATAGTGAGGGGATCGGTGCAGAATACTTGAATTTCGAAATCGAGGATATTCAGGAACTCCGTCATATCCTTCTTTTCAACCAACAACTGAAAGGTTTAAATGTAACCATTCCCTACAAGGAACAGGTAATCCCCTTTCTGGATGAAATCTCACCGGAAGCACAAAAAATTGGTGCTGTGAATGTAATCAAAGTGGAGAGGAGGCCAGAAGATATGTATTATTACAAGCTTGCCGGTTATAACACGGATTACATAGGATTCAAACGGTCAATTGCGCCGCTGATAGATCCGGCATCTCACAGAAAAGCACTGATATTGGGTACCGGTGGAGCATCGAAAGCAGTTGCCCAGGCGCTTACAGACATGCAAATCGAATGGAAACAGGTATCACGTACTCCCGGGAATAACAAATTTACCTATGGCAGCCTTTCACAAGCGGTCATTTCAGAGTATACCCTTATTATAAATGCTTCCCCGGCAGGCACCTTCCCTGAAATAGATCATTGTCCCGATATACCCTATAATCTTCTCTCGTCCCGCCATTTATTGTATGATCTGATCTACAATCCCGAAGAGACACTTTTTCTGCAAAAAGGGAAGGCACAGGGTGCCACGACCAAGAACGGCAGGGAGATGCTGGAGCTTCAGGCGCTGGCTGCCTGGGAGATATGGCAAAAATAACCGCCCCCTTACTTCTCTCAGTAAAGGGGCGATCGCGTCCTTAGTCATTGTATTAAGAAGAATATGTTAACTAAGAAATATATAGAGGTGCGATAGTGTAGTTTGTTTGTTTTTTACAATGACATCGGAATTTCTGTTTCTTCCTGTTGTTGTTCCTGAGAAGCTGGCGGTGCTACTTCTTCTCCTTCATTATTCAGGTAGAATACTTTTTCAGACTGATCCGCCTTACTGGTACCCTTCACCTCGGTGACAGCTTGCTCTGCGTTGTATTTCAAAGAGGTGATATCATAGGTCTCGGCAATAGTACGGATAGTTGCCTGTACTTTTTCGTTCAAATCTTCCAACTTAATATTCACAAATCCGTTGTCTTGCATCACTTCCGACAATTCAGCCGATGGAGTTTCCTGTTCTATTGTTCCTGTCTCTTCGGACTTTGCCGGAGCTTCTACTTCTTTTCCTTCAGCATCAAGATAAACTTTCTTGACAGACTGATCATCTTTTTTCGTAAGTTTCACTTTTGTGAGTTGCTTCTCCGCATTGTACTTAAGCGATGTTATATCATATTCCTGAGTAAATGCGCTGATCGCTGCCTGAACAACTTCGCTAAGATCCTGCAACTGCACTTCAACAAAACCATCATCGTCTAAAACTACTGCCACAGTGGGTTGTTCTTGGATAGCATGTGCTTTATAGACGTTTGTCGTAATAAGCATACCTGTAATAATTGCGACTGATAAAATAACCTTTTTCATAACAATAAATTTTTAGAAAAATAAAAACTGCATTGATTGAATTTTTATTCCGTTTGTTTTGGTTGTCTTGGCGACTATTCGCCGACAATTATATATCAAATCAAATACCAAACAATACAAAGAAACCACGCACACATCATAAGACACAGATTACAAACATCTTACCCGCATAATATAATAAACATGCCAAACACCATTGTTGTGGAAAAAATGTGGAAATTGTGGAGAAATTCCACAACCAAGATATACAATTCCACAATTTCCACAATTAAGAGGCGTCCCGGAAAAATTCAACGAGCCGGGCTATTTGAATCGCAAGCTCCTCGATTTTCGATTCTGCATTCGGCAAAACGAGTAAACTCGTTCTGCTCTCTCTTAACAGAATAGTTCAAACGAACTTGGTTTTTCTCTTAGTTTTCACTACATTTGAATTGTTTTTGATCTATATTTTGATCTATATAAAGTATCAGGAACAGTCCCTTACTACTTTTATAAGGGATTTAAGTTCCGTATGTATCTTTCGAGATGTATGCAATTGACTTGCGAAACCTGAGTAAGGGATCTAAAAATTGGACGAATGGAACAAAAAAAATCACCGGAACAAAGAGTCAGGATAAAAATAGGATTGATATTTCTTGTGGTCATTCTCTATTTTTCCGGATTATTCGTCTACTCTTATTCCCTTAAAAAGAATATGGACCTCCAAAAATTGGAGATGGACAATTCCTATAAAGTCCTGTCCCAGAGTAATCAGTTAATTGTATCCATACAACAGGCACAGGATGTATTGAATATGTACCTCTCATCTCCCCGGCGAGTACTCCAACAGCAATACGATTCTATTTCATCCGACATATCCCTACAAATACTGAATATAAAGAATATGAAGCCGGAGAAGGAGCAAGATGTGCTGCTACAGGATATAGATTCATTACTACAGGAAAAAAACAGGATTGTACGCAGGTTAACGGGACTCTTCAGGTCTCAAAATCCTCTTACGGAACTCGACCAAAAAATCAACAGTTACGATGAAATTATCCAGGATTCTGTCATAGTGATTACCAGTACCGACACGACAAAGGTGGTAGAAGAAACCCCGAAAAAGGGATTTTGGAACCGTCTGAGAAATGTTTTTGACCCCCAACACACACCCGATACAACCATCAATATTATACGAATCGAACAAGAAGCAAGGTCAACCTCAAGAGTAGATACCGTCATGTATGCCGATCTGAAAAATATAACGGAAGAGGCATCGAAGTCCTACTTCACCCGAATACAGGGGATTGAGAGAGAGGTGCGAGAGCTCCTGGTTGCCGAACAAAATATTTCACTCCACATTTCCCAACTTACTAATGAGTTTTATAATGAAACCATCCAGATCGCATGGAGTGGAACAGAAAACAGCGAAAAGCTCACCCAGCGGATTTTCCGGTTTGCCATTGTCGTCGGTGCACTTTCCATCTTTTTTATTCTTATCATTATTTTTTTCATAATTGACGATCTTAATAAAGGACAAAAAGCACGGGCGGACCTGGTAAAGGAGAAACAACTTACGGAAGAATTGATCGAGAGCCGGCACAAATTGCTGTTATCCGTATCGCACGACGTCAAAACACCTCTGAGTTCCATGATGGGATATATGGAAATGTGGGATTCGGAAGAGAGTGACGAAAATAAAAAGCGGCAACTGCAATCTGCCCGCAATTCGGGAAAACACATTCTGAATATGCTGACCAATTTGCTTGAGTTCTCGCGCCTGCAACAGAATTCGGCCAAACTGCACTATAGTCAATTCAACCTTATTGAGTTGATGGAGGATATCACCCGCATGTTCCAACCTTTGACGGATGAAAAATCATTGGACCTGAAGTTGGAAAATCTGGCCTCTTCCCCATTGTATATCAATACAGATTACACAGTCCTAAAACAGATACTTACCAATGTAGTTTCCAACGCCGTGAAGTACACACTCCAAGGCGGTGTCGTTATCCGATTGCAAAATAAAGGCCAACTGGTTTTCACTGTCTCCGATAGCGGTATTGGCATGGATTCCAACGAGCTGCCTGAAATATTCAAGCCTTTTTCCCGCATGCAAAATCCATTGAAAGCAGAAGGGAGCGGCTTCGGAATGTATGTCACAAAAGGATTGGTAGACTTGTTAAAAGGAACTATCGCGGTGACATCGGAGAAAGGAAAAGGAACCTGCGTCACCATCACCCTTCCTATACGGCAGGTATCGGGAAAAGATGCGCCGACAGGTAATGGCGGCAACTCCCTTATACCCGGCAGCAACAACTCTGTACAAAAGGAAATACAGTTCCACAAGATACTGCTCTTTGAAGATGATATTGCATTGGGAAATATGATCAGGGAGTATCTTGTCCGCAACGGGTATAAGGTAAAACTATGCAGTAATCCGGATGACGTGAATGGATTTCTGAGAGTAATCTCCTTATTCGACATCGTATTTACCGATATGCAAATGACAAAGATAACGGGGGCGGATATCCTGCGCGAGATCAGGAAAAGAGACAGCCGGATACCTGTATGGTTAATGACGGCCCACGACGACTATTCCATTGAGAGATCTCTTTCGGAGGGATTTTCCGGCTTAATAAGAAAACCTATCCAGATGAGTGGGCTTGCTGATATCCTGTCGAAGGAAAAAAAGATCCTGGATAAGGAGAAAAAAATTCCGGTAGAGGAAGAAAAAAATCATACAAAGAGAGAAAATATCCAGCAACTAGAAAAAATGAATTCTACAGATGGAGGAAATGCCCTTAGTGAGAAATTCCCACAACTTTCCGTTCTTTTTCAGGAAGATGAAGAATCCATCAAAGATATCCTGGCAGGTTTTGTCGGGTCGGCCACTAAAGATATGGACACACTCGCAACATACATCGAAGAGGGCGACTTTGAGAAAGCACAACAACTAAGCCACAGGATTTACCCCTTCTTTAGTCAGCTTGATGCCGATCACATGTGTGTGGTTTTGCGCAAAATGGACAGGCTGCGAGGAGAAGACGAATCATCCTATCCCAATTGGAAAGAAGAGTTATTAAAAACAGTTGAGGAAATAAGAAAATTCACTGTAGATATCAGCAATAACTACTTGTCATAAGATTGTTTCGTTGTAGGAGATCCTCACTCTATAGACCTATATTATACTGATGCATTTTATTGTAGAGTGTTTTCCTGTCGATCTGCAGCAGGACAGCGGCTTTGGTCTTGTTCCCTTTCACCTGCTCAAGTGCTCTCAGTATTCGTTCTTTCTCCTCCTCCGGCTCCACCGAGAGAGAAATATCCATTTTTGGGAATGATTCTTCCTTTCTTGTCGTGAGTAGGGGTAAGCTGTCGGTTGTGATAATGCTACCTCTTGTAAAGAGGACAGCCCTACGGATTACATTTCGTAATTCTCTCAGATTTCCAGGCCAGTGATAGTTCTTCAACACCGCCAGCGCATCGGGGGAAATGACAGCCACCTCCCGGCCAAGTTCCCTATTGGCTTCTTCCCTGAAATGATCTGCATAAGATGGAATATCTTCCTCACATTCCCGCAATGATGGTACCCTGATCATGAATTCATTCAAACGGTGGTAGAGATCCTCCCTGAAATTCCCCTCTTCAATCGCCTTCTCCAGATTTTCATTAGTAGCAGTGATAATCCGCACATCTACATCCAGATCCGTCGAAGTGCCTACCGGCCTCACCCTCTTCTCCTGTAAGGTACGAAGCAACTGCATCTGCACTCCGTAAGGCAGATTACCCACCTCATCAAGGAACAGAGTTCCGCCATGTGCTTCCCGGAAAAAGCCGGTTTTATCTTCTATTGCGGAGGTAAAAGATCCTTTTTTATGCCCGAAAAGTTCACTCGGTGCCAATTCAATCGACAAACTACCGCAATCCACTGCGATAAAGGGACCGCTAGAGCGGTTACTCCGGGTATGTATAAGACGCGCCACATGCTCCTTCCCGGTTCCGCTCTCACCTACGATCATCACCGCCATCTGGGTGGGTGCCACTAAATCGATATGGGTGTACATTTGCAATGAAAGCGGGCTTTGTCCCTCCACAAATACCCTGGTCTCCTTATAATATTTTCTCTCGGGTCGCGGTTTCTCAGGAGGAGCGATATTCTCCTGCTTCACTTCAAAAGCCGCTTCAATCTTCTTTGTAAGGATATCGGGATTGATGGGTTTTTCCAGAAAATCGAAAGCACCCAGTTTGATAGCCGACACAGCCGTCTGGACTTCACCATAACCCGTCATAATAATTACCGGTACTGCCAGACGCTTTTCATTCAGCCAACTCAATAACATAATACCGTCGCCATCAGGCAAACGCAGATCAGAAAGGACTATCTGGAAAGGTTCGGATTGAGAAAGCACCTCCTGGGCCGACACCATGCCTGAACATAGTGTTGCCGAAAACCCGTTCCGTTCGAACCATTTTTGAAGCATAAGCCCAAAAGAACGATCATCTTCAACTATCAGTATTCTTCCGTTCATCACCTCCCCAACCAGTAATGGTGTAAAGATAGTGGTTTTTCAAAAAAATCAGCTAATTTTGACGTCAAAAAGCCACATTTTATATGAACAAATTACCGTTATATGAAGCCGACTCGAGGTTGAAAAGAGTACAACAAACTATCACAGAGATGGAAGCAGACGCCTGCATCATCACTTCATCCGTTAATCAGTACTGGCTCTGTGGATTTATTTTTGACGGATTTATGTTCCTATTCCCGGAAGGGGATCCTATTTTATTTGTGAAACGTCCTTCCAATATTGTGGATGAACGTGCAAAACAGATCCGTAAACCGGAACAGATTCCCGATATGTTACGAGAAATCGGAATATCTTTACCCAAACGCATTCTGGTCGAAGCAGATCAACTCTCATTCAGTGCGGCCACTCGCTTACAAGCGGCATTGGGTATGCCGGAAACTAAGAATATTTCAGGGGAAGTAAGGAAAATACGATCAGTAAAATCTGAATACGAACTGGAGCAGATGCGTGAGAGTGCTAGGATTCACGCCTATGTATATGAATTAATCCCCTCTTTATATCGTGAAGGAATGACCGATCTGGAGCTACAAATAGAAATAGAACGTCAGATGCGCCTCCATGGATCAGTCGGTATCTTCCGCTCCTTCGGTGAGAATATGGATATTTTTATGGGTAGCATGCTGGCCGGAGATAATGCCCAAACAGCATCACCCTATGATTATGCCTTGGGTGGAGCAGGGATCTCTCCATTGCTACCGCTGGGAGCTAACGGCACACTACTCCTGCCAGGTACTACCCTCATGGTAGATATGGCAGGAAACTACCGCCCATGGATGGACGATATGACCCGCACTTTTGCAATTGAGCATACTCCTGATATGGCCTATAAAGTACATCAGGTCTCCATCGATATACATAAT
>Ga0129314_1000185_pt1 | contig 79049 bp, 67 predicted proteins | sample O1111metagenome_FD_94431 | JGI IMG/M metagenome (GOLD analysis project Ga0129314, IMG submission 94431) | Orangutan individual fecal microbial communities from fecal samples from Wisconsin, USA - O1111 metagenome | ecosystem: Host-associated > Mammals > Digestive system > Large intestine > Fecal... | reverse complement strand
CTCGCTGCCTTTCCCGGACATGGTTTCCAACAGCACCATGGTCTTCATGTCCGGGAACATCACATGGTTCAGCCCCTGGGCGATCTGTTCAATGGCGCTGTCCAGGGGCTGGTCCAGCCGGCTGCCCGGATGAAGGTTGTACAGATTTCCCGGCATCAGTTCCATCCGCTGTAGGTCCTCCCCCATCATCCGGGCGGAAAGCTCTCTCAAATGCCGGCTTGACGAACAGAGATTCAGCGTATACGGAGCATGGGCTATAAACGGTCCAAATCCATGCATTTGCAAAATATCCAGGAATGTCTCGATCTCTCCCGGTTTTAACTCCTTTGCCCTGGCTCCCCGGGGATTGCGGATGAACATCTGGAATGTATTTGCGCCGATTTGGACCGCGTCCTTTGCCAAAGCGGCGTACCCCTTGGCAACTGAAAGATGGGTTCCGATTGATAATTCGTTTATGCATATTTCGCTGGCCGGTGTTTCGCTGGCCGGCGTTTCGTTGACCGGTGTTTCGCTGGCCGGTGTTTCGTAAGTCAATGTCTCATGTTCCTTACAATGTTTTTTGCACCTATTATAATTTTTCATATTGATATTATCTTTCTTAAAAGCTCAATTATGTATATAAAAAACATTCCCGGCCAGGAAGAATCCTTACCGGGAATAAATATTTATACTCTTTTAAATCAGTTGAATCCTGTACGCGGTCGTCTGCGGTGGAATACTTGCCGTCATAAAATTGGCATGGGTGATCCTGGCCATCTGGCCGGGCCGGAGGGAATGGATACTGATAGGTCTCCCTGCCCGGTCTGTGATCGGCGTGGTACTTGGAACACTGAACCTGATCTGGCTGTTTATATCACCGCGGTTTCCAGTGTAAATAAAGCCATTGCATGCATCCACATCCACAATCCGGTCTGTTGTCACCGAAGTCTCCTGACCCCTGCTTCGCACAACAATCATAAACGCATTGGATTGAGGCGGGATACTTCTTGTCATGCGGGAAGAAAAAATGGCATTGATCCACATTCCCGGCTGAATCCGGCACAGGCCCACACTCTGTCCAAAAGAATTTATAATAACTGTATTTCTGTTTATGTTCAGCTGTAGGGTCTGGATGGAAACCATTTGTCCGGCTTCCGGCATGGAATAAGAGATCAATATGGTTCCGTTTGAATTGTTGGTACAGGAGCTGTCCTCCACAAATGCATTATCAATACGCAGGGCATTTCCCTGCCGGACGATGGTTCCTCTGGGGTCGTTGTTCATAGCTATCCTTAACTAATACGTTGTTTACTATTATAGTATGAGGATTTTGGCAACCTGTTCCACTATACGTCATATACCCCGCCGTCATAGGCAGTCTGGGCGGAAATGCTTCTCTGTCTGGGCGGGAACTTCTCCGTAAGGTCTTTTGCCAGCTCAATTCCGATTCCCGGTGCATCCGGGATCACAATGTATCCATCTTCCTCCCGGAACGGTTCGGTGGTCATCTCCGCCTCGTTTCCCTGGTGATAAAAGGATGGGAACTCCTGGATGGCAAAATTGGGGATGGCCGCGTCCAGCTGCAGGCAGGCTGCGGTGGAAACCGGACCCAATGGATTGTGAGGCACGATTTTGGCATAGTTCGCCTCCGCCATGGCCGCCACCTTTTTGGAGGGAGTCAGACCACCCAGGGCGCAGACATCCGGCCTGAGGTATCTGGCCGCCCGCTTCTGTAGAATTGTTTCAAACTCCTGTATATTGATAAAGCGCTCTCCTGTTGCCACCGGAATACTTGTGCCCTTGGCAACATCCGCCATAGCCTCCGGGCTGTCCGGGGGGATCGGATCTTCCAAAAACAGGGGTCTGTAAGCCTCCACCCCTTTTGCAAATGCAATGGCCTCACAGGGATCCATACTGCGGTGGCATTCCAGGATCAGGTCAAAATCTCTCCCCACCGCTTCCCGGCAGGCCCTCACCCGCTCTATGTAACCTTCCACCTTGCTGTTATAAATACCGGATGACCGGTCCGCCTGGGTCCTGGTGATATCACCTGTGATCATCAGACGGGCCGCATCATATCCCTTCTGTTTTAAATTCACGCAAAATTCAGCCATTTCCTCCGGCGTATAGCAGAAAACCGCCTCGTAGCTTCTCACTTTATCCCGGCATTTTCCTCCCAGCAGTTCGTAAACCGGCACGCCCAGCGCCTTACCTTTTATATCCCAGAGTGCAATATCAATGGCGGACAGGGCGCTCATGATCACCGATCCCCTGAAATACATGCTGCGGTACAGATAATTCCAGTGGTGCTCAATCTGAAATGGGTTTTTGCCCAGAAGATAGCTCTCAAAACGTCTCAGCACTCCCTCCACTCCGTCTAAAAAGCCCCAGGCCCCGGCCTCGCCCGTACCGTGGATCCCCTCATCCGTGCTGATCCTGATAAATAAATATTTACTTGCCGGAATGATCTCCAAACCAGTAATCTTCATAATATGGTCACCTCATTCTTCATTAATAAAACGGAAACATGATAGGCAGTGTAAAAATGCAGACAATAGTGATCATAACCGCCAAAGGTGTTCCGCATTTCAGATAATCCTTTAGTGAATACCCGCCCGGCCCCATGATCATGATCTGGCAGGGAGCCGCCATGGGGGTCAGAATAGAGGTACAACTGGCAATGAGCACGCCCATCACAGCCGCCCTTGGGTCCACTCCAATCTTTACACAGGCAGCTGCTACCAATGGAATGAAAATAGTCACGGTTGCCAGATTGGACATCACCTGGGTCAGAATGAATGGGATAATGAAGAACACTGCCATGATGACATAGGGGTTGGTGGTATTGCCCAACAGGGAGATCATCCAGTCCGCCACCACATCCCCGGCCCCTGTTATCTTGATGGCGTCCGAGAGGGCCAGCACACCGGCAAACAGGAACACGGTGGGCTGATGAATGGAACCCAGGGCCTCGCGCTCCGACAGCACGCCGCACAGGACCAGGAGGCATGCCCCAATGGAGGCGGTAAGGTACATCTTAATTCCGGTCACGGATTCCAACAGCATACAGGCAATGGTGCCCAGGATAAGGATGACAGCCACCTTTTCCTTGGAAGGTGTCAGATGGCTGGCCGTGTCCTTTTTCTGAATGTTATCTGAAAACTGGGAATTATCAATGTCAGGCATGAGACGGTAGCCGATAAATACCATGTAGGCCAGTGAAATCAGCAGAATGGGGATTCTGGCAATGGTAAAATCCCAGATTGAAAACGGGATGGAAGCGCCCGCCTTGATCATAACATCGCTCCAGGTCATATTGCTGGCCCCCTGTCCCAGGAATGTCATGGCGGTAGCTATGTTGGCAATAGCCATGGCGGGAAACAGCATCTTGCTGCGGCTGGTGCCGATCTCATTGGCAATCCCCACCAAAAGGGGAATCATGATGGCGGCCGTGGCTGTGGCGCTGGTCAGGCAGGCCAGGAAACCGGCCACTAAGGATGAAATCAAAATCAGCATTTTGGGATTATTTTTGTAGCGGACCACCAGTTTCTGGGCTCTGTCCAGCAGACTGGTCTTGGTCAGTGCAGCGCCGATCACAAACATGGCAACAAACATGACCACGTTGGTGTTGATGAAACCGCTTAAGGCTTCGGCCGGCTTCATCACACCGGTAAGAATAAGGGCGAGAATGATTCCCGCTGAAATGATGGAAAATGGGATTTTTCCCGATAAAAACGCTATGATGGTACATAGCAAGATAATGAGCGTAATCTGTAAAGGTGTCATGGTTTCCTCCGTATGGTTAGAGTATCCCGGATCCTTTTAATGTCCGGGAGTACTCATTCTTCAATGACCGCGCCGTCCTTTGATATACTTATCATAATGCAGTCAAATGCAGATGTACAGCTCAATATTTTCAACATTTATCAACTTTAATTCAATATTTTACGTAATCGTCCAGACGAAGAAACTGAACGGTTACTATTTTACCGGATATGCTTTTTGCAGATACGGTGAAACACATTGATCTCCTCTGTCAGCATGGATTCCTCCGGATGTGCGGTGACCAAATTCCTGGATAAGGGTTTCTCACCCACGGACAGGGGGGCAATCTCCTCATGGAACAGATTATTAAATATCATGTGGTCCAGCGTGATCATCAGGGCATGGGTGTACGCCACACAGGCCAGGCCGCTGCGTGAGGATCCCAGCTCATAAGCGATATCCGGCTTCAGCTGGTAATAACCGTACAGATTATCCGCATAGGTACGGTACGGGGAACCGGGCATCAGCATTACATTGGGTTGATCACAGCAGTACGAAAGGTCGATCCAGGGATATCGAAATCCCGGTTTTGAAACAGCCTTCCGTACCACCGGATGCGTCCCCACCGCTGCCATCACCAGCTCACACTGGTGGACCGTTTCATAGCAGAAGCCATGCTCCTGCTTATCCATCACGGCCAGCAGCACGTCCAGCTGGCGCCCCTTTACCATCTGGACCAGCTCCCCCACGGTGCGCTCGTGCATCAGGATTCGGATCCCCGGAAATGCCTCCTTAAGCTCCGGCAGGATAAAGCGGAACATGACCTCCGTAAAGGTGGCCTGGACCCCGATGCGTATCACCCCCCTGCTCATACTGGAAAAACTGCCCATCTGCGTGTCCAGTTCCCGCTGGATCCGCTCGATCTCCCCTATCTTCTGAACATAATACTCCCCTGCCTGGGTCAGCACAAACCGCTTGCCCACACGGTGGAACAGCTTCACCTGAAGCTCAGACTCCCTGGCCTGGACAAATTTACTTAAGGCAGACGGGGTAATGAACAGGTTCTCCGCTGCTTTCGTGATGCCGCCGCAGCGAGCCACCTCCAAAATGTATTCAATTCCTTTGTCCATGTCTCCCACCTGACCTTTGCAGCTGCAGGCTTACCAATTATAATATTTGATCAAAGCCTGCGTTCCCAGTTCTCCCATGCCTTCCCGCTCCAATTCCTTATACATGGAAAGGACGTCCTCCAGCACCTTTAACTCCGTATCCGCTGCCCTGGCTTCTTCATCCGCCAGGTTCATATCCTTGATAAAATGCTTGATAAAGAATCCAGGCCGGTAGTCGTCCTGCAGCGCCTTTGAAGCCACGTTGTTCATCTGCACGCTGCCGGCGGCTCCTGTGGAAATGGACTTTAGCATTGTGTCCACATCCAGCCCCACATTCCTGGCATAGACCATTGCCTCACAAGCCCCTGCCAGGGCTCCCGCAACCGCAATCTGGTTACACATCTTGGTGTGCTGTCCGTTTCCTGCCCTGCCTTCATAATCAATATTTTTACCCATGGCCTGAAGGATGTTCAGGCAGACGTCAAAGTCTTCCCTGTCACCGCCGGCAAGAATGGTCAATGTTCCATCCTTTGCCCCCTTGTCGCCTCCTGTCACCGGAGCGTCCAGGGCGTGAAGACCTGCTTTCTTTGCCTCCTCATAAATCCGCACAGCCAGTCTGGGACTGGTGGTTGTCATATCGATCAGATATGTGCCGGGATCCGCATTGGCAATGATACCGCCTTCACCAAAATAGATGTCCTCCACATCCTTTGGATACCCCACAATACTGATCACAGCCTGTCGTCCCTTGGCGCATTCCCCCGCGCTTTTGCACCAGACTGCTCCTTCGCTAATGATATCCTCCACCTTTGATCTTGTTCTGGTATAAATAGCAACCTCATAGCCCGCCTTCATCAAATTGCGCACCATGGATTTTCCCATGATCCCCACGCCAATAAAACCTATTTTTTTCATTTACCATTACCTCCTACAGATATGGGGAAAGGCCCCCCGTTTTTTCCAGGCTCATCTCCCAATATATCACTTTTTTTCAAATTATCAAGCCATACTCCCAAGGTGGTAAAACAAAAATTTCTTACCCCTTGATCCCATCCATGGCGATCCCATCCACCAGATACCTCTGAAATATGATGAAAAAAATGATGACCGGAAGCAGCGAGATCACCGACATTGCAAACAACCCACCATAGTTGTTGTAGGAGTTAGGGTCCAGGTACATGTTGAGAGCCAGGGGGATTGTGAATTTACTAACACTATTCATAAAGATCAGGGGCTGGAAAAAGTCCTGCCAAGTCCAGTAAAACGCAAAGATGGAGGAAGTGACAATGGCCGGCTTCACAATAGGGATCAGGATCCGGAACAGAATCGCCAGCTTGCCGCACCCATCGATCTCAGCCGCTTCATCCAATTCCCTGGGAATCCCCCGGAAGAACTGGACCATAAGGAAAATAAAAAACGCGCCGCCAAAAAACCAGGGTAGGACCAGGGCGGTCCTGGTGTCGATCAGGTGCAGCCTTTTCAGTATAATATACTGGGGTACTACCATAACCTGGGGGGGAATCATCATGGTCAGCATTACACATCCGAACCAGAATCCCGAGAATCTGAACTTGATCCTGGAAAGTGCATAGGCTGCAAACAGGGATGTGATCACACAACCGGCTGTACCGGCCACGGTGACGACCAGGGAGTTCATGAAAAATGTGATAAATCTGACTCCACCCACCCCTGAAAAACCGCTTTTATAGTTTGTAGCCCCATCCCAAATCTTAGGAATCAGGGAATAGGTGTCAAGAAACATGGTATCATTGCTCTTAAAGGAGCTGGCCAGCAGCCACAAAAGGGGATAGATCATAAGGAATCCCAGAATGCATGCCCCCATATGGAACCTTATGGAATGGATCCGTTTCTTTGTATGCATACCCATTTTTTATTCCTCCTCCGACTCGTAGTAAACCCAATTTTTCTGGGTCTTGAAGATAATGACGGTAAATACCGCGATAATGGCCACCAGAATCCATGCCAGGGCGCAGCTGTATCCCATATCAAAATAGGTAAAGGCCCTGCGGTACAGATAAAGCACATAGGACAGCGTGCTGTCAAGAGGACCTCCGTCCGTGATCACATAACTCTCTGTAAATACCCTGAATCCGTTGATGATCTGAAGGATCAGGTTAAAGAAAATGGTGGGGGTCAGCATGGGAAGGGTGATGTGCAAAAACGTGTATCCGGGTCTGGCTCCGTCCACCATGGCGGACTCATACAGTGAAAATGGAATCTGCTTCAGGGCCGAAAGAAAGATGAGCATGGAAGAACCAAACTGCCATACTCCCATCAGCACAATTGCGCCCAGGGCCGTCCTGGGATTTCCCAGGAAAGAGGTAGTCTGGTTGACCCCTACCAGGGATAACAGAGTCATGACAACCCCCTTGCTTCCAAAGATCTGCTTCCACACGACCGATACCGCAATGCTGCCTCCGATGATGGAAGGCACATAGTACAGCGTCCTGTAAAGCCCCAGGCCTGCATGCTTTTTATTTAACAGCATGGCTACGAACAGGGCAAATGCCAGACGCAGCGGAACCAGTACCAGCACATAGGTGAAGGTCACTTTCAGGGCCTGTATAAATGTGTCATCCTGTGTAAACACCCGGATATAGTTTGCAAATCCGATTATCTGAGGCTGGTTCAAAAGATTAAAATTGGTAAAAGAATAATACATGGATATGGCGGCCGGTATCAGCCACATGCCCACAAATCCCATGAGCCACGGCGTCATAAGAAGATAGGCCACCGCGTTATCCGCTGTTTTATAGACTGATTTGTTCTTTCTGCGCTTCATAACTTCTCCTCTTTGAATGGGAGGGGACTGCTTTGATGCGCAGCCCCCTCCCTCTGTTCTGTATGGTACCTGTCCTGTTCAGCCGGTACCTGTCCTGTTAACCAATATCCACCCTGTTCAACTAGTGCCTGATCAATTGCTCCTTGCCAGGATTGCGTCTGCATCCTTTCTGAACTTGGCCGCAGCCTCCTCAGGACTGGTCTGCCCGTAAAATACACTGTATGCAGTATTCTTAAATACCTCATTGATCTCCGAAGTTCCGGCAGGGTCCGGAGCAGGCGTCTCCCCGCAGAGAGCCTGTGCTGACTCAACCGCCTCAAACATGGCCTTCTGCTGGTCATTGAGCTTGCCTGAATTGACCATATAGTCACGCACGGTGGATGATGCAGGAGTTCCTCTTTCCGCCATCATAATATCATTGGCCTCCTCCGAGTTCATGAACCAGTTAATAAACTCCGCTGCTTCCTTTTTGACCTTGGACGTATCCGCAATGGAGAAGAACATTCCGGGCTTCAGCCACAGTCCCTTTGCATCCGAGCCGTCCAGCATGGGCGGTGTCACGATTTTTAACTTATCATTGACCGCGCTCATCTTGGAGGCGTAGTTATTCCACTCATAGATAAAACCACCCTCCCCGGTAACCACTGGTCCGGCCTCCTGGCCCAATGCCTGGATCTGAGCATGTTCATCCGGATTGGGAACCGCGCCTTCATCAATGAGCCCCATCCACATTTCCAGGAAATCCGTGTACAGCTTATCATCCGCATATCCCAGGGATTTATTGTCATCTGCAAACAGATCTGAACCATGCTGGCGTACCCAGTATTTAAACATATTCATGTCATCCACCACACCGTAGGCAACCGCACCGTATTTTCCGGTCTTTTCCTTAATGACCTTTACATCATTGGCAAACTCATCCCAGGTCCAGCTGCTGTCCGGTTCTTTAATACCGGCATCTGCCAGCACGGCCGGATTGTATCCCATGACTGCGTAGGAGCTTGAAAGGACCATTCCTGTCAGCTTGCCATCGATCATCCCGGAGTTTAACAGGTTCTCATCAATCCCTGATACTTCGATGGTTCCGTCATCCACATAAGGCTGCAGGTCAGCCAGGGAGTTATTTCTTGAATATGTGCTTATGTACAGATAATCCATCTGAACAATATCAGGCATGGCCCCGGAAGCCGCTTGTGTGGCCAGCTTGTCAAAATAACCGTCCCAGCCTGAGGGCATTGCCTCAAATCTCACGTTGGGATGGGACTCGGTGTAGAGATCTAAAAGTTTCTGGGTATAATCATGCCTTCCCTGGCCACCCCACCAGGTAATCTTTAAGGTAACCGGTTCTCCCGTGCTGACACCGCCGTCCGTCTGCGTGTTTGTAGCCTGGGCCGCTTCTCCCTGGGTTGTTCCTCCATTGTTTCCCGATGTTCCGCTCCCTGAGCCACAGCCAGCTGTGGTCAATACCATGGCAGCTGCCATTCCCAGAGCCGCCCATCTTGTCATACGCTTTCTCATAACATACACCTCTCCTTTTTCATTGATCTGTTACTGTTTGTCATTCCCATTGAATGACTTTATTATAACCGGACTATCTCCTAAAATGAATGGATTTAACAGATTACATATCTGAAAAATTCCGACATTGGATCATGTCTTCAAATTCCTTACCATCTGCTTTGGGATATCATAAAAAAGTAACGCCCACTTTTTAGAAAAAGCGAGCGTTACCATCCCAATAAACCACACCAATAGATCTGCTAAGTTGCACGATTTAACGCAACTATCGTGTTCCTGTATTCTGACGGCACCATCCCCGTCACCTTTTTAAACACCTTTGCAAAATACTGCCCATCAGCCGGATAGCCGATGCGCACCGCCAGGTCCGATATGCGGATCTCCGGGTCATATTCCATGAGCCGCCGGGCCAGGCCAATGCGTATGCCCATGAGAAATGCAGAGTATTTCTCATGCATATGTTTGTAAAAGAAACGGCCAAAATAATCCTCATTCATAAACAAAATCTCCTTTGCCAGATACTGAAGCGTCAGTTCGGGATCAGAAAGGTTTTCATAGATGGCGTACAGGATCTGTTTCATGCGCTGTTCCTCCTTGCCCTCTCCCATGGATAAATGCAGGTGTCCGGCACAGGTTTCTATGACAGGCCGCAGAATCTCCCAAAGTTCCCCGGCAGTCCTCTTTTCCACGCACCTGCTCAATTCACTGCCTTCCGCCATTTCCCCGTCCCCCCACAGCACCTTCAGGGCTGCAGCATAGGCCCGTTGTATTTCATCCAGGGAAAGTCCGCGTATTTCCATCTTTACATATGATGCATAGATCTCAAACAAAATCTCCCCATATGTTTTTGCAGACCGGATACGGCCGTAATCCACCACAAATGAGGAATCCTGGCTCGCCTCCCGGTGCAGGGACCAGTTCAAAAACTCCTGTTTCTCCTCCACTTCCCCCAAATGATACAGTTCCTCGATCTGACAATAAAGCTGATACACTGTCTCAATGCTTCCCACATCGCTCATGGCAAAGCACAGCCTTGTCTTTCTATATTTTCCAAACTCCTTTTGCACCTTAAGGGCCAGAGGGGGCATGCTGTCCGCAAACTCTGCGGGCAGCAGATAGATCATCCGCTTTCCCGCCACGGTACTCATGATAACCTGTTCCCCGCCCATAAGTTCGATCAGTATATTGGTCAGGGCAAACCGGTCCAGCTGGTCGAAATCCGCGTCCATTTTTACCGCAAAAAGAACAAATTCATCCTTCCGCTCCCCCAGGAACTTTTTTAGAAGGAATTCATCTGACCTGGAAAGCTGGCGCCTGGTGATGAGTTCACCCAGGATCTGCTCCTTTACATGGGGCAGCATCCGCTCCAGTGCTCCCTGGTATTCCTTGGCTGAAACCTCATTTTCCTTTTTCCTGGTAAGCTCTTCCCCAACCTTTAAAAGCACCTCCACAATGGTTTCCTCATTACAGGGCTTCAGGATATAGTGCCGGATCCCCAGTTCCATGGCTTTGCTGGTATACCCGTACTCCCCATAACCGGAGAGAACCACAAACATCATATGGGGATACGATTCCTGGCACCTGCGGATCAGCTCAATCCCATCCATAACCGGCATCTTGATGTCGGTGATCACAATGTCCGGCACCAGCATCCGTATCTTATCCATAGCCTCGATCCCGTTCCATGCCATATCCACCAGTTCCATATCCACCTTTTCCCACGGAATGGTCTGAGCCATGATCTCCCTCTCAAGGTCCTCGTCATCCACGAGCATTACTTTATACATCCGGTTGTTCCACCTCCATCCTGGGAATCAATATTTTTACAGCTGTTCCCTGTCCGCTGGCACTTTCCACCTTAAACACAGCCATTTGGTCATACGCCATTTTCAGGCGCTCATAGATATTTTTAAGCCCGATGCCATGGCCTGTGGGCTTAACGGTAAATGACCGCACTGCTTCCAGCTCCTCCTGCGTCATCCCGGGGCCATTGTCCCTTACCTCGATCCGGATCTGATCCCCTTCTTCCTGGACGCTGACCTCTATGGTACAGGGGGTCAGCATTTTTTCCACTGCGTGATAAATAGCATTTTCCACCAGCGGCTGCAGCGTCATGTGGGGGATCAAGCAAGACTGAGTCACATTCACATCCACCTGAAAATCCACGCGTTTCTGGTAGCGGTACTTTTGGATCACAATATACTTGTTCAGCATATTGATCTCCTCTCCCATGGTAAAAAACTGCTTAGAACTTAATGCCGCGCGCAGGATCTCCCCAAGGGCTACGGTCATATCTGCGGCCTCCTCATTTCTTCTCGCCCGTACCATCCAATGTATGCTGTTCAGGGTATTATAGAGGAAATGAGGGTTGATCTGGGCCTGAAGCATTTTATACTTTGTATCCTTTAAAAGCAGCTGCTTCTCATAATTTTCATAGATCAAATGATCGATCTTGTCCAGCGATACCTTAAACTCCTGGGTCAGCAGACCGATCTCATCACCACGCCCGTCTTCGCCCAGGTAATCCCTGGCACGCTTAAAATCACCAGTTTCCACGATCTGCATACTCTGTGTCAGCTGTTCCAGCGGCCTGACGATCATATGGGCCAGCTTTTTAAGGAACAGGGAGGAAACGGCAAATAAGGCCAGAAACCCCGCCACCATCATATTGCGCAGCGTCTGGTTCTGTCCGTATATTTCTGAATATGGAAACATGTTCACATAGGTCCAACCTGTCTTGGCAGACTTGAGATGGCACAAAAAGTACCGCTGGCCATTATTTCTGATGATCTGGTACCCCTTATCTCCCAATATTTGGGGAACCATATCCATCATGTGCTCCTGATTTTCATAGATAAGCCCCTCATCCGAGTATACGCACAGAGCCGAGCTCTCCGCCTCCAAACGGTTTATATTCTTCTCGATCATCCCCGCCACATCACTGGTGATGAGGAGCGTGCCCAGATACTCCAGGCTGGAGTCTATATGCTTGCGTATATCCCGTCCTGAAAGCAGATAGGGATACTGTTTCGTAGGCTGCTGAACCACATAGGCTCCTCTGGCTTCATGGATGGTTTCCATAAATGCCTCATATCCCCCGGGATCCGGGGATCCGGTGGATGTCCCGGCCACGATCTGGGTGCTCTCCTCATCCGTGTATACAATATTGGAGATCATCCCCGCATTGGTCAGTTCATTGTTTAACAGCATACGCAGGTTATATATATCCGCAGTATATTCCGCGGTAAAATGCTTTACGCTCTTGATATGGCTTAGCAGCTCCTGTATCTTTGTATCAATGGCCACATAGTAGGACAGAGCCTCCACCTGGTCCAGATTCTGGTTCACCTCCTGGATAAAGAAATCCAGCTCCTGGACCGATTTCTGGTACAGGTTGTCGTCATATATATTAAATGCGATCCGCAGTGCCACAAGACTGAACAGACAGCAGAAGCCCATGATCAAAACGTAAATGGCGATCATCTTTTGCGCCAGTTTCAGATTCCTGAACTTGTTGTGCCAGTATCCTTTTTTGATCTGCATATGGGCCTCCTTTTTAGAGTTACTATCTATTTTACCATATTCAGGAGTTAAGTCCATCTTGTTTCTTCTTCATTGCCTGGTACATCTCATCATCCGTCAGGTGATTCTCCTCATTGAGAAGCAGAAGGATCCGGCTGTCTCTTTCCGAATAGATGACCTTTCTCTGCCAGTGATAAAAGTAGGGCCCGTCATCCATATTCCTTACATAACCCATGAGAAGCCGTATCAAATAGGCGGTTTCTTTTATATCTGTCTGGCAATCATTGTCATAAAATCCCTTCCATTTGCCATGGCCGCAGGCTCTCATGGCCTCATCCGCCTTCTGAAACCAGTCCGCTGACTGTCCGAGGCGGTAAAATGTTATCATATACTCATGATCCAGCCATGCCTCATAGGCACTGACAAACAGAAGAACACCCTGAATACAGAATGCATGAAGCTTAACCTGGAGAAGAAGGGAATCCTCCCACAGACGTCCACCATCATCAGATAGATTGGCACACCGCTCTAACAGTTCAAATACCGCATCACTTCTGCTCCTACACACCTGGCCGAACCAGCGTATCTGGGCCGCAAATGTATCCATGGGGGCACACCACTCCAGTTCTTTACATGGACCGGCAACACTTCCCTTCATCCAATGATGGATAAATACACGTGTAATGTAGTTATAGAATTGTTCGCCTGCATGCTCGTCTTCCTCTTTGCCGTAAGGAACCATGACTTTAAAATAATCCTGAAAGCACTGCTTCATACCGGTTATAACCGGATCCGGCAGAAGGGCGCTTGGGTTGGCCGCAGCGCCTTCCCTACCCCGATAATATTTCCTAATATATTCCTCCAGATGATCCACCGTACCCTTCCTTTCTCCGTTCCACAGGGAAGAAATATAATCCAGCGGATAGACATGGGGCTTAATATTGGAACAGTTGATCACCCAAAAATCCTTCACGCCATGTTCAAAAGCCTGGGATAACTCTTTTCCTACAAACTCCATGGAATTAGGTATCATGGTGAGAACATTGGCTGCCTGCAGGTCGTAAAACGATACGTGGTAATATACCCCGTGTTCCTTATCCTTCAGGTGTGTTCCCGGCAGTGATGCCACCCTTGGGTTATGGTTCCACTGCCTCCGGGAAACCATTTTCCCGTATCCATTGTCCGCCCATATCATGATCACATCCCCGGGAAGGCGAATGTATCCCTGCTGGTACAGCTCCGTAATCTCACCGTACAGGTTGACACAGTACACAGGTTCCTCCACATAGGTTCTCACCAGACCGTACTGTTCCATCATAATAGAACTGATCAGCTCTCCCCGCTTCTGCGGCGTATCATACAGCGGGTCCTGTTCCCAGAAGGGGGTATCTCCCTGTCCCCTGAACCCCAGGTTCCAGATGACCTTTTTGTGCCTAAGAAGCTTTACGCTGTCCTCCCACAGTCCCCTGAACAGCTGGGGATATTCCTTAAATGAAGGATTTTTGTCCGGATATGCCCGCAGGAACATCTCCGCCCCCAACGGCTCCGCATGGTGCTGGGTGATCCACAAACCCATATCGGATGCCAGTTCCGCATATCGCTTGGAATTAAGGTCGGTGCCCGGGATCACCATATTTCCGCCGCACCGCAGCAGGGCTTCAAAAGCCATCTCCCATGGATAGTCAAGATTTCGGCCGCCGTCCCAGTGGCTGATGAGAACCTCATCATTGATAAACCAGCCCCTGAATGTTACGGGTCTGGGAGAGGATTCATACACAGATACCGGAACCGTTACGCTCTCTTTTGGTTTAAATTCCTGGTCGTTCCAATACCAAAAAGGCTCGATCCCAAGATAACTCCGGCTGAGATGGCAGAGTGCATAAATTATGCCAAGGTCACCTGATGCTTCTATCTCCATCTTGCATTGACCGGTCACCTTCAGGCGAAACTGCTCCCGCACCGGTTTGCTGCCCGCCTGACCGCTTTCCCGGGACCGGATCAGGCGGATAACCCCCTTTTGCTGTTCCTCTGTTACCCTGGCCGTGGTCATCTCCAAATCCCTGTAAAATCGCCTGACTGCCCGTTCTACCGGCTCGCTGTCCCAGGATCCCTTATCGATGACAACATTTCTGTTCAATAAAAAACCTTCCATACTAATACACTCCTCCGGCCATATTTTCTTTTATTTTACAAAAAACAGTCTTGGATTAGAATGGAAATTTCCTGGAACTACTCTGTAAAATTCCGACACAAAGGCTTTAGACCTTATCTTTCCCCCATACAGCGCATCATGATTTACCTTCCCCCATACAGCGCAAGTTCCTTTAACTGAAGTTCATCATATTCCCTGTATACTTCCTCTACGCCGGCACCCTCACAGAGCTTGACGCTAAGCTCTTTCATCGTGTTCCAGGTATTAAAATGCAGCGAAAAGTCCTAATTTGGTACCTGGCGGCCGATCTCTGATCCGCCCCTACCACACAGACCACACCGCCAGGCAGCACGGGCAGGGCTGTCATTTCCACGTTAAAAGGATAATCGTGGGAAGATGCCTTTGCCCGACAGATGGAGCTGATACAGGCACAGTTTCCTTCTGAAAAATAGGATATCTCCTCCTCCGTATTAGGCAAGGTGGCAAATGTACGGTCCACATCCAGATATCCTTCATCGATCATGGTCTGAAGGAACAGGAAACCATCTCTCATGTAAGTGCTCACAGGTGTCTCGCCAGCTGCCAGATCTGCCACCAGTTTATCACTCCGTGGATCCTGGTATAAAGGGCCAAGGCCGGCACACATGGCCGGCACCCCTTCTCCTCAATGTATGGCAGTTTGATTGTATCACACGCTATAGAGGCATGCAATGAAACATTGATCTTCTGCTGGATAAACCGGGAGTATCCATTGCCCTTGGCTCAACCAGTTTTTCCATGGTCCTTCCATGATAAACAGCGTCCGGCTGCGGCATGTTCTCATAATCTCAACTTATCAGCCCCACCCACCGAAGAATCCAGATATATTTTCCCATTTCCATAGGGAGCAGTTTTATATTTCCCCACGCATCATTCCCCGGATCCGGCCCAAAGGATGCCCGGCGGCCTGCCTCCCCGCAGCCTGCCGTTTAGCTGCCTTTGGCCCATGGACCAGTTCCTCCCTCCCAGCCTCTCTGACAGATATCTGAAAGTCCTCATTTGCAGCACACGCAACCATGTAATCCTCGTATTGAAACCAGTGGACGAACCGCCCCTCATTTTCATATACCGCTCCCGCTGCAAACCCGGTCCCCAATAGTTTCAAAGCCGCCTCACACTCTGTCCACATCCTTGTAAACTGTATGGACTGTTCCTTTTCCGGCGTTTGTTTAAGACGTACCTGCTGTTCCCCGGAAAACACCTTTCTTACAGATGGCCAGTGGATATCCATGATTCTCTCCATGTCCACCCCGATCTCCATATCCGCAATGGCCAGGGCCACATAATTCCCGCTGTGGGACAGATTAAAACAGATCTCCCCGGACCTCAGCATGGGCTTTCCATACCTGTTCCTTATGAGCTGTCCATCACTCCATACCCCCAGATAAGACTTCAGCAGGAAGCCTGCCGTCAATTCCTGGCATGCCTCCTGCTTTACCTTTATATTCCTGTATTTTTCAGCGTAATACTGAGGGATGCTGTGGATAAACTCATCCCCATGTGCGGCAATCCGGTCTGCATCTGCGATGATTATCTTTACTTTTTGCATCATTATTACCTCATGAGCCGCCTTACCATCATTTTCTGAAACGCGTCAACGCCCACGCCCACGTAGATAACTCCCACCAGCATGGCGATCCCGATCTGGACCGGCAGGGTGCCGATCCGGTCCACTTTCACGGGACCCATGATAGTAAGGCCGATGGCCCATCCGCACAGCCAGGCCGGTGTATAGATCACCTTTGCAAGTGTCTCCCCAACGATCACCGCAATCCCTCCCAGAATGAACAGGGTAAGGTACAGCTCCACATTGGGATTCCACGGCAGGATTTCCATGATCCACACCGCGGTCAGCGCCCATAGATCGCCCAGCAGGAAACCAAGGCTGATCTTAAACGTATCCTGCCGTCTATTGCCGTTGGCCACAAATAGTCCGGCGCAGATCAGAGCCACGGCTCCGGTATCCACCCCTATAAAAGGCGCCAGCACAGCCCAGACCGGAGGCATAAACGCAATGCCAAATGCCAGGGTCAGCATATTGATTGTCTTTATCCTTTTTTCTTCCATATCCGTCACTCCCAGTCAAAACCGTCCCATACCGGCTTTCCTGTGTATGTTTTCAGTTCCTCCCCGCCTTCCAGCACGCGGATGGCTCCGGCAGCCATGGCTTCCATCTCAAACTCTCCGGGATAGGCTGTCACCGGTGCGATAAAGGAACATGCATCTGTGATCTGTTTTACAAGGTCCTGGTTATGTACCATGCCGCCGCCCAGCAGAATGCCGTCCACCTGTCCGTGAAGCGCGGCTGCCATGGAGCCGATGCACTTTTCGATCTGGTAGATCATGCTGTCCCAGAGCATTTCCGCATACCGGTCCCCCGATGCAGCGCGGTCCGTCAATTCAATGGCGTCCGAGATTCCCACGTGGTTTTCAAATCCCCCTGTTCTGGTGCAGAGTTTTCTCACATCCGCCACTCCCAGGCCGCTGGTTTCCATATATTCCAGAAGGTTTGCCACGGAAATGCTTCCGCATCTGGTAGGCGCCATTGGCCCCTCCCCTCCCACAATATCATATCCATCGATCATCTTTCCCCTGCAATGGGCGGATACGGAAATGCCTCCGCCGATGTGGCATACCACATAATTGCACTCCTCATAGGCCCTGTCCATCACATTCCGGCTGTGGCGGATCGCCGTCTCCTTCAAATTCAGCGCATGGAGATGGATGATGCGGTACACTCCTTTGATACCGGTCATACGCGCCAGTTCCTGGAGTTCGTCCACATCCGGCGGATTAACCACCATTGCCTTGGCGCCATAGGTTTCTGCAAATTCATGGGCCAGCTGCGGGCCCAACGCGGCCGGGTGGATCACGCCATTGGCGCAGGTCCTTGCATGTTCCAGCATCAGATCCGTCACCCCATAGGTTCCGCCCTCCACGGCCAGCAGACCGCCGCCCCGGCCCACAAATACATCCACATCCTCAAGGCTGATACCCGCCTCCTTAAGAAGCTTTAAAATGGTATCCCGGCGGTAGGGAAGCTGTTCCGGCAGGGTCTTAAATTTCCCAAGCTCATTTGCCTCGTGGGAAACATTCCGGGAATACAGGCATTGATCTCCTTCAAACAGCGCAACCTTTGTGGAGGTGGAGCCGGGATTGATGGTCAGTACTTTATATGCTTTCATGCTGTGTCTCCTTACCTTTTACTTCCAGCAGCACGCACGGCGCTGATGACAATATTTCCTTTTATTTCGGAAACCGGAGCGCCTCTGGAGCAGTCACATACCACTTTGTTAAATCCCTGAAGCATGGGTCCGTAGGCATTGGCATGGCCAAACTGCTGGATCAGCTTCACTCCCACATTTCCCACATTCAGGTCCGGCCAGATGATCACATTAGCCTTTCCTGCTACCCGGCTTTCCCTTGGCACCTTTTTAAGCGCCACCTGGGGTGAAACGGCCGCGTCAAACTGAAATTCTCCATCGATGGCAAGATCCGGGCGCTGCCCATTGGCAATTGCCACCGCCTTAGCCACCTTATCCACCAGCTCTCCCTGGCCGCTTCCCAGAGTGGAGTAGCTGACCATGGCACACCTCGGCTCCCAATCCAGAAGGCTGCTCACCGTATCACAGGCGGAAATCGCAATATCCGCCAGCTGTCCCGCATCCGGATTGGCGCACACAGCGCTGTCACCGATCGCCAGAAGGCTTCCTTCGCTTCCCCTGAATCCCGGAATATCACATAGTCCGATACTGGATATGGTGCTGATTCCCGGCATCAGGCCGATCACCATCTGCCCGGCCAGCAGCACATCTCCGGTGGTGTTGTCAATTCCCGCAAAGGTCACATCCGCTTCATCCACGGCCTGCATAACCATGGCGTAATACAATGGGTTCTGCATCCGGCGGTTCAGCGCCTTCTCCTTTAACATGGCCTGGGGCAAGTCCACATACCGGTCAATCAGGCTCTTTTTATATGTCTCCTCCCTGATATCCACGATTGTGAAAATACTCTCCTCATATCCCTTTTCGGATAATGCCATCCTGATCTCATCCCCATACCCGACAAGCACAGGAATAATATATCCCTCTTTGCCCGTCTCATAAGCCGCCTGCATCATCTTCTCATTGAGAGCCTCCGGAAATGCGATCCGCTGGGGATTCCTTTTTGCTTTTTCATAAATCTGATCCAGTACACTCATAATTGATTCCTCCTGACAAATTTCCTGGAGTCTGTTTGAAAAATCCTCTACAGTTCTATTCCCTACAGTTCTTTTTCAATCAGATCCGTCAGATCTCCAACGGTTGCACAGGCGCTGGCCTCTGAAAGCATCAGCTCCACATCCAGTTCATTTTCAATTTCCGACACAAGGGCAACCATCTGCACGGATGCGCCTCCCAGATCCTCTTTAAAAGATGTGGATGTGTTCAGATCCTTTACATCCTTTTTGTATGACATGGCTACCATCTGAAGTACCTGTGCTTCTAATTCTTTTCTGTCCATTTTATTCTCCTTTTTGTCATTTTCTATCATTATTTCTTTATATGATCCATAGATTGCTGTTCTTCTTATGATCCGCGCATTACTGCTCTTCATCTGATCCGGACATCACTGCTCCTGGTCCAGATCAAACACAACCGTCTTATAACCGCCTTCTCTCTGGAAGATAGACGCATGGCAGTTCAGCGGAAGCTTGGCCGACAATTCCTTACGGTTTTTCTTGCTGATGCCGCGGACCACCGCATTTAACCGGGATCCTTCCTCCAGCTCCACTTCCCCGTAGGCGTATTTTCCCAGGTTCTTGTACTCCGGCTTGGATGAAAGGGCGGCCGGAAGTACGATGGAATGCAGTTTGGCCTTGCCGCTGATCTCATACCACTGGGTTTCATAATTACCGCACTGATTGCAGGCATAAACCGGAGGGAATTCTACATTTCCGCATAACGGGCATTTGCGTCCCAGAATCTTTCCCTCCTCCAGGCCCTCATAAAATGTCTGTACCACCTTTTCTAATTGAATGCTCATCATCACACCTCCTGTTGATCTATTGTACGAAGCAGGACAGCGGCAACGTTCTGGGCGCCGCCATATCCCCTTAACATTGCAGTCTTAGGCTGTTTTTTTACCTGGTGCTCACCGCACTCGCCCCACAGCTGCTTGCAGGCCTCATAGACATCCGCCAGCCCCGATGCCGCATGTGCATGGCCAAAGGAGGTGCGCCCGCCGTTTGTATTGATCGGTTTATCCCCGTCCCACGCCGTGCGTCCGTCACAGATGTATTTCCAGCCCTCGCCGTATGGAAGATATCCGGCGATCTCCGCCGACACCAGGTGAGAGGTGATGATAAAATCATTTGCATAGAACAGGTCCAGGTCATCCCCGGACATGCCTGTGAGTTCGTATACCTGACGCACCGCTTCCTCTGTGGCGCGTACCTCAAAATGAGGTGTGGTGGCTTCACAGGCAGCGCTTCCGATTCCCAACACCTGGATGGGCCTGTGTTTCAGGTTCTTTGCGATCACCGGAACCATTTCCGTGGCGCACACAATGGCTGCGGCTGCGCCATCACATTTCAGTTCCACGCCTCCGGCGCGCAGGTAATCTCCCATTTTGGGGTTATAGGGGGAATTCATGTATTCGTCCAGCGTCATACCCGCTTCCTCTGCAAGGGACTCATATGTCCGTTTTTCCAGGGAAAGGGGGTTCACGGATGCATTCCGCCGGTTGTTGATACACATCCAGTTCAGGGCATCGTTCATCTGCTCGGCCGTGATGCCCCTGGTCCGCACATACCACTCCGCAGCATCGTCATAAATCAGTTCCTGGCCCGCCATCAGGCTTCTTGTGTAAGTGCGGTCATACAGCCATGACGTGGTCTTTAAAAACTTTTCCATGGTCATCTTGTCGCGCTTATACGGGTGCTTGGGGCTTTCCACATTGTCGGCCGGTGACGGAGTGCTGTCACCAAATTCCACCGCGCCTGTGAGAACACAGTTGTATTTTCCTGACGCCACTGCATTGACCGCCTGCTCAATGGCAAGATAACCTGTGCAGCATGCCTCCGAATGGTGGATGGATCCTTTTCCCTTCATTCCAAACCAGTTGGCAACCTGAACATTGGGTGTCAGATAGTTGGAACCGTTGAGCGGGCTTGCCTCACCGTGAAAATAAAAATCCACATCCCGCGGATTGACTCCGGCGTCCTCCATTGCTTTTAATGCCGCGTATCCGAACAGTTCCCCTTCGGTGAGTCCATCCGTCTCCGGATGATCTACCGTGTACATAAATGGGGTACAGCCCACGCCGATGATCGAAACGCTTCTGTTATATTTTCCTAGTGTACTCATAGACAGCTTCCTTCCTTTCCCTTTTTTCTCCCGTTTTTCTATTTACGATTGTGTGATTATTATATATAATAAAAGCACTGTTATCATCGTGTTTCCGGCTAATGATGGCAATTGCCGGAAGCTCATTTTTGTGCGGACGCACAATGCGAAATGGAGGGGTTATGGAATATCAGATCTTATTAGATAAACTGGAAAAGAAACACTATTATCCGCAGATATTCGGCAACAGGCAATCCAACTGCGATATGCTTAACATAAGGATCCTGACACCGGAGCAGAACCGTTTTGAGGAGACCGTCCTCTATCTGACCTCCACTGCTCTGCTCCCCCATAGGGACACGGTTTCCACATTTACACTGTTCTGTTATGGAGATGAGATTGACTTTTCTCCCTATGATGAAAGCGCATTTACCATTGTCTATTTTGGTCCGGAAATCTCACAGGCCCAGCTTTTTAATGTTACGCTGGAAAACCTGACCGAGCTGCAGCAGATCACAACCGGCATGCACATCCTGACCAATGCGCTGTTCTCCGGCAACGGCCTTCAGCACCTGATCGATACCGCTTCCCAGCTGTTTAACAATCCCATTTATGTGGTAGACCTGCAGAATAAATATCTGGCCATGTCCGCGGGCATTATACCGGATAATGATTTCTTCCGTGAGGAAAGCGCTTCCGGTTATATCAGCGAAAAAGGGATCCGGTCCATCCGGTTCAACCGGCTGGACGAGAAGGTCCGAAGCAGCGATACCGCCTACTACTTCATCAACGAGCTGGTCAAAAAGGGGATGCTGGTGGATGCGGTCCATATACAGGAGGTGGAGGTGGGCCATGTGATGATGCTGGAATCCGAGCATCCCTTCCGGGAATATGATGCGGACTTTTTCCACCGCTTCTGCAAACTGGTCTCCATGGAGCTGCAGAAGGATTCCGCCTATTCCAGAAACAGGGGTGTGATGTATTCCTACTTTCTGGCCGATCTTCTGAAAAATCCGCGGCAGAATGTGTCTGATATTAAGGACAGGCTGAAGGTCCTGGGTTACAGCCTGAAGGAGACATTTTATATTGTGGTCATCCCGCCGGTCAGCCACAGTTTTTCAGATCTGAAGCTGGAGGTCATTTTGGAGTATTTGAAAAAGATCTTCGGAGGCAGCATCTATTCCATTTATGAGGACAGTATCGTATTTCTCATCAGCCGGGCCATGGACCAGAACCTCAGTGAATACGAGATATCCCAGCTGTCGGAATACCTGTCGGCCAACCGCCTGAAGGCAGGGATCAGCAACTTTTACCAGAATTTGGAGGACACTCCCCGGTTCTACCGGCAGGCCATTGATTCCGTCCATCTGGGCCTGAAACTTAAGGACCCGGCCCCCATCTATTATTACAGCGACTATTATCTGTTCCAGATGCTGGAGCTGTATGAGAAGGAGGATTCTGAAATACGGTTTCTGATCCACCCGGGACTGATGAAGCTGTACTACTATGACAGGGAAAAGAACACTGATTTTATGGTGACTTTGAGGGAATACCTGACCCGGCCGGGGCAGCCTGCAAAGATTGCTGAAAATCTGCATATCCATAAGAATACACTGCTGTACCGGATGGGGAAGATTAAGGAAATTACGGATTGTGATTTTATCGAGGGAGAAGATTTTATGAATTTTAATTTGTCGGTAAGGATCATGAGGTATTTGGGGATGATTGAGTAAGAAAAAAGAGCCGGACCGGCTGAATTAACGGACCGGCTCTTTTCGTCTGTCTCACCGTCTGCAGGGAATGGGCTTGCGCGGACATTTCGGCTTGACCGCACCGGCCTTTACCACCGCGTCTTCTTCGCACACGCTCATACAGGCGCCGCACTGGGTACACTCATCCTGGTCAATAACGTGAACGAACCGTTTTTTCCCAAGAACCGCGTCCTCCTCACATTCGTCCATGCAGTCCCCGCAGCCCGTGCACCGGTCCGCCAGGATATGATAGGTCATAAACTTCCTGCATATACCGGCTTTGCATCCTTTTTTGCCGATATGCTCTTCAAAATCCCCGCGGTAAGTCTCAATGGCGGCCAGCACCGCGTCTGCGATTTCTTCCCCTGTCCCGCAGAGAGACTGGGTCTTCATCAGGCCGCAGAGTTCTTCCATCAGGCTTAGATCAGAGCTGCGGCCCTTTTTCTCCGTGATGTCGTTTAAGGTCATCTCCAGCTGGGTGATGCCCTCGTATCCGAATACACATTTTCCGCAGGTCCGGCATTCATTAGCGCGGACTTCATTCAAAAGGAGGTCTGCGATACATTCATTCTCTTTCAGGTTCTGAATTTTTTCCAATGTAGTCATCTCTCTTACCCCCTTAGTATTCGTTCCAGAGCTTTGGTCTGGCCAGCTGGAGGCGCAGGTCGCACTGGAGGCATCTTCCGGCCTCGCACATGGCCTGTTCACAGGTAAAGGGATGCTCCGCCTCCTCAAATCCCTGTATGCGCCGGGATGGAGGTTCGGTCCTGGGTTCCTGGCGTTTTAACTCTGCAAAATCTTCCATTCTGCCAATATAAGCGGCCGGGACTTCCTTTTCCAAAAGTTCCTCACTGATATCGCCGTCACCGCCCAGGTACAGGTCCATCTGCTCCGCCGCCCTTCGTCCTGCTGCAATTGCAGCGATCACGGACTTAGTTCCGGTCACAGCGTCACCTGCCGCATAGACCGCCTCCATGCTGGTGCGCAGGTCTGCATCGGCCAGAATGTAAGGGCCGTGTGTCAGCTCCAGTCCCATGTCCTCTGTTCCCTCCGGCTTCTGACCGACCGCAAAGATCACATAGTCTGCAGGAACAATGTGTCTGGTTCCTTCTTCCAGCTCTATGACGGCCTTCCTATTTTCATCAAAGTAAAATTGCTGAACTTTCTGAAGTTCCACTCCTTCCACCTTGTCCGTACCGGTGATCTGCAGGAAAGAATGGGCCGCGTGGAGGATGATTCCCTCCTGTGTACCTTCCGCAATTTCCTCCGGGGTGGAGGTCATCTGCCGTTCATTTTCCAGGCAGGCGATATGTACCTCTTTTGCGCCCAGACGGACCGCTGTCCTGGCACAGTCATAAGCCACATTGCCGCCGCCCAGGACCATCACCCGTCCGTTCACGGGGAGGGGCGACCCTGTTCTGGCCTGCCGCAGGAAATCGGTGTTTAAGTATACCTGGGGCAAATCGTTTCCTGCCAGAGGAAGTCTGGTTCCCTTATGTGTTCCCACGGAAACCAGCACCGTGTCAAACCCCTGCTGCAAAAGACTGGCCGGAGCCTGGACCGGGGTGTTTGTCTTACATTCAAACCCTGCCTCTAAAACCGTCCGGATCTCCCGGTCCAAAAGCTCATCCGGGAGCCGGTAGGCCGGTATACCGTAACGGCACTGGCCCCCGGCTTTTTCGTTTTTCTCAAACACAGTCACCCCATGTCCTTTTTTCGCCAGATAGTAGGCGGCTGTTAAGCCCGCCGGGCCTGCTCCGATGACAGCGGCCTTCTTTCCCGTGGGGGCTTCCCTGCGTGCATGCTCCTTCCAGGCGCCGCTCTCGTTTACCGCTGCCGCCCGCTTCAGCCTGCACACGGAAAGCGGGGCATCCAGTTCATTTCTCTTGCACTCACTCTCACATGCATGGTTGCAGATGCTTCCCAGCGTCTCCGGAAACGGCACCTTTTCCCGGATCACCGCCGCAGCCTTGTCAAACTCCCCGTCCCTGATATAGCGGATGTATCTGGGAATATCGATATGGGCAGGGCAGGTGCTTTTGCAAGGCACAATGTTTTCCGCATAGGAACGGTCTTCCTTCATGATCCTTACCTGATCCATAATGGAACCGGTGGGACAGACCTCGATACACGCTCCGCAGAAACGGCATCCCGCTTCCTTTAACGACTTTCCATCCGGAACACCTGCGCAGATGCCCGCATCCGTCTTAATATAATCCAGCACCTTTACGCCGCGCAGCTCCTGACAGGCGCGGATACATCTTCCGCAGCGGACACACCTGGTAAACAGGTGGGAGATCAGGGGGTTGCTGTCGTTGTTGGCAAGACTTCTGGATTTCTTTCTCCAACGCTCCGGACTGACCCCCATGTACTGGTACATGGACTGCAGCTCGCATTTGCCATACTTGGGACATCCGGTGCAGTCAGCCGGATGGGTTGCCAGTATCAGTTCCATGGCCGTTTTTCTGACCTTCTCAGCCTTTGCCCCGTTTACCGTAATCTTCATGCCCTCCCGGGCCTCGGTTTTACAGGCCGGGACCGCCTGGTCACCGCCTTCTATTTCCACGGAACACAGACGGCATCCTCCCTTTGCTTCCAGGTCCGGGTGGCTGCACAGATGGGGGATAAAGATCCCCCCATCCAGCGCCGCGTCCAGTACCGACTGCCCCTGCCTTGCTTCTATTTCTTTTCCGTCAATGGTAATCTTCATTCTTCCGCTCCTGATTCCGCCGTCTGTATTCTCTAATACTCAAACTCATCCAACCCGGCCGCTGCATTTTCACCTGCAATACGCCCGCTGTTTAAACAGAAGCCCATGGTATTGCCGGACAGTATAAAGGGATAGCTGTCCCCGAAAATGTTGCACGCATCGGTTCCCACGCAGTACAGACCCGGAATTACCTTTGCCTCCTGCGTCATGACCTCTGTCTTATGGTTGATTTTGACTCCGCCCAGGGAACCGTAAGCGCCCACGTTCTGGCGGCAGCAGTAAAACGGCGCCTTTGCAATAGGCTGCATATAGTGCCTGTCTTTTTCAAAAATCTCATCAAATCCAGCCTCGCACATCCCGTTGTATTCCTCCACCTGCGCGGCCAGGCCTTCCGCATCAATGCCTGCTTTTTCGGCCAGCTCCTCAATGGTGTCCGCCTGCGCGATCGGCTCATATCCGTCCGCCAGATCCCGGTTCCACTGTTCGTCAAAGTGATCATACAGGTCGTGGGGGTGTACGTGGCTGACAATGTCCGGACCTTTTTTCTTGTATTTTTTAAGCAGCTTGCTGTCAAAGATAGAATAGGCCACGCTGCCGGGCTGGGCCGTGATCGCATTTCCTGTAAAGGTGGTGTTTCCGATCTGATCCTCCGGCATGAACCTCTGCCCGTTGCGGTTGACCCACAGGCACGGCTGGCGGAACGCGCCGTCCAGGATAAAATGATTCATATTGTCTGGAAGCTGGTACATCAGCTCCATGGTGCACGGCTCCTTGCCTGCCCCTGCTTCCCATGCCATCTTAATCCCGTCCCCCTTCATTCCCGGAATAGCGAAATTAAAAATGGTCTTTCCGAACTCATATCCAGTCTCTTCTTTGATCATGACAGGATTATCGCCAAAGCCGCCGGTGGCAAGGATCACTGATTGGGCCCTGGCCTCAATCTCTTCACCGTCTTTATCCTTGGCCATCACTCCTACCGCGCGGCCGTCTTCCATAATGACCTTGCAGACAGGAGTCTCCAACAGGAATTCCACTCCCAGGTCTTTTGCACGCTCCGTCATCTTTTTTGTCATGGATGTGGCTGCCCTTGGCCCAGGGATGCCGCCGTCCTCGGGCTTGCATACATGCCATGTAAATTCACCGTCCGAGTATGCTCTCGTATTCTCCGGCGCACTGAACGCCCTCTGCACACCTGCAAATTCCACGCCCATATCCGACAGCCAGTCAATGGTATCCCCTGACTTGAAGTAATAATCACGCACCATCCGCGCGTCCACACGGTAGTGGGTGAAATACATGTGCTTGCGGAACGCCTCCCCAGGAGTAAGGGAGATCATGTGCTCCCTCTGAATCCTGGAACCGACTCCCAGAGGTCCCATGCCCATATTGGCCGCACCTCCTGTGGTGTTGGACTTTTCAAAAACCAGTACGCTGGCCCCGTTTTCCGCCGCTGAAATGCAGGCTGCAAGGCCGGAAAGGCCGGCTGCCACAACAATAACGTCTGTTTCCATTTTCCTCATAACCAATAATACCTCCAATTTTTTTATTCAATTTCACATCATCAGTCACATGATATCAATCGCCGCTTCATAGCCCGCATGGACCGCATCTCCGACTTTCCCGGCCCTGTCACAGTCCCCGATGACATATGTCCTGATTCCTCCGGCCATCTCCCGGATCTCTTCCACAACTGCCTTGTCCGCCTTCATCCCCATGGAATATACGCATGTATCCGCCGCAATCAGCTTTTGTTCGCCGTCCGTTTCAACCAGCACGCCTTTATCTGTAAACTCCAGCACCTTTGTATGAAGCATCTGCTTCAAACCGCGCCGGTCCATTTCATCCAAAAGGGCATTGCGGTAGTATCCAAATGTTTCAAACGCCATCATTCCCTGCATCTCGATCACAGTCACCTCATGGCCATGGTTGGCCAGATGGAGTCCCACTTCACAGCCTACCAGTCCGCCGCCTGCAAGAACCACGTGTTTTCCTATTTTGTCCATATTGTGATATGCTTCCAATGCATTCATGGCCCGGTCAATTCCCTTAATGGGCGGCTTTATGGGTCGTGCGCCTGTGGCTATGATCACAGCATCCGGCTTACACTCATCCATGATTTCCCTGGAACACACCGTATTCAGGCGGATATCTGCCCCGGCTTCCCCGGCCCCACTTTCCCCGGCTTCGCGGATCAGAAGATTCTTAAAATTTCTAAGGTCCTCCTTGTCCTCGTCATAGTCCGTAAAGTTGATCGTACCGCCAAGTTCCCCTGTCTTTTCAAGGAGTGTCACCTTGTGCCCACGCTTCCTGGCAGTGATGGCAGCCTGCAGGCCTCCCACCCCGCCGCCAATGATCAGCACATTTCTGCTTTTTGTGGGATATGGGTGCCGGTCCTCATACCAGCCGAACCCGGAATTGGGGTTAATGGCACAGCGCCCCATGGATGCGGGGCTGTAAATGCGGTCAACATCCTCCTTGGAAAGCCCTTTTTCCCAGAGAGGCACATCGGTCCTGTGCTCGCAGAAACCGGGATAACAGGAAAAGCATCTCACACATTTGCGTATGGTATCTTCCCTGCCGGAAAATGCCTTGTTGGGAAATTCAGGATCCGCAAATCCCTGGCGTCCCAGTTCAATAAAATCCGCCTTCCCATCCGCGATCACCTGATCCGCAAAGGCCGGGTCGTTGATTCCGCCGATTACCGCTACTTTTGATCTGGTTACCGCCGCCTTGACCTTTGCCGCATGTTCTACGTTTACGCCGTGCACATCAAAGAAATCCGAGAATGTCTGCGTCTGGTTTCCCGCCCATTTCAAACCGTTGGAAACATGGATGATATCAGCCATGCCATCGATCTCCCGGCAGAATTCCACCATATCGTCAATGGTCATTCCTCCGTTTACTCCGTCCTCCGCCGACATGCGCAGTTCCAGGATCATATCTTCCCCAATGCCCTCACGCACTGCTTCCAGGATCATTTTGGGGAACCGGGCGCGGTTTTCCATGCTTCCGCCGAATTCATCGGTCCGGTGATTGGTCCACGGCGAGATAAACTGCTGCATGTTAAAGCCGTGCCCGCCGTGAACCAACACTCCGTCAAATCCGCAGGCCTTTGCCAATTTGGAAATCTTCCGGTAATCATTGCAGATCTTTTCCATCATTGCAGGGTTCAGCGCAAAAACCTGTACCCCGTCCTCCCGCACATAGGCGTCCGGGCCCCAGGGAACATAAGGCGCTTTTGTCTCAGCCACCGCTCCCTCATGGGAAAATTCCAGATAGGCGAGAGCGCCATGCTTCCTGATGCGGTCCGCATACTCCCTGATCTTTTTAAAATCTTCCCCATCGTAGTCATCCATGTCAATGGCACGTTCCATAAACAGGGTGGTGCCCTCCTCATTGTTCACGGGAAGCTCCCCCGTTGACACGGCCGCAAACCCGCCCTTGGCCCGGTTCTCTACCATCCGGTATACATTTTCAGCAATCTCAGGCAGAAAAAATACGGAATGTGCAAACAGGGTAGGTGCTGCGATCAGGCGGTTTCTGTACACTTTTCCCCGGATTGTCATGGGGCTTTCCAGATGTGTGAATTGACTCATTGCCTCTCCTTTTTGGCAGACCGTTGCAGAGCGTGTTTGAATATGCTCCGGTCCGGAATCCATTATTATTTTATCGTAACTGTTCAGTTACATTTGATCTGATTCAAATTATAGTGGATTGACAATCCCTTAACATCATGCCTGCACCTTATGTTTTCCGCCGCAGATAGCTGGTTTTTGTGCAAACGCACAAAGTAGTATAAGTATACTTTTAAATCCCCTTAAACTGCTTATTCTTATACTTCCGCACCCTTTCCTGCACCGCCTTCAGATTCTTTGGCTCTGCATAAAATCCGCCCTCGGTATGCCCGATCTCTTCCAGGTGCTTTGCCCGGCCTGCCACTGTGGTGCGGTCCTTCAGATATCCGTCTTTTTGGATGACAAATCTCCATTTTCCATCCCCTGTCCGTTCCAGATCTCCGCCCGCGCCGCAGACCTGACATTCCACGGGATAATGCAGCCCGTCCCACTGGGGTTCTCCCAGCACCAGGGCATTGGAGTGACAATTTGGACACCAGCCCATATCCTCATCTCCCAGCCATCCGCGCTCCCCGTGAGGTGTTGCCGCTGCTTTCATGATATGTTCTCCCATCTTTCTCGCACGGGCCATGAGAGCGTCATCCAACAGGCACTGGGCACGGCCCGGAACCCGCGTTGCCAGTATCATATCCACCACCTTCATATCCGTGGTGAACATGGTGGCCTGCATGGCTTCCAGAGCCATGGACTGCCATGCCCTGGTGGAACCGCCCGCACAGATCAGCCCCGCAACCCGGTCCTTATGGTCAATTGCACCAATGGTCTCCAAAAATGCCGTCTCATAGCTCAAACTTCTCTGGGCAAATATAAGATACTCCGCATTGGGCATCAGATCGTAGGTGGGCGCTGAAAAGATCACCGCGTCCTGGTCCAGCATCACTTCCATGATCTTCTTTTTATCATCCTTTTCATCCAGCACACAGCCTGTATGCTTTCCCTGTGCCATGCCTCTTGTGCACGAGGTACAGCCCGTGCAGCTCTCGATGTGATAATCCTTTAAATTGATCATTGTCACATCCGCACCGGCCTCCTCGCAGTACATAAGCGCCTCCTTTAACAGGATCTCACTGTTGCTGTCCTTTCTGCCTGCTGTAATCCCCATTACTTTAACTGCCATCTCTTTTCCTCCTGGACATTTGTATGTACTCTCGGAGATTCCTCCTGTACACTTGTCTGAATCGACTTTTGATTGAAACAGATTCCCGAATCTGTTATACTTCATATAAAATATATCAGTTATTTTTTTAACAGGCACCCGTTTCAAGTCGGATCTTATCCGCATTTTCGTGTTACTTTTCGTACATTTGTCTGACAGGAGGCTGTACATGGCATATTTGGAAACGATCGTCCGTCATCTGGAGGAGATATTTGATATTAAAATAGAAGGGCAGTGGAATGGGCGGACCAGGATTGAGGGGATCCGCTTTTTAGCCTGTGAGCAGGACCGGGCAGGGCAGGGACAGACATATATGGGACGGACATATGGGGGACAGGCACAGGACTTAGAGGGGCAGCTCCTTTATATCAGTGATTCCAAGAACGAGCTCCCCGCCAGGCGCCCTCGGAACCTTTTGATGGTGGGGTTATGTGAGCCGCTGCCTGACCCTCACATTATCTATATCAGGGAACAGATCGGCCTGGCCCAACTGTTTAATACGGTCCAGGAAGTCATTTTCATGCACAATGCACAAAAGCTGAAACAGGAGGAACTGTTCCGGTCGCTGCACAGCGGCCACGGGATCGAGGGGCTGGCCCATGTGGCCCACGCCTATCTGGGCAATCCTGTGACAATATGCGATACCAGTTTTTCAATCATTGCAGCCAGTCCCGTGGTGGAGGATGCTGATAATCTGGAGAAAAAACATGGACGCCTCTATCTGAAGGACGCCCTTTTTCAGAACATGGAGGACCGCAAAATCATCAGACACATTTATTCCTCCTCTGCGCCCTATGTCACAACCCTTGATGATTATCCATATAAATGGGTATTTGAGAGTATACGCATCCGGCATGCAGTGGTGGGATATGTCTGCGTCAGAGGGACAGTCCGTGAATTTACAGAAGATGATTTAGAATTGATCGATGTATTTTCCCAAATGCTTTCCATTGAAATGCAGAAGGACGCCGGTTACCGCCATCCCACCGGCCTGAAATATGAATATTTCCTCACGGAGCTGCTGGAGGGGCATTTTGACCGCACGGAATACATAACCAGCCACCTGCTCCAGCTGGGACGCGTGCAGATGCCCTATTATACCATTCTGCTGCTGTCATTTACGGACCCGGACCACAAACCAAGTCAATATAAAGGCTATTTTGAACAATTGCTTGCCCTGCTGCCGAATTGTATGGTGGTGCTGTTTCACGGCTGCCTGACCGTGCTTTTGCCCGGCGATTCAGCGGAGCCCTTCAGCGAAACATGCAGGAGCCGTTTTGATGCCTTCTTACAGCTGAACCATATGCAGGCTTTTATCAGTTATCCCTATACCGACATTGCAAAAAGCAGCATCTACTACCAACAAGTAAAAGAGCTGTCTTTGCTATACGCAAAAACAGCCCGGCCGGATCACCCGTCCTTTGTTTACTATGAAACATATTTTATGGAGCACGGCTTCTATCAGTACCATGATAAGAACCTTCTAAGCGCTTCCGTCCATCCTGCCATTACCCGTATCATGGAATATGACAGGACCGCCAACACGGAATACGCCCGGACCCTGCGCGTATACCTTGCCCAGAACCGGAACGCCCTGTCCGCAGCCAGGGAGCTGCACATCCACAAAAGCACTTTCTTTTACCGCCTTGGGAAAATGTCGGACCTGTTTGGGATCGATATGAATGACGGACTGGCCCTGTTTACCTATGAATACTCGTTCCGGGTGCTGGATTACCTGGGATAGGCCCTTATATGAGATTTGCTTTTTCACAAAACATCCGCATTTCTTTTACTATCTACAACACCGCAAACAGTCTTTTTGCCAAAGATTTTAGAAAATTTAAGAAAAATATTTTTCATTTCATAAAATCAGCGCATCTATACACAACCGAAAATCCGGCTGAATATAAATGCGCTGTTTCATACTTTCAATATAGGATTTTTAACGGTATTGAAGATACTCCAAGAACCGTTTGACTGCGAGTGAAGCTGTCTTTTTACTCCGCAGGGCAATTCCGATTTTTCGATATGCGGGTACATCTAATTCCTTTGCCACAATCCGGTATGGAACGCGCTTCAAAATCAATTCCGGCAAAATGCTGATACCAAGACCGCTTTCCACCATTGACATAATCGCGTAATCGTCCCATGTTGTAAAATGTACGTTGGGCGTCAGGTTACAGCGTTCAAATATTTCCGACACTTCCGTTTTTGCGCCTTTCTCCAAGAGCATGAATGGCTCGTTGCAAAGAGCCGCCACAGGGACTTTTTCAAGCTGCGCCAGAGCATGATTTTCCGGCAAAATGACAAGCAGCCTGTCCTGTTCTAAAAAAATGGTTTCAAAGTCAGAATAAGTCGGTAATCGCAGGAAGCCGCAATCCACGCGCCCCTCTGAAATCCATTCCTCAATCTCTGTATAATCTCCAAGCAGTAATTCATAATCAATGCCCGGATAGGCCTTTTGAAATTCCCTGATAATATTCGGGAGCCAGTGCGTTGCTACGCTGGAAAATGTGCCGATACGGATAAGCCCCGATTGCAGCCCGTTCAGTTCGTCCACTTCCATTTGCAGCTTTTCATATTCCATGCAGACACTCTTTGCATGAGGAAGCAACTTCATTCCATCGCTTGTCAGCTTTACGCCGGATTTCCCCCTTTCCAATAAGACAACTTTCCATTCCTTTTCCAAGTCGTTTATCATACGGCTAATACCAGATTGAGAGTAATTCAGTATTTCTGCGGCTTTTGTGAAACTGCCATACTCGACCGTCTTGACAAACGCCATATATTTTTGAATATTCATGTCCATGTTGTCACCCTGTTCCATTCATCTGATTTTATCATATATCCTATGATAAACATTCGCTTTTGTAATTACATGGAACATGGTAAACTGAATACGCAAAAAAGTCAAGCGGGAGTGTGACCACAATGTTTTATGTAAGTGAAATTCAGACCGAAGCCCCCTGTCGCTTTCAGACGCAGCTTCAGGAAAAAGTTTATGAGGCGTTAGAAAAACTGCAAATTCCTTTCCAGCGTGTCGATACCGATGAAGCGATTACTATGGAGGATTGCGTTGCCATTGATGAAAAACTGGATATGAACATGGTAAAAACCTTGTTCCTCTGCAATCGGCAGCAGACAGATTTTTATTTGTTTATTACCATCGGCAGGATATGACGGTATCGGGGAGGTATCGTCATGTTCTTTCTTCATGTGCATAATGGCAGCTTGCTAAAAAAATCTCATTTCAAACAGCACGTCAGTTTACCAACAAATATGAACTGTATGCTCATTTAGTATGTCTTGACATGGAGCATATCGAATATGCTTTTAATGCCTTTTGCCTCCTGTTTCTCAACACTCTGCCTACACTGGCACGGACTTTTGGGGCGGAAGCATATCGATCAAAATAAAGGACCTCCTATTAATACCAGTCATGTTTTTCGCCCCGGTCCAGGGCATTGATCTGCTCCATCTCCTCCCTTGTCAGTTCAAAGTCAAACAGGGAAATGTTCTCACGGATATGCTCCGGGTTGCTGGAACCGGGAATTACCACAACGCCCTTTTGCAGATTCCATCGCAGAATCACCTGTGCCGCGGAGCGTCCGTGGGCCCGGGCAATGGAAACAATGGCTTCATCATTCAAAAGTTCCCGGGTGTGCCCCCTGCCTCCCAAAGGGTACCAGCCCTCCATCACAATTCCCAAACCGTGCATATAGCCGATAACTTCGCTTTCCTGATAATAGGGATGGATTTCATTTTGGACCACCGCCGGGGGAATGGCCACCTGGGGAAGAAAAGTATCTATCTCCTCAATATACCAGTTAGAAAGACCGATGGAACGGATTTTTCCATCTGCCACCGCCTGCTCCATGGCTTTGTACGCCTGCACATCACCAGAACCCGGATGATGGAGCAGCATCAGGTCAATATACTCCACTCCCAGGGCTTCCAATGCCTCGTCTATGGCCTCCGCTGCATAGGCAAACTGTGTGGGATACAGCTTTGTGGTAAGAAAGATCTCTTCCCTTGGCACGCCGGACTGCCGGATTCCCCGGCCAACTGCCGTTTCATTGTGGTACATATAAGCAGTATCGATCAGCCGCACTCCGCTGTCCAGTGCTGATACAATGGAATTTACACATTCATCATCCAAGAGACTGTATGTACCGATTCCGGCAATGGGCATTTCATAACCACTGTTCAGCCTGACCGTGGGAGCCATACCATTTTCCCCGGCAGGCAGATCAAAGACAGCTGCATCTGCCGTGGCTTCAGACGTCTGGTCTGCGGTCTGAACCGCAGACCGGAAGGAGGTTTCGTTGGCCGGCGGATTTAAAGAAGTTCCGCCTGACTGCGGATTTGGTGAAATTCCGCTGCCGCAGAGCAAAAGCAGAGAAAAAGCAGCCACCGGTATTAATATATATGTTATTTTCATTGTGATCTCCCCTGGCACAAATTTTCCGTAAAAAAGCTTTCGATCTTATGAAATGGGATCTTATCTTTCCTGTCATACAGGTCTGTGTGGACTGTATCGGGCAGGATCAAAAGCTCCTTGTTACCGCCTGTCAGCTTTGAAAAGGCATCCCGGCTGAAATAGCAGGAGTGTGCCTTCTCGCCATGGATCATCAGCACCGCGCTGCGGATCTCCTCACTATACTGTAAGATCGGTATATTGATAAAGGACAGAGAGGACGTCCTATTCCAGCCCTCATTGGAGTTCAGGGAACGCTCCGTATACCCGCGCTCCGTCTTGTAATAATCGTAATAATCCTTCACAAAAAAGGGGGCGTCATCGGGAAGCGGGTCAGCTACACCCCCGGCCCTGGCAAAGGTACCGGACTTAAAATCCTCTGTGCGCTGGGCGTTCAGAGTTTTCTTCATCTCATAGCGTGTCTGGGCACTGTCATCCTGATCAAAGTAGCCCTTTGCATTAACACGGGTCATATCATACATAGTGGACGTAACCGTTGCTTTGATACGGGTATCCATGGCCGCTGCGTTTAAAGCCATTCCACCGAAGCCGCAGATTCCTATGGCGCCGATCCTCTCGGGATCTACCATATCCATATTGGAAAGAACGTCCACCGCGGCAGAGAAATCCTCCGTGTTGATGTCCGGTGAAGCCACGTTCCTCGCCTCTCCCCCGCTTTCTCCAATAAAAGACGGGTCAAAAGCCAAGGCCGCAAAACCTCTGGACGCCATCTCATCTGCGTACAACCCTGACGCCTGCTCCTTCACCGCGCCAAAGGGACCGCACACAGCGATTGCAGCCAGCCTGTCTTTAGCGCCCTTTGGCACGTAAAGATCTCCGGCCAGTTCAATGCCGTAACGGTTTCTGAAATATACCTTTGTTCTGGTGACATTTTCACTGAGTTTAAATGAATATCCTTCAAAAGCTGCTTTCATGGGAATCCTCCTCCATCATCCTTAAAATACATTTCCGCGTTTGATCTGGTAGACCAGAAAATCCAGACAATCTATCTGTCTCTGGCTTTGGTGGACTGTATCCAGCAAAGCATCCTTTTGCTGCGCGAGTATCCGCAGCAACTGGGCCTGCCGCCCTTCTTCCACTAAGCACAGGCAGGCCCAAACTGTCTGGGAATCAAAACCTGCATCCACCAGGTTTTGTATCAAAATCCCCTGCTTATCTGATGCTTTTGCCATATAAGTCCCCTCCTGATTCAGATTATACGATCTCCTCTCGGAAATAGCCAATACTTGTTTTCTATAACTAGATATTCTTGAAATAAATATCTTGGCAGTGTATACTATAACCTATACTATAACCTATACCGGAACTTTTATTGGAACTTTTATTGAAACTTATACTGGAATTTTTATCGGAATCGGAAGATTGAATGAACAGAATGGAGGTATTGTCATGGAAATCCGGGTTTTAAGATATTTTTTAGAGGCTGCCAGGGAGGAAAATATAACAAAGGCCGCTGCCTATCTGCATATTTCCCAGCCCACGCTGTCCAAACAGCTGAAGGATCTGGAGCAGGAACTTGGCAAGAAATTATTTGTCCGCAGCAATTACAGCATTAAATTGACAGATGAGGGGATGCTGCTCAGAAAGCGCGCGGAAGATATTCTGGAAATGGTTGATAAGACCACGGACGAATTTAAGTCACTGGGCAAAGTGACCGGTGGCGATGTATATATCGGATGCGCCGAATCACATCTTGTTAAACACCTTGCACAGGTGATCATGGATTTCAAACAGCAATATCCCGGCCTGCGCTACCACATCCACAGCGGGAATACCCAACAGGTAACGGAACGTTTGGACCGGGGCCTTCTGGATATGGCTGTTATTGTGGAGCCCCCCAACCTGACGCACTATAACTACATTGCGATCCCTGGCGTGGATTCCTGGGGACTTCTCATGCGCCAGGACCATCCCCTTGCAAAAAAAAGCCATATCACAGCCAATGATTTGATGGGTATTGAGTTGATCTGTTCGGACCAGTCCATGAAAGCCGATATCCCCAGATGGTGCGGCGAAAAGGCGGACGCCCTGAATTATGTGGGGTCCGCCAACCTTTTTTACAACGGAAGTGTATTTGTAAAGGAGGGCCTTGGATGTATGCTGACCTTTGACCACCTGGCGGACACCAGTACAGACAGCGGACTGTGTTTCCGTCCATTATACCCTGTGCTTGAAAATAAAATGTATATTATCTGGAAGAAATATCAGGTGTTTACGCCAATTGCGGAACTACTTATTCAGGCACTTTTGGAAAAGGCCGGGTGATGGTCTATCGTGGCCTTCTAATGTTTCTGTTGTCCGGTCACTCACCCGCTTCTTCCCACTGAAAAAACTCCACCTCCGTCATAGGCCTGCCGAAAAGGTAACCCTGGATATAATTCAGCCCCACTGTCTTCAGTGCCTCATATTCCTCCGCTGTCTCCATTCCTTCCAGGCAAACCTTGATCCCGATGCTGTGGCAGATGGCCACCACAAACTGAATGAATGTGGCGTCAAATTTACTTTTTAAAATATCCTTGATGAATATACGGTCTATTTTGACCACGTCCACGGGTGCAAATTTCAAAAGCTCCAAAGAAGAATAGCCCGTGCCGAAATCATCCATGGCAATTTGAATGCCATGGGCTCTCAGGCTTTCAAATTTTTTGTAGAAAAGACCCATATCGTGGATTTTACAGCTCTCTGTCAGCTCCAGCATCAGGCTGCAGCAAGGGTATTCCTCCTCCCCTACCGCATCCAGCACATTTTCCACAAAATCAGCTTCCATCATCTGGGGCACCGATACATTCACGCTTAACGAAAAATCAGGGTTCTTCTTCAGCCATGGTCTGGCCGTCCTCATGGCTGTTCTCAGGGTCCACTGCCCCACCTGGATGATCATTCCCGTCTCCTCCAGAATGGGGATAAACTCCACCGGGGACACAATACTGCCGTCCGGATCCGTCCAGCGCAGCAAAGCCTCGGCACCGATGATCGTTCGGCTGGCCGCGTCCACCTGGGGCTGATAACGCAGGCTGAATCCGGTGAATCCGCTGTTGACGGACTCCCGAAGGGCCATCATGATCTTCAGGGTCTTCTTTTGGTTTTCCAGGATCTCCTTTGAGAAGAATACGATACGGTCCCGCCCTTTTTCCTTGGCATAGCGCAGAGAATACTCTGCATATTTAAACAGATCAGAAGCCGCGCCTCCGTCCTCCGGGTACATCACGCCTCCGGCGGACAGCGTAAGGTTCAGCTTATACTGATTCCAAAAATGCATGCGCCCCATCATATTCCGGATCTCCATATAGAGTGTTTCCATATCCCTGTGCCCCACATTGTCCATAAGAATCCCCATGCAGTCATTGTCCAGCTTAAAAAGACCCGCATTGTCCGGCAGGATGGACTGTATGGACTGAGCCACGGTTTTTAGGATATGATCCCCCATGGAACGGTCATATATCTCATTGACCTGTTTGAAATTATCCAAACCAAGGAGCAGGATCCCCAATCTTTCCACCGCCATCTTGTCCCTGATCTTTTTTTCAAACACGCGGAAGAACTCTATGTGATTGAGAAGCTGCGTTACCGGATCTACCTTGTTTTGACGTCCCAGCTGGGTCATGATCCCTGCAAATACAGACGGTTCCCCGAATTCATCCCGCATCATCTGCCCCCTGCACCGCATCCACAGATATTCTCCCTCCCTGTTCTTGGCGCGGAATTCCACAGAATGATAGTCCATCATATTTTCGCCAATCTCCATGTTGGACTTGTAAAACCGTTCCCAGTCATCAGGATGAACGATCTCCTTCCATATGGGCAGCGGATTGTCCAATACCTCACCGGGCATATTAAACAGCCATACCTGTGCAGGGCTGTACCGGAACACTCCTGTCTTCATATTGCATATGTATATGAAATCATCCGTACTTTTTGTCAGGGCATCATACAGCAAGGAGGAATCATATTCACGCCAGCCTGCAGCACCGTCTGAATGCCGGAAGGGGTTTTCATTTTCCTCCAGCATCTTCGTTTTTCTTTTTCGCAGCTTCTGCATGTACATGATCTCATCCGCCTTGGCAATAATGCTGTTCACGGACAACGGATTATCCGGTCCAACAGTATAGGTGCCAAAGGAAAATGTCATTTCATAGGGTATGTTCTTCTGTTCCTGAAACGCCTTAAGTTCCTTCAGGCTGTCCAGAAAGAGTTTGGACATCTCTCTCTCATTCATATGAAAGCTGACTGCCATGAACTCATCACCGCTTAAGCGAAACAGGAAATCAGGCTTTTCCACCCTTTTTTTCACCACGTCCGTCACCTGGACCAGGAGGGTATCGCCTGCCCTGCCCCCATAGGTCTCATTTATCATATTCAGGTTGTCCACGTCCAAAAGAGCAACCGTCAGGCTGCCCCCTTTCTTTTTTGTCTTTCTGAGGGCCGCCCACAAATGCTCCTTTCCTTCCATGCGGTTCAGCACGCCTGTGATCCCATCTTTCTTTTCCTGGCTACTGACCGGCAGTGTGTCTGGACGATCCGTCTCCTGGAGTACCTGGCCCGCCCCGCCATTGGACGAATAAAATTTCCGTTTGCTTTCATACATACAGGCATCCGCCATGGAGAGAATCTCAGAAACCGTATATCCCGATCCTCCTTGCACCTCAACCAGGCCGCTGCTAAACGATACCTCATAGGTGATTCCATGGAACTGCCTGGTATATGACATCCGTTCCAGGACCTGGTCGCTCCATTGCCCGGCCTCATCCAAAGAACGGTGGAACAAAACAGCGATAAACTCATCCCCGCTGAGCCGGAACATAAAGTCGTCCTTTTCCATACATGCCTGTGTGCTCTTCACCACAAACTTCAACATTCTGTCACCTTCCAAATGGCCCATGCGGTCATTGATCCGCTTCAATTGATTCACATCCATCATGACCACGATAAAAGACTCCCCTTCTTTCAGGGTATCTAAAAGCTGAGAGAGCCGTTCCTTTCCCGCCCTTCGGTTCAGGATCCCGGTCAGGTCATCGGTCTTAGCGTATTGGGAAAGTTTAATCTGTTCCGAAATATCAACAGAGTGCTGGAAATGATATTTTTTTCCATTCACTTCAACCAGGCTGTCACAGTTTTGATACGTGTGGCCTGTTACCGTATTGCACTCCCTCCAGTTTACGGCTCCATCCTGCGTATCAGAGAGAAGTCTATGGATCTGGCAAAAGCCGCACCGGCCCTTCATTCCCTTTTGAAGGACTTTCCAGCAGATACAGCCCTCCGGTTTTTCCAATCCGAAGGTCTGTTTCATGGCATCATTCATATAAACAATCTCATCTGTCTCCACATCAGTGATATAAATATTGGCATTTATCTTATCCAGCAGCTGGCTATAGAATTCCACGTCAAATACTTTTTTCATAAAAGCTCCTTTTAACTTTATTTTATTATTTAATCCACTGATTTCCAAGATAGTTTTTGTGTACATATGCATATAGTATCTGACGAAAATATTTAAACGGTTCCACTGATTTCAGATCCTGTTTACGTATCTAAAAAACCTCTCCTAATTATGGGGTACAAAAAAAGAAACCGCAGATCAGTCTGCGGACACGGGTTTAGAAGCGCCATATCCGGACAAACTTTTGGGTTCCTTTTCTTATTATATTTACTTATTTTGTAAAGACCGCCTGTACCGCACAAAAAAATGCAGGAATGGTGACAATCGATAATATGGTGCTAAGGCAGACAGTTCTTACAGATAGTATATAGTCTTTGTTGTACTGCTGGGCAAAGATCGCAATATTGCCGCCCACGGATGTGGATGCAGCTATTAATACAACCATAATGATCACTATGTTATCTACAGGCAGGATCACGAATACCCCCAAGGTGGCCAGTGGAATGATCAACAGCCTGAGCAGAACACACATATATATTTCCTTTGATAAAAAAATACTCCTAAGATCAGTTTTTACCAGATAGCTGCCCAGTATGATCATCGCCAAGGGAGTATTCATATCAGCTATATACCCAACTGTTTTCACCATGAACCCAGGTATGGATACCGGCAGCAAAAACATTACCACACCTAAACCAATGCTGATGAATACAGGGTTTTTTAATATGGCAGCAATATGTATGACTTCTCTGTCCCCGGTCATGATATATAGCCCATAGGTCCACTGGAACAGATTCAGGAAAGCCACATAGGCGGCGACATAAAAAACAGCCTCTGTGCCAAATACGGCCTGGGTTAACGGAATGCCAATGAAACCCGCGTTTCCAAATGCTGAAGCAAAATTTTGTATTCCTTTTCTCTTCCCAAAAAACAGCCACGATATGGCCATAGCCAACACAAGGGACAGAAGGGATAAAACAGCCGACTCTCCCAATTCCCTTAATTTTTCATATGAAAACCCAATCATATAGGACTTCAGGATAACACATGGAATCACCACATTTAATAAAATCGCTCCCAGATCCCTGCACCCCTGTTGCGACAGCATTCCTTTTTTCATAAGCCCAACTCCAACAGCCATTAAAAACGCCATGATCAGGATCTGCCTTAATAAAATGTAAACCATCTTGATACCATGTCCTTATAATTTGTCAATTTCAGTTACGGTTAAGGCGTATATCTTTGCGCGCTCGAACAGGGAATCTACCACGGCGTATTCACGTACGTTATGATTAAATTCCCCTATGGGCCCGCAGGAACAAAGTACCGGGATTCCCGCCGCGGCGATTGCACCGGCATCCGATGCGCCGCCCAGCTGAATCTGCCCAAATTCAGCAAAACCATGATCCGCCGCCACCTGATTGACCAAACTGAATAAACGCATGATCTGTGGGTTGGGTTCAAAGGGGTGAAGCTTTGCCAGATCCACATAATACTCCGTGGTAGTTCCTTCCACAAACACCTTTTTCATAATCTGGTCCACATCCTCCAAAACCTTTTTTCCGATCTCATCGGAAAAGACACGGATATCAACCGCAAATTCGCTGAGATCAGGGATGGAGGTAGTATTGGTATTCGTACCACTGTTGATCACGCTGACCGTCACGGTCGTCCCCCTGTCAAGGTCAGTCAGCTTTGTCAGTTCGGCCGCTTTAAAGATGGCTTCATGCACCGCATTCTTTCCTTTTGTAAACTCATTGCCTGCATGCCCGCCAAGCCCATGGACTTTGGCACGGACGGTGTACTGGGTCTTACGCCCCACACATAAACGGTTTTCAATATGCCCTGTTTCCATATTGAATGCACAAAGCGCCCCCTTGCTCTCTTCCGTGTAAAAGATATCCGCATCATTTCCAATATGGTCGGACTCTTCTTCCCCCGCGTACAGGATTTTAATGGGATGTTCATTGTAACCCAAATGGTTCAGCGCCTTTACCACATACAGCGAAATGATGATCCCGCCTTTCATATCCAGCACGCCTGGGCCGTAAGCCTTTCCGTCTCTGATCTCAAATGGGTTTTCTTTTCCAAAAGAACCGCTGTGATGAACGGTATCAATATGGCCGGAAAATATCACAGGCTTTCCCGGGCGGTCTGATCCCAGGACTCCCACCAGTATTCCCGCCCTTTCTTTCATTACTTCATGAATACGGCACTGGAACCCTTCCTGTTCAAACTCATTCTTCAGCCATCCGGCTGCCCGTTCCACATTTTCCTTTTCATCATAGTGGCCCTCCATATTCACCAGCGTTTTCCACTTTTCCACCATCTCATCTTTATGAGCATCAATAAATCTATTGATTTCATTATAATACTGATTCATATTCTCTCTCCTTTTCATTGACTTGGTCTTCTGATCCTCTGGCCTTTTTTGAAAACTTCTTGTCGATCCCGGTAACTTCTACAACGATCAACACAGCTGCGGTAACTAACGGTGTAAACAGGTAGGGAAGCATCTGTGTGGAGTCAACGCCCAGGAAGCCGGTTACCGTAAGCGGATTTGAATTCCATGGAACTAAAAGACCGCTTAAAAGACAGCCAACAGACATGGCTCTGGTCAGGTCCCATTTATTCAAATGCTTCTGCTCATACACAGGTGTCATAAGATTTCCTGTAAACACAAAAGAGAAATTGCCGGATGCGGATGTAATATTGGAGACAAACCCCAATATGACCGTGCAGATGGTTCCCCCCAGCCTTGAGTTCACCTTTTTCATCAGCGGTTCCACCACCTTGTCAATAATTCCGGCCGTACTCAATATTCCAAAAAGCCCAAATGCAAATATGAACAGGAATGCCGTACCGGACATACTGGTAATGCCTCCTCTGCTGAAGATCTTAGCTATAAATGCATTGTCGGACTCCAGGACATAACCGCTCCACATGCTCATGGTTACGCTTGTAAAGCTCTGCCCCTGATAAAGCCATGCTACCAAAAATCCCGAAATGCTTCCGCACAGGATGGATGGAATGGACGGCACTTTAAATAACAGCATGACCAATACAACGCCCATTGGAATGAGTGGAACAAGCCCTAACCTATAATTTGCCTCAATCCCGGAGATCACATCACCGATGCTGCTTAAGTCCACGCTGCTGGTGTCAATATTCAGTCCCCATAAGAAAAAGATAACTGCGCAGATCACAGCGGCCGGCAATGTAGTAATAGCCTGATATTTGATGCTTTCAAACAGGTCCACGCCCACTGAGCCGGCTGCCACATTGGTGCTGTCCGACAGCGGTGAAATGGCATCCCCAAAATATGCACCGCCGATAATAGAGGATGCGATTACAAGAGGATGAAGCCCCATCGAGAGGCCTACGCCCATTAAAGCCACACCTGCCGTGCCGCAGGTTCCAAAGGATGTGCCTGTAAATAAAGAAAATATAATGCAGATCACAAAACTCATAACAAGAAAATATTTAGGATTGATCGTAAGCAATCCCAGCTTTGTGATCAGCGGCACGGTTCCACAGGCATTCCATGTTCCGATCAGTGCCCCCACACAGAGTACGATGGTCATGGGCACCAGGGATTTCGCACAGTAGTGGAAAATACCCTGCTGCAATTCTTTATATGTATATCCCAGCTTCATACAGAATGGGATGGTTATGATCCACGATATCAAAAACAATGGCTGGGTTTTCGCTCCAAGAAACACTGCCGGTATCATAATAATAGAAAACGATACAATTGTTACAAATAATGCATACCCAAAACTGGGCGCTTTCTTCTCTTGCTCTGTCATATTACCCTCCTAAATACATTTGTGATCGTTCCAGGCATTATCCCCTCCATTCCTACGGAGTGGCATATGCTCCATCGTATACGATCCTGTGGTAAGAAGCCGGATCCGTATCTCCTTCCGTGTTAAACAAAAGAATAACCGACTCCTCATTCAGCCCCATCATTACCTTTTCTTCTTCCAGTTCCCAGCTTTCCATCAGCATGGTCAAAAGCCCCATTGTCACTGCTCCCGATTCTCCGGATATGACCTTTTTATCATTGCCCCATGGAGCAGCCAACTGCCGCATGCCCCTGGCAGCCACATAATCCGGACAGGCTGCATAGAAGTTGGCATAATCCCTTAAAATGGGCCATGTGATCGTACATGGTTCCCCGCAGTTAAGTCCTGCCATAATGGTCTCTCCGCTTCCGGCAGCCTCATGCGGCCCTCCGTCCTCCTTTCGGGCAGACTCAAAGATACACGCCGCATCCTCCGGCTCGGCAATCACAATGACCGGACGCTGCTTTTCATAGTAATTAACCATAAACCCGGTTATCCCTCCTGCCATAGCTCCCACACCTGCCTGAAGGAATATATGGGTGGGTGCCTTAACTCCGTATTCTCCAAGCTGATGGACTGCCTCATATGCCATTGTGGTGTATCCCTGTATGATCCGCTTGGGAATTGTCTCATAACCGTTCCATGATGTATCCTGAATCAATGTCCAGCCATGCTCCTCACTCATATGCCGGGCATAACGGACCGTATCATCATATCCCATATCCGTAACCGTCACCTCCGCTTTTCCGGCATTTTGGATTGCCTGGGCACGGTATGGTGATGATCCCTTCGGCATATAAACATAGGCCTTGCATCCCAGCTGGCCGGCCGCCCACGCCACGCCCTTTCCATGATTGCCATCCGTTGCCGTCACAAATATCATGTGGGAAACAGATTCCCTGACCAATGGCTGCTGAAGATCGGAGAACTTAGTGGTATGGATATCCAGTCCCAATTTCTCACAGATCACACATGCCAATGCGTAGATGCCGCCTAACCCCTTAAATGCATTGAGCCCGAACCGGTAGGACTCATCCTTCACAAAAATCCCTTTTACCCCCAGCTTCTTTGCCAGAACTTCCAGTGAAACTAAAGGTGTTTCCCGGTAGGCCGTCACGGAACAAAGCAAGTGACGAACTGCCTTCGTACTTTCTGTGTTTAGAAACTCAGGACCCATTTTTTCCGACACATGATCGTTTTTTAGCACCTTTAAATGCTGATAATATGCCACCTCTGTAACCTCCTTGCTTTTTTATCCGCGGTACAATTATATTAAGCAATCTTTGTGCCAACTTCCGTCTTATCATAAAGTTCTGAATTTCCTTGAATTTACGTTGTTTCTATCCCCTACGTCACGTATGCAGGATTTACTCTGCCATTGCTCTTATCATTTTGATATTCAGATGTCCTGATCTCGTATTATTTTGATAATCTATATCATATTGATACCTGATCTGCGTATCTCCATTAAAAAAGGCCGTCTAAAAGACAGCCTTTTTATCCATAGACCATACGGTTGATGGTACGTTATTAATCGTACGTTCCTTTCCCAACTTAGAGCTGATATACTTTTATCTTTCTGTATAATGTTGCAATACCGATTCCCAATTTGCCTGCTATCATTTTTTTAGCTTCCGGGGAAACTCCATAGATTGCCAGTGCCCGTTTGATCATCTGGCGTTCCATGTTTTCCAGATTCAGATCTTCTATGGCCTCCTCCACGCGTACGGTCCCATTTGTTTGGAAAAATTTTCCTGGAAGAAGGCTGCCCTCCAGCATTCCGCTGTAAGGCATCATATTCATCACATATTCAATCGTGTTCTGCAGTTCCCGGATATTTCCAGGCCACTCATAACGCTCCAGGTATCTCCAAAAATCCTCATCAATCCCCCTCACCATTTTATTAAGCACTGCACTGTAACGTTCAATAAAACTGGTGGCGATCACACGTATATCCTCCTTCCTCTCCCGAAGGGGAGAAAGTGCCATGGGAATCACATTGAGACGGTAATATAGATCCTCACGGAACTCCCCTGCCTGGATCATTGATTCTATATCCTTATTAGTTGCCGCCACCAGACGCACATCAATCTTCACTGTCTGGTTACTGCCCAGTCTGGTAATCTCCCTGTTTTCAAGAACACGCAGAAGCTTTACCTGTAGATACAGGGGCATGTCACCTATCTCATCTAAAAAAACAGTACCGCCGTTGGCTGCCTCAAACAGACCGGTCCGGCCTTTTGCATCAGCCCCTGTAAATGCGCCCTTCACATATCCGAACAACTCACTTTCCAAAAGATTCTCAGGTATGGACGCGCAGTTGACCGCAACAAAAGGATAGTTGGACCGGTCGCTCTCCCCATGAAGCGCAACGGCTACCAGTTCTTTTCCCGTACCACTTTCTCCTGTTATAAGAACATTGGATACAGACGGTGCCACAATCTGAATCTTCTCCCGGATAGATACAACAGCTGAAGATACGCCTAAGATGCGGTTTAATTCCCTTGGTTTTACCCGTACCCCTGCACCGTCATTTTCATCGGAAGTCAGATCTGCCTTCTGGAATACAAATAATTTTCTGTACTCTTCCATATCCAGATCATAAAACCTGCCTGCCAAAAGATAGGTGAAACCTCCGATCTGAAGGCTGTATTCAAGCAGATCCTGTACCTGGTTCCCTGTTTCGTGAAATGTGATAGGCGGCAGCTTGTGATTCAGTTCCTGTATAAACAGGAGTTTCTTACCAGCCTGGTTAATCCTGGATATTTTAAGGTTCTGGTCCATGACCAGGATTCCGCTGTCAACCTTATTAAGAATATTCTCCAGCAGCAGGATCACATTTTGGTTTCTTCCTTCATTCAGGATATCCTTGGCTTTTGATTCAAGAAGCTCCCCAAATTGATTCAAAAAGCGGATAAATACTTCTCTATTTCCAAAAAAATGCTGTTTCTGGCTCTCTTCAAAGCATACAAATCCCAATACCCCGATCACTTCTTCATCCACGCATAGCGGGAGCCATACCTCACAGATGTTATCACAGACAGACAGCTTTGGACAGACACGGCAGATGCCGGATTTCTTCGGATCATCCATGATTGTCAGCTCCTTGTGTTCTATGGCTGACTTTACTACATATCCATAAGACGACATATCCCCGATCCGATTGCGCATCCGCCCGCTTCCCGCAATACGAATGCAATTGGCATCAATGATTGTCACGTCAACTTTCAGGATTTCTGCCAGGATCTCAACATACCGCTGGGCTGTTTCCTGCATTTTCATTAAAATGCGTTTCATGCTATTCCCCCATTTTCACTGAAACAAACGATGTTATAATCCCATGGTAACGGCGGATCGCGTTTATGTCAAGAACCCGTCCTTCATTAAAAGATTCCCATCCGGCTCAGTATGAAGATCCACATAAAAATGGTCCCCAGGGAACATACGGATGTAAATACAACCAGCTGCGCCGCCAAATCCGCATCGGAATCCATGGCACTGGCCAGGTTAAACGATGTGGTTGCACAGGGAGCAATAAAGATGCACATCAGGCCAATGAAATCCGCCCTGCAAAATCCAAGCCATACGGTAACAGGTACAAGAATAGCCGGCACGATCAGAAGCCTGAACAGGATGCCCACCGCAATGCTTCTTAAGTTGCTTTTTACTGCTCCAAAGTTAAATAATCCCCCCATAACAATCAGGGCCACCGGCGTACCGCAACGCCCCAGATCCCTAAAAACATTGGACAGCATGTCCGGATACTGAATATGCAGCAGCTGTGTCAAAAAGCCGGCCAGGGCCGCAATAACATACGGATTGGTTACCACTCCCCCAAACACTTTCCTTAACTCGATCCTTCCTCCTTCCCGGAATAACTCCAGCAGGATGACGGAAATTATGTTTTGAACCGGGACAATAATAGCGATCAGCAGCGAGATCGCTCCAATGTTTCCCTCACCACACAGCGCTGTCCCGATCAGAGTTCCGAATATAACAAAATTTGTGTGAAAAATACCATGGGCCAGCGCGCCGCGCCTTTTCTTTGTTTTCTCTGTGGGATATGCGGCAAGCAGCGAAATCCCCAGAATCACGATCTGCGTGATCACAGCATACACGATCAGTTTTCCGTTAAATACCTCCCTGATATCCGCTTTATAGATATTGTAGTATAGGGAGATGGCCAGAAAAGTTTTGAAACACAGCTTGTTCATCTTATTCAGGGTATGATCGTCCACCATATTGATCTTTCTCAGAAAATATCCCAGTGACAACATGATAAACATGGGTAATACGGCGCTTAACGCGGTTTGAAAACTGCTCATTATTCGTTCCTCTTTCCTTACCCTCAGTGGACAAGGGCGCACACTCCCCCTTGTCCACTGAGGGTAAATATTGATTTTAAGATGGTCCCAATTGGGGTCCCCTTATTTATTTAGCAATTTTCATGCCATCATCGAAGTTCCTGAAATACCTTCATACTTTTGCTTATAAATATCATTTTGATAACAATTGTGCCTTATTCCATATCGTTTTGATAATCAGTATCAAATTGATACAGCCAAAACTGATCACACATCCAGACGATTACCCTCAGTGGACAAGGGCACACTCTCCCCTTGTCCACTGAGGGTAAATGTTATATGATATAATTACCATATAAAATAAATATTCCTGCCAATATCACATCACACAATAATCATGAACCGCCATACGTCCCGCAGCCTACATCCCAGGGCGGGCTTAAGAGGAGCAAATAAGCAATGAAAAAATCCATCTGTATTTTATGTATCTCGTCCCTGTTATGCAGTCCCTTCACAGCCTTTGCCGGTCCTTCTGGTAATACGCAGGCAAGTGCCAGTGAAACAGAGTATCAGCCCCCATCACTGCGCCGTGAGATCCGGGCTTTGCAGAAAGGCGATTGGATCCATCTGACAACGGAGCAGAAACTGGAAGATCTGGATCTTTTGTATCAGACACTAAAAGAAAATTATCCTTATTTTCATACGTTAAAGAGAATGCGGGATGCGGATTTAGATCAGAAATACCGGAAAGCCCGGGGAGAAATCCGCACCAGTAACACGGATATTTCCTTTTATCAGCAGTTGGATGAATTTATCAATACCAATGACCAGATCGGACATTTGTTATTACATAACCCTTACTGGTTTGAAGAGACGGCAGACAGCTACAGACGCGTGGCCGCAGATTATCCGGACTCAGACCGCATGCAAAAATTAGCGGCAGCATACAACAATCCAAAGTCCCTGGAAAACTACAAAAAAATGAGACAGGTGACAGACCCGGCCTATGATAAGGTGATGGATTATTACGCTTCCCTTGAATCAGCGCAAACCGGTGAACAGGAATCCGTGGCAGCTAATGTTCAAACGCGCATTATAAAAGAGGGAAGCATTGCCTATATCAAAATTGACCGGTTCCTTTCCGGCAATGAGTACGGGGAAGATAAGAAACAGCTATTTGATTTTTACCATAAGGTCAGGGGATACGACCATATAATATTTGACCTTACGGATAACGGCGGAGGTTCCATGGATTATTTTAATGATCTCATCGCCTCTCCCAACATTGACAGCGCACTGACATGCAACGCCTACGGTCTGATAAAAGGAGGGGAAAACAACCGTATCTTCCTGGATATGGACCAATACCGTCCTGTTTCGGAATTTCCCGACCTGCCCCGCACCAATCAGGAAGATCTGTCCGATACGGACTTCTTTCATGATATCCAATACACCGTGGATCCTGCAGGGGGAGGGAAAATGCTCAGCGGAAAGCTTTGGATGCTTGTCAGTGACACGGTATTTTCCTCATCGGAATATGCTGCCATGTTCTCAAAAGCAACAGGCTTTATGACACTTGTGGGAACGCAGACTGGCGGTGAAGGCATTGGCAGCGATCCTCTGCCCATCATTCTTCCCAACAGCGGCCTGATCGTACAATACGCACCGGTGTACGGTGTAATGCCGGACGGATCAGGGAGCCAGGAATGCAAAACCGCACCGGATATCCGGTCAGCGGACGGTGAGACGGCACTCAATGCCTGTTTAAGGGCAATTGCAGAACAGTGACCGCAGGAGGCGGGGGCGGAAGCTTTAAACACGGCTCAATACAGCTTCATAATGATTAATAAAAAGGTCAATTCGATCACACTCAATAGAATGGAAATACTATTGGCAGCACTGGCCTTCCCCTCATCACCGCCGCACATGCCTGTATAGGCCGGCGCAACTGCGCTGATAGGAGCAAAACTAATCAAAACCAGTGTCCTGCGAATCACGATGTCAAATGGAAGGAGATAATAGCCGGCCAGCGCCGTCACAATCGCCGCCACATGGCGAACTCCGAGGATCCTGCATATATCGCCTATGTAATTCCGCTGAAATTCAAACCTTAAAAGCAGTCCTATCATCAGCATAGCGGTAAACGTATTAGCCGCCGCCATGGGGGCGATCAATGTCAGAACCGGCTTGGGCAGCCTGAACCGGGCTACCGACAGGATAAACATCAGAACATAGGTGATCAACGGCATACTTGAAAGAAGGCGTTTTGCAAATGATCCCACATCAAATCCGTCTCTGTTGTCGGAAAGGTATTCCGATGCAAAGGCATAGGTTGCCCCTGTACACATCACACTGTTTCCCACATCAAACATGCAGGCCGCCACACTTCCCATCGCAGGAAGAAAACTCTGTACAAACGGAAGACAGAACGCTCCTATGTTGTATGCGGGGAGGCACAGTATATGCAGCGCCTTTGCCTCCCTGCTTTTCTTTTTTGTAATAACGATCCCAACAGCGATCATTATGACATTTGCAGCAATCCCCAGGACCGTCAGCGCCAGCATCTCCGCTCCCACTACCTCTATCTTTGAAAAATTAACAATGATGGCACAGGGGAGGGTGACATTTATGAGAATCCGCTTTACGACATCACCCGCATTTTCCGGAAGGATTCCTCCCATATGCAGATATGCGCCGATCAGGATGATCAGCATGAACGAAAAAGCTGTCAGTAAAACCGTAGTCATGATCAATTCTCCTCATTCCAATCACATCTTATATTCCAAGCCAGTCATCCGGTTCCCCGTCATATCTGACAAAGGCAAGCCCCTGATACCGCATATGCGTGATTGAGCATAATATAGCACCTTTTCACATGCCTTGCAAGGTCTTTATCTCCACTCTGAAATGCCACTTTATGAATCATTCTCTTTATTTTTCATTTGATATATGGAATATCTCTCACGTTATCAAAGGTTCTATTACTATAAATTGATTTTATATAAATGGGTATAGAAAAGCTCCGGAAATATCAATTCCCGGAGTATTTCCTTTTTCCTGTTTGAATTAAGCTCATTCTATATGCCCCCCCTCCCCATCATAGTACGTATTCATATCCCACAGAATGTCTGTTATGAAATGAACGCGGTCGGCTGCCTGTACTCCCTGTGGAGCGCAGTTTCCGTACAATACAGCCATGACATCAGAAGCTTGGATAGTACCCATCCCAAACAATTCTTCTATAATTACTGCGATCCGTATCTCCTTCTGTGGAAAAACACAATATCCGTGAATTTGAATCCAGCTTAAGCTGTTCTTTGAGCCATCCCAGACTCTCATTCTGTAGCACTTCTGCCACAAATCCCAATGTGGATGCGCCGCTTTCTCCGGATACCACTTTAGGATCATCCCCTGCTGGATTACCTAATATCCTCATTCCTTTTGCGGCAACAAAATCCGGCATGGAGACAAAATTGTCTGCATAATCCTTGAGCACATTCCAGCCAATCGTACATGGTTCACCACACGCCAGCCCTGCCATGATCGTATTCATGCTTCCGGACACCGTATGAATCATCCCGTCATCTGCTTTAGCTGTTCTGTAAATACAATCAGCCTTATTGGGTTCTACAATCGTAATAACTGGTTTTTCCTCCCCTTTATACAGATCTGCAAAGAATCCAGTAATCGCACCAGACATGGCGCCCACTCCTGCCTGAAGGAAAATATGGGTCGGCTTTTCCTCCATTTGCCCGCATACCTCATATGCCATGGTGGTGTACCCTTCCATGATCCAGCCGGGAATCAACTCATATCCCTCCCATGCCGTATCCTGTACCATAATCCAGCCATATTTCTCAGCCATCTTATTTGCAAGGCGGACTGCATCATCATAATTCAGGTCAGTAATGGATGCTTCTGCCCCAAGGGCTTTAATATTATTTAAACGCTCAAGAGAACTTCCTTTTGGCATATAAACAACACTCTTCTGCCCCAGGCGGCTGGCCGTCCAGGCAATCCCCCTTCCATGGTTTCCGTCCGTGGCTGTCACAAATGTCAGATTGCCCAGCTTATTCCTAACCTGACTGGAGGTGATTTTATCGTAGGATAATTCATTTATATCTTTTCCCAAAACACTGGCTATATAACTTCCGATGCAATAACTTCCCCCCAGAACTTTAAAAGCATTCAGTCCAAAACGATAACTTTCATCCTTTACATGTATACTAGTAACCTCCAACATTTGAGCCAGATTCCTTAAATCCACCAGTGGCGTAACTGAATACTCCGGAAAACTCATGTGAAAAGCGTGTACTGTTTTCGCATGGCCTAAGCCAAAGCGCTTTATAGAGCATCTGCCTCTCCTTTGAGCCTGATCATAATGCACTGCTTTTATGCTTTCATTCATGTTTCGACTTTTCTCCTTCTTCTAATTTAACTGGACAAAAAGTTAAATCATATGGCCGCCATCCCTATTCAGGAAGCCGCAGATGGATCAGTTCGGCAAAGAATTCTGCTCCTGTTGCCAAAATATCATCATTATAATCAAAAAACGAATTATGTAGAGGTGTATTATCTAATGCATTCTCATGAGTTCCACCTCCAAGAAAAACAAAACAGCCCGGGATTTTTTGAAGAAACTTTCCAAAATCTTCAGAACCCATCAATGGTTTACACTTGGGATCAACCTTGTTTTCCCCTACTATATTCTTAGCGGCTTCTACAGCAACATCCACGCACTCCGTCCAATTATACGTGGGTGCAAACTCATGTGTATATTGAAAATCACATTCTGCCCCATACATTTTACAGGTTTCCCTGCTGATTTCGCCCATTCTTTCCTCAATCAGCTTCTGTGTGCCTGCGTTAAAGCTTCTTGTATCACCTGATATCCACACATTTGACGGTATCGCGTTACGAATACCATCGGTCCTGAATTCTGTACAGGAAACAACAGCCGTATCACACGGATCTGCATTTCTTGCAACAATGGTCTGCAAACTCAGCACAATCTGTGAGGCCGCTACCAGGGGATCGATAACATTGTGAGGCGAGGACGCATGCCCTCCTCTTCCCTTTACATGAATCACAAAATTATCTTCGCTGGCCGCGATCCCTCCCTTACAGGTATGAATGGTGCCAGCCGGCATCTGCGGCATATTATGTAGTCCATATATCTCATCCATGGGAAACCGTTCAAAAAGGCCGTCATCTATCATGGCCTGTGCGCCTTTGCCAGGTTCCTCTGCAGGTTGAAATACAAACCGCACCGTACCATTAAAATCCTTACGTTCCGAGAGCAGTTTTGCTGCTCCCAGAAGCGTTGCCGTATGTCCATCATGGCCGCAGGCATGCATCCGGCCGGCAGTCTGTGATTTATATGCATGCTCTCCCTTTTCCTGCAATTTTATACAATCCATATCCGCGCGAAGTCCGATGGTCTTATCACCGTCCCCCACCTTCAAAGTGGCCACAACTCCGGTTTTCCCAACATTACACTGCACATCCATTCCCATGCCTTTCAGTATATCCGCCACATATCTGGATGTATTTTCCTCCTCAAACGCACACTCCGGATGTTCATGTAAATAATGTCTCCACTCTTTTAACTGTTTTATAAACTTTTCATCCCTCATTATATTTCACCTGTTAGATCCTTTCCTTGATATCTTTGTCTGTATTCCATACCGGTTCCTTTATTCCTGCCTTTAACTGCTCCAGATAATCCTGAAGTACATACTTTACATATTTAAATAATCGCAGCAAAGCGGTCACATTCATCATTACCAGCAGGGCTGCACAAAAATCCACAACTTGCCAGAGCATTGCAAGAGGCAGCACTGATCCCAGTGCAACAGCCAGCAAAGCCAGGATCTGATATACGCGGACAATGACTTGTGTATTCTTTTTACATATGTACCGGATTCCAACCTCCCCATAAAACAGGTCGGCAATTAAGGTCGTGAATCCAAACAAAAACATTGCCAACAATATAAGCCATCCGCCGATTTCCCCCAGCGTATTAGAAAACGCTGTCTGCACCAAATTAATTCCATCTGCACCGGAATCCAATGCGCCGGTCAGAAGAATAGCAAAACCTGTACAACTGCAAATAATGATCGTTGTCAGAAACGTTCCTAACATTGCTGCAAATCCCTGATTAGCCGGATGTTTCACTTTTGCAGATGCATGCATACTTGCCGCTCCGCCATTGCCTGCATCGTTTGAGAACAGACCTCTGGCCACGCCTTGCCGAAATGCTGTTTTTATTGTATAGCCGACCGCACCGCCAGCTGCCGCTTTTGTGGAAAATGCTGACTTCACCACAGTTGCAAAGATTGCCGGCAGCTGTCCTATATTAACAATAACAATGATCAATGTAATTAAAATATAACCAAGCGCCATAAATGGGACAATATAGGATGCCACATCCGTAATCCGCTTTACGCCTCCTACTACAATGAAAGCGGCCAGCAAAGTCACAGCAAGCCCTGGAATAACCGGCGAAACATGTGTCACACCGGTGACCGCCGATGAGATGGAATTATTCTGCAGCATTGCTATGCAGAAGCCCACTGCAAATATAGTACATATGGCATAGGCAACTGCGATCCACGAATTTCCCATACCCTTTTTCATATAATAGGGTGCTCCGCCGTAATAATTTCCGCTGGAATCCTTTTCATGAAATACTTGTCCCAATGCAGCCTCGCCAAAGCTAAGCACCATACCAAACAATGCGGTGATCCACATCCAGAAAAGCGCTCCCGGACCACCTGCTGCCAGGGCACTGGCAACACCTACCAAACTGCCGGTTCCCACCTGTCCCCCCACGGTTGCGCACAAAGCTGAAAATCCCGAAACATCGCCGCCATCTGACTTCAGCGTTGTTTTTACCGATGCAAACAGTTTTGAAAAATGCCGGATTTGCGGAAACCCCATTCGGATACTGTAATATAATCCAGTTGTTAGTAGGATCCCAGCCAAAAGCCATCCCCATAAAACATCATTGATTTGAGTAATAATGGTCAATGCAATACCTCCTTGTTGTAGTCACGCGGCCCCGTGTTGAATTTATTATAGGCGCTCTCTATTTAGTTATCAACTTGCCGCCCAAAACAAAAAAAGGCACGGCTATATTATCAATTTGATAGTATAACCGCGCATAAACATCAATACTATTCGATTTTAAAGACCACTTTAGATTTATCACTCATTATCATTTTGATAATATCAAGTATGAGCGAATCTATTTTACCATTGGCTTTTAGTAATATCTTTTAACTTATCTTGCTATGGATACCCTATTTTCTAAAAGATTATATTTCTCCATTATCACTTATCAAGAATTCAAAAACCATACTGCTTCATTTTGCGATACAATGTGGCAATACCGATTCCAAGTTCATCTGCAACCTTTTGTTTGGACTCAGTATCAGCCCCAAATCTTCTAAGCGCCTCTTCAATCACCCGCTTCTCAATTGCCTTTAGGTTAAGGCATTCTTTTTCCTCCGCCATGTTTATATTATCAGGAAGCAGGTCACTGCCGATCTCCCCGTTCAGCTCCATCATATTAACTACATATTCCATAGCGCTTTCCACCTGCCATATGTTTCCATACCATGGGCAATCAGAAACCAAATCCCAAAAATCCGAATTGATTTTTACAATAACCTTTCCGGCTTTTCTTTCCGCATTCTTTAAAAAACGTTCTGCAAACAGACGGATATCTCCTCTCCGTTCACGCAATGGCGGGATCTGGATTGGAATTACATTCAATTTATAATATAGGTCCTCCAAAAATTTTCCTTCTGTGACCAAAGGCCTTAACTCTTTATCCGTAGTTGCAATGATTCTCACGCCTGTTTTTAATATTTTCCCTCCCCTAAAACGGGTAAATGTTCCATCCTCCAACACTTTTTTTAATTTTACCTGTAATGGCAGCGGCAGGCAATCAATATTTTCCAACAATATTGTACCTTTTGACGCTGTTTCTAACAATCCCGGCAGCCCTTTTGAGGAGGTCTTAGCAACTACTCCCATAAGCTCCCTTTCCATTGCCTCTCCGGAACTGCTGCGGCAATTCAATGCCATAAAAACATGTTCACTTCGTATACTTTCTTCATGAATCGCTAAGGCAACTTCCTCTTTTTCCGTTCCTCCCTCTCCCGTGATCAGAACAGGCGATTTTGAATTAGCGAATTTCATGATCTGATTTTTTATTTTCAGGCTTTCTGGCGATCTTCCTATGATCCGATTTAATCCCTGACAGTTTTTCCTCTTGTTTTCTTCATCAACCGACTTTATCCCATTAAGGAAAATAAAGATATAAGCATACTCATCAATGTAAACTGGGTGGAGTTTCCCCACAAGCCTGTAAGTTTGACCCTTGATCTTCAAAAGATATTCAGAATAACCTTCCCATTTGGTAACCTCGTCAAATTCAACTTTTATTGGAAGCGGCTCCTCCAGGCCAATGATACTGTTTCCAATAGCGTTCATTCTTGATAAATATCCATTTTTATCAAACACAAGTACTCCGGCATCAAAGTGATCTACTATTTCATTCAGAAGATGTATTCCGGATAAATTAATCTCTTTTTCAATCGACTCCTGAACCTTTAAAGCAACCAGGCTTGAAAACTGAGTCAAAAAATCCCTATAAAGGCCATGGTTTTTAATCATTCTGTCTCTTTGCTGGTTATTCATGGCAATGAAAGCCAGCGCTCCCTTTGCCTCTCCATTGACCATAATAGGGGCTGACATATGATACTTTTCTATACAATGCTCTTTATTCATACAGTTCGCACAAAATTCACTATTCTTGGGATCTTCAACAATATGCGGTTTTGCTTTACGAATTGTTTGCATAAGAATACCGGCCCTATAAGTTATATCAGAACGGTTGGATACATCTTTTTTATAAATTTTGCTGGATACAGCAATCCGATGCATATTCTCATCAACAATCGTAACATGAGTTTTAAGGATTCGGGAAAGTATATCCACATATATATTGGCCACAGGGCGGATATCATCTAAAAGTTCCTTCATAATAATACCTCCTCATAACTACCCTCAGTGGACAAAGGGACACACGGTTTTGCACCACAGATTTGCGATTCTGCAGTGTTATTGTCGCTGGGCGTACGCCGAATGACGTTAACGCGGCCTTGTGGGTCATATCCAAATCCAAAAAGAAAATCCCTATTTTAACACATTAAAGTGGATGCAAAACTCGAATTCGGATCCCGTCTGTTCCTATCCTAATAATCTTCCCGCTCCCAGTAATAATTTACATTGCCTTTGAAGATCAGGGCAATCTCCACCTTTTTCACCTGTTCCTTTGGCACATTTCCCTTTACCAGATACTCACAGAGCATTTTTGTGGCTAAATAAGCCTGGCGGGTGGGGTCCTTGTACACGATATTGGTAAAAGTCCCATCCTGCAGAGCGGATACGCTCTCATCAAATACATCATTGGCAATGACAGGTATGGTTCCTGACAGCCCGCTTTCCCTAAGCACCTCCGCCAGCACAACACTCCCCCGGGCAAAAACACAGCCGATCAGATCCGGTTTTAATTCCTGTATCCTTTTGAGCAATTCCTCTTTTCCAAGATCCTTTTCAAAATAACCATACAGGTTTTCAGTCTGTATCCCGGCCCCTTCCCTTTGCAAATACTCGTGGAAGCCCTTTGCGATCATATAATGGGCATCATTGTACTGATTTCCGGCCATAAGCAGCACACGACCGCGGCCCCTCAGGATATTACATGCCTGCTCGGCCATAACTCCTCCGGCCACATAGTAATCCGCGACAACCACACCCACCCTCTGGCACTCCGTATTGTCACCTGTAACAAAAACAACGCTGATTCCCTTTTTCGTCAAACGTTTGATTTCAAGGACCTCATCCTCTCCCTCCGGCGGAATGGAGAGAATGCCGTCCAGCCGTTTTCCATGCTCCAGTTCATCATTAAGCCGGTTAAGGGTCTTGGCCAGCTCCCCGGGCTTAAAAGGCAGCTCCCTGGCCTGGACATTTAGATCTCCCCACTCCCGCATATAACCCATGTATCCCCGCCATATAAAGTTATAGAAATACACGCTGTTTTTGTCCAACTCGGGTAAACATACCGCGATCTGTATCTCCTTGCGCTTTAAGCAGGAAGCCATGGAGTTGATCTTATAACCATTGGCAGCGGCATAGTCAACAATCTTTTTTCTGGTCTGCTCACTGACTCCAGGTTTTCCCGTGATCGCCTTGTGGATTGTGTTTAACGACATGCCAAAGTGCTGGGCTATGTCCTTCATTGTAATCTGAGATTTCATTGCTCCTCTTTCCTGCTTTTTATAGAACGGCACTATATTCCAAAATAGAGAGAAATGCACCCGGACAACTGGGCACATTTCCCTTTTTTCTTATTGTATATAATTTTTCAGAGGTTTTCAATCCCATTTTAAGCAGAAAAGAAAATCCTTCTCCTTATCATTCTCCTTATGCCCCCAGATTAGGCAGTGTCATACTGATCGCAGGAATGAAGGTTACCATCATCAGACAGATGATCATGGTCAGATAAATAGGCAACATCCGTTTGGTCAGCGCTTCAATCTTAATCCCGGAAATACCGGATGCAATAAACAGGGAACTTCCAACCGGCGGGGTTAAAAGACCGATCCCCAAATTCAGGATCATGATGACCCCAAAATGGACGGGGCTGTAACCAATGGACTGTACAATAGGAAGCAGGATAGGCGTCACGATAAGGATCAGGGATCCCATCTCCATTACCATTCCCAGGCCCAGGAGCAGAACATTGATGATCAGCATAATGATCACCGGGTTATCAGTGATGCTGTAGATACTGTTGGTAATGAGCACCGGAACCTTCAAATATGCCATCAGCCATCCGAAGGCCGTTGACATGGAGATCAGGATCATGATCATTGCCAATGTTTTTACAGAATTAAATAACATCCTGGGCAGCTCTTTAATGGAAACCTCCCGGTAGATGGCAAAGGTAACGAAAATACTCCACAGCACTGCCAGGGCCGCGCTTTCCGTAGCCGTGATAAATCCGGTACACACACCGATCACCACGATCACGATGGTCAACAGTCCCCAAAATGCATCCTTAAATGCAAGCCATACCTTTTTGATCTGGAATTTTTCACCGATGGGGTAATTACGTTTTCTAGCCACGTAGTAGCTGTAGACCATCAGACAGCCTGCGAGCAGACAGCCCGGAAGAATACCTGCAAGAAACAGGGCTCCCACGGAAACGCCCCCGGCCGCCAAAGCATAGATGACCATGTTCTGGCTTGGCGGGATCAGGATTCCTTCAACTGAACTGGCCATTACGATGCAGGTTGCAAAGTCCTTTTCATAGCCTTCTTTTTCCATGTTTGGAATCAGGGTAGGCCCAAGGGTTGCCACGCTGGCAGCCGAGGAGCCGGAAACCGCCCCAAACAGCAGGGACGCCACAATGGTCACCATTGCAAGCCCACCATGCATCCAACCAACCATTACCCCGGCCAGACGCAGCAGACGCTTGGATATACCGCCTGCGCTCATGATGTCGCCCATCAGGATAAAGAAGGGAACTGCCAGCAGTGAATAGGTGTTCACTCCCTTTACCATGTTCTGGAGCACCATCTGGACCGGGATGTCAAGATAAATACAAGTCACCATGCTGGCGATGCCGATGGAAAGGGCAATGGGCATCCGCACTGCCATGAGAAAAATAAAAAGTCCTATTAATAACAGTATGGCTATTGTTTCAGATGGCATAATAATGTCCTCCCCCTGTCAATTGTTGCTATAATAAAGGCCAGACCGGAAACCGGGATCACGGCATAGAGGACCGAAGACGGCAGGCCCATGCCGCTCATGATGTTTCTGGAGGTCAGTTCCAGCAGCCCGTAGCTGCCAAACACCATGACGACTCCAAAGATAAATACCAAAAGCAGATCAAGCAGGTCCATAATGGTACGGGTCCTGTCTGAAATAAAATTGTCGATCAAGGTCACCTTTAAATGCAGATCCTCACTGATCGCCACAGCTGAACTCAGCAGGCAAAACCATACCATACAGATAAGGGCCAAGTTTTCCCCCCACGGCGGTGTATGTTTCAGGATATAGCGGCTGGCCGCAACACCTGATACGATAAGGACCTGGCAGGCCAGCAACACGCAGCACACCATGTAGATGCCCCTTCTGACAGTACTGCAAATCTTATCTACCATATCTATTTTTCCCTCCTCACATTTCATTCATGGCCCGGATCTGCTCCACCATGTCCTCAAACCCCACCGCATACTGATCGTACACCGGCTGCACAACCGACTGCCAGGGGCCAAAATCCTCCACTTCGATCACTTCAATGCCCTGGGCTCTCAGCGCCTCGATCTGTTCAGCTTCGTCAGTTGCCACAACCTCCCGGTTATAGTCCTCGGCAGCCTCGGCGGCCTGCCTGATAATATCCTGGTCCCCGGCACTGAGTTTGTTAAAACGGTACCCGCTCATAATGATGACGCCGGGAGTGTATGTATGGTTGTCCAGAATGACATGGGGAGCGATCTCACCAAAGCTGTTGCTGATATATCCGGATAAAGGCTGGTCCGCCCCGTCCACCACGCCGGTTTGAAGGGAGGTATACAGCTCACTCATGGAAATAGGAGTTGGTGACGCCCCAAAACAACTCACCGTATCCAAAAGGATGGAAGTCTCAGCCACACGTATCTTTGTTCCCTTTAGATCATCAGGCTTCTCAATGGGTTTTTTAGCAAAAAAGTTTCTGGCGCCCTCATCCACATAGGCCAGCCCCACCATGTCCGTCTCCGCCTCCCAAAGGCTGTCTAAAATATCACGGCCCAAATCGCTTTTCAGCACATTCCACAGATGGTCACGGCCCTCAAACAAATAGGGAAGTCCAAAGATCCCCATCTTATCCGCCCCAAAGTCTCCCATGGTCAGGGTATTTCCCCGGAAAATGTCCAGGGCTCCCATTTGTACGGCCTGAAGCTCTGTCCGCTCATCCCCCAGCTGACCGCCTGCATAGATTTCCACTATGATCCGGCCGTTGGACAGTTCCTTTACCTGGTCCGCAAAGTAGTGCAGCACCTGGGTATTGATATTATCCTCCGGATTCACCTCCCCGGCCTTTAACACGATCTCGGCCCTCTTTTTGTCCTCCTGTTCCTGGCTGTCCTCCTGGGAGCTGCCCGCACAGCCTGCCAGGCATACAACAGATAAAACCATCAGGAATCCCAGGATCCTATTCCGTCCTCTCATCGCCTACCTCCATTTTTTACCAAACCATCGTTTCTCATTCTATAAAGTCTTGATCCAGTGTCTTCACCTTGTAAGCCACACAGTTGTCTTTAATCAGATCCCAGTCAAGTTCTGCGCCTATTCCCGGCTCCTTGGGAACGTAGATCCGTCCATCCTTAATGGGAAGGTCCCCTTTCATGGGGAAACGGAAACTGTCTTCCGGTACAAAATACTCAAAGTATTTACAATTGCGGATCGCACAGGAAACATGAAGGTTAACCAGGTCCATGTAGTTCATGGTCGTGGTATGTATCTCACAGTTCAAGCCAAAGGCATCCGCCATATGGGCAATTTTTAATGTTCCCGTGATACCGCACTTCCATGAAACATCGGCCCGTACAATATCAGCCGCATTCTGGGCAATGGACTGGGCCACGCCCCAATGGGCTCCTCTGGTGGTCTCGGTGGCAGCAATGGGGATATCCAGGGTCTGACACAGCTTCTGATATTTATACAGCTCAAAATCCCTGAAAGGCTCCTCAAACCAGATATAGTTTAGTTTCTCAAGCTGGCGCCCCACCCTGATCGCCTCATCCAACGTGTATTCTCCCACCGGATCACTCATCAGGCCCATGTCGTCCCCAACTGCCTCCCTCAGCTTCCGGTGGATCTCCATGTCCTTTTCAACAGGACCTGAGGGGTGGACTTTGTAGCAGTTGATGCCCATTGACCGGTAGTGCAATGCCTCGTCTATGTAGACCTTGGGGTCATCATAAAACAGGCTGCTGGCATAAACAGGAAGGCTCTCCCTGTAACCTCCTATATATTTATATAAGGGCAGACCCGCCTTTTTTGCACATATGTCCCACAGGGCCACGTCAACCGGCCCAGGAAGGAACACAGGATAAAAGGCCTCATGACGGTCCAGGTTCCAAAAATCGTAGAAAATAGCCTCGCGGTCGTGGGGATCGCGCCCTAAAACAAGAGGCGCGGCTGTTTCCTGGAGATACCCCTCCGTCACCTGGCCGGAGCGGGCCGCCATTGCTGTGGCAATACCCTCAGTCCCGTCATCACACGTCAGTTTCAGCACAACCACATCCCAGGGCATGGCGCTGCCTCCCTGACGCTTCTCATCAAACAGGCACTGATCCCGGCGTACCCACCATGTTTCAAATTTGGTAACCTTCATAAATGCTCCTCTCTCCTTCTCATTCCAGGGCGGCATTTCCCTGTTGTTTGTCCCATCCAAAAAATCGTTTCACATTCCTGTAGCACACGTCCTCAATAACTTCTTTTAAGTATTTCTCATCCGAAAAATATTCCCCCCGCTCTACCAGCTCCCCTAAATAGCTGCACAGCCCTCTCCTGTAAAGCTCGTGCCTGGGATAACTGAGGAAACTTCTGGAATCCGTGAGCATCCCCACTGACAGGCTGACCGCGTACAGGTTTCCGGCCGCATGAAACTGGCGTTCAATACCATACGGCTGGTCATTAAACCACCAGGGCGCTCCCAGCTGTACCTTTCCTCTAAAACTGCCATCGCAGAAACCGGCGGCCAGAACAGCAAAGGTTTCCAGTTTGGAAGGATCCAGGGGATAGAGAATGGTCTTTGGAAGCTCCCCTAACTCGGTCAGGCGGTTCAGCAGCGCTCCCACGGACTGAATAGCCGTGGAGTCATCGGTACAATCAAATCCTGTGGAGCGTCCGATTTCCCTCACCTTCCTGTGGTTGGCATCCTGATACGTGCCAATATGAAGCTGCATAACAAAGCCGTATTTGTTGTAAAGCTTTCCCATCTCCACCATAAAAGCAGATTTAAAACGATTTTGTTCTTTCCTGGTCAGAGCCTCACCCTTGGCGGCTTTCCGGTAAACCTCCTCCACCTGACTTACCGTATACTCCTCCCAAGTAAAATCCTCGATCCCATCATCGCTGACCGTTGTCCCAAAATCCCGGAAAAAGGACAGACGTTTTTCCAAAGCAGCGATCATATCCGTAAAACCGTGGATTTCCAGTCCCGCTGCTCCTGACAGCTGCTTTTGATATTCGGGAAAAACGGGATTCTCACAGTAAAACGCCTTGTCCGGACGGAAGGCCGTAATGATCTTTGGCCCTGTACATCCTTCCTCCCTTAGCTTAAAGTGGTATTCCAAGGTATCCACCGGATCCTCCGTGGTGCTGACAAGCTCCACATGTGAGCGCTCCATGCACCATCTTGGGGTCATGTGGTTTTCCCTGATAAAATCCTTTGTCCTCTTATAGATGTCCCGGGCGTTGTCTAAACTCAGGGGCTCATCTATGTCAAAGTACCGCTTTAATTCCAGGGCACACCAGATGTAAAGAGGGTTTCCCATAAGCCTGGGGAGGATCTCCGCGAATTTCATGTATTTTTCATAATAAGACGCTCCGCCGGTCACATAATACTCATCAATCCCAAATGTCCGCATAGCCCTCCATTTATAGTGGTCATGGGCCAGCCACATCTCGCCTATATCCTCAAATTCCTTATTTTCATATATCTCCTGCACCGCCAAGTGGCAGTGGTAGTCCACGATCGGAAGCGTCTCTGCATAAGTATGGTACAGATAGCTGCCTGTTTTATTTTTCAGAAACAGTTCCTCAGAAAAACAATGGTCCATGGTTTGCTCCTTCCTTCTTTTTAAAAACCAATAAGGGCTCCGCCGTCCACCGGAAGACATGTTCCCGAGACATAGCCGGCCGCATCGCTTGCCAAGAACACGGCAGCCATCCCAATGTCTGTTGGATCGCCGATCCGCTTCATGGGAATCCTTCCTATAATTTTGTTCCTCCTGGCCTCGTCATTGTCAGTAGCCTGGTGGTACATAGGTGTTTCAATCCAACCGGGAGCGATTGCATTGACCCGCACGCCGTAAGCGCCGCCTTCAGCGGCCAACGTGTGCACCAGCCCCAGATAACCTGCCTTTGCCGTGGAATATCCCGCCACCTGGGGCTGGCCAATGTAACTGGTCATACTGGCCTGGAAAATAATGCTCCCTTTTCCCTGCTCCTTCATATGGCCGAAGAATGCTTTTGTCAGGGCGAAGGCCCCTACCAAATGAACATCCAGCACGCGTTTGTAGTCCTCCACAGTCATGTCCTCAATAAACTTCTTACAATGATTCCCTGCATTGTTTACCAGGATGGTGACTGGTCCCATTTCCCGGATGATCTGGTCTGCCAGTTCCGGGGCATGGCCCGTATCCGTTATATCATGGTGGTAAAACACGGCTTTTTCTCCCATTTCCTTTAAGGCGGACTGTCCTTCTTCCTTGGTCCTGCGGCTTAATACCGCCACCCTGGCACCCGCCTTTACCATACACTCAGCAATGGCAAGGCCTAATCCTGTGGTCCCTCCGGTTATTACCGCAGTGCGGCCTTCCAATGAAAATACATGTTCTGTCATCTCTCTCTCCTCCCGCATGGTCTGATCACTTCTTTTTCCTGATATTTATAGGGGATGAAGTATTCCTTGTGTCCCAGTGCTTCACTTTTTGACTTATGCCCCGATGCAACTCCAGTAACAAGCTGCCTTAAATGCCCGGTCAGTGTTTCCATGGTACATGTCCCATCTAAAACCGGGCCTGCGTCAAAGTCCATGTCGCCCTCCATGCGCCGGTAAGTGTCTGAGTTTCCCGTAAGCTTTATACACGGGGCCACGGCAGAGCCAATTACATTCCCCCTGCCCGTCACCAGGAACACCAGGTGGCACCCGCAGGAGATCAGGTCCATCAGACCCTCGCTGTCATTGGGATTCGTGATCCCAAACTGCATCCAGTGAGGATCCGGGGTGGAATCTAACAGCCAGAGTCCCGGCCTGGGAGGACATCCTCCCACCTTCAGCACTCCCTGGATAGGCCTGCTTCCGCTTTTGGCCACAGCTCCCATGCTCTTCTCCTCAATGGTAGACAGGCCGCCCATAAAATTTCCGGGGCTTACGGAATACTGACGGACGGACCGGCAGTATTCCAGCGCCTTGTCATAGGTGGCTGCCAGATCCTCTGCAGCCTCCCTCCCTGCCGCCCGGCCAACCAATATATGTTTAAGGCCCACCGCCTCCACGATCTCCTCAAAGACGGCCGTTCCTCCAGCATCCACCAGTTGGTCAAACAGCCTTCCAACCACTACATTTCCAGCCAGGCCGCTTGTGAAATCACTTCCGCCGCATTCAGCCCCAATGACCAGATCACCAAACCTCATAGGTTTTCTGGGAGTGTTCTCCATGGCCTTTTTCATATGTTTTACCAGTGCAAGGCCCTGGTCTATGGAGTTTTTTGTACCACCCTGGTCCTGAATAAACATCCAGGCAGCCTCCTTTTCTTCCTTTGCTGCAATGTCCGCCAGCCACTGAGGCTGTACGTACTCACACCCCAGGCCTACGGCCAGTACCCCGCCGATGTTAGGATGACGGATCAGGGAAATGAGAAGGCGCACTGCGTACTCATTGTCAGTGCATCCTGAAAAACCCACCACCTCCGTCTCACTGTCATCTGCAAGCCTCACGATCTCTTTTGCCACAAAGGCTGAACATTCCACCGTGTAGATCACAAGAATTTTGTTGCGGATCCCTGCGGAACCGTTGGCGCGGACATATCCCATCCAGGTTTTATCTGCCATATCATGGCCTCCTACTCATACTTGATATCCTTAGGCGCCCCTGTGCGGACGTCCAAATGGCTGGAGCGTTCATCATATACACTGTGCATGTTATGCAGGTGGACCCATTTCCCCTGTCCGATGTCAGCCCCTGCCCTTCCGATACATACACCGTATTTAATGACCTCCTCTTCTGGGCCAATCGCCTTCAGGGATATTTTATGGCCCCGGGGGATCTCCTCTGTACACATTGTCCCGGGATCCGCTGCCTCACCCAGGATCCTGACCGGACCGGGCTTTAAGGTTTCCAGCGCTGTTGCCACATTATCCCTTGCATCAATCTTAAATGCACTCTGCATCATGAGCATCTCTCCATTCCTACAGGATGCCGTACTTCTCAAAAGCAGCTGTAGCTGTCATTCCGCTCTCAATGGCCTTACGTACCACCTTTTCACCGGCAGCCTTTTCCAGGGCTTTTTCGATCACCTCATCAGCCACCTGTTTAGGAATGATAAGTACCCCGTCAACATCACCGAAGATCAGGTCGCCGTCATGGATTGTCACCTGGCCTATCTCAATGTCACAGCGGTAATCCACCACCTGGGTGCGGACGCTGGAATCCTGGGCATAACAGCCGCAGGAAAACACGGGCCAATCCTGTGACAGTACCTGAGGCGTATCCCTATGCCAGCCATTGACCACTGCTCCCACTGCCTTTCTGCACCTGGCTGTGGCAGTGAGCAATTCCCCCCAGTATGCACAGCGTTTACTGCCGCCCGCGGCAATATAGATCTCATTTTCCTCAAGCTGATCCAGCGCCTCGGTCAGAAAACCGAACGGCTTTTTCTGGGGACCATACACATCGATCATCAAAACCGTCATTGCTTTTCCCGCAACCTTCATATCTTCCCTCAAAGGACGTATATCCTGGGGAAGGAACTGGTGGTAATACCCCATATTATCCAGGATATCACCTACCACCGGTGTATAAAGTTTTTCCTTCATCAGCGCGAATTTCTCGCTCTCGTTATTCCATAGTTTCATTGTTTTACTCCTCTTTTCCCTTTTTTCTAATCGGACGATTATCAGAACCCAAACGCCAGCGCCCCGCCGTCAACTGCGAAATCCTGCCCTGTAATATATCCGGCGCTATCCGATACCAGATACTTTGCCATCTCCGCAATGTCCCTTGTGTCTCCGAATTTATGCACCGGCATCCTGGAAAGGATTTTTGCCTTGCGTTCCGCATCCATCACCTGCTGGCTCATCTTGGACGGAAACCAGCCGGGGGCAATGGAATTGACGTTGATATTATCACCGGACCACTCCACGGCCAGGCCCCTGGTCATGGACAACACCGCTCCCTTGCTGGTGCAGTATGGAACCACCTCAGAAAATCCCAGATGTGCTGCCATGGAGGTAATGTTCACAATCCTGCCCCTTCCAGCCGACTTCTTTAAGTAAGGGTAACATAGGCACGACAACTTGAAGATGCTGCTTACATTTACCTTCATGATACGTTCAAAATCGCTGTCATCGAAGTTCTCTGCCCTGCACTTCACAGTGATTCCTGCATTGTTAATAAGGAAATCGATTCCCTTATTTTCCCCAATTTTTTTTATCAGACTTTCCATCTCACCATAATCGCTGACATCAGCTGCCACATGAATGACACCCTCATGGCTTTTTTCTGCATCCTTTGGCTGTCCTGTCCTACTTACGGCATATACGGTTGCACCCGCCTCAGCCAGCGTGTTTGCAATTGTAAAGCCGATTCCGCTGGAGCCGCCTGTTACGATTCCCGATCTGCCTGTTAAATCCATATGTATGTTACCTCCGATTGTTTATATTATGTGAAACGTTTCCCCTTTTATGGTTTTCATAATACTACTGAACCTGACGAATGTCAAGATTCTTTCGCAAATTACTTGAAATACAAAAAAGGGGGCTGTCGGGAAATGGATCGTTCCGAACAGGGACTTTGTCCATTCCTTCAATCACAAACATCCGGGCATTTCCGAGATTGTATTTGGGGCCATATCCGTTTTCAAGCAAAAATGTATTATACTTTGTGTAAAGAGCATCGATCGTGTCCAGCAGACCGGCAAGATGATAATTGAGACTGCCCCGCCAAACGAACGGATATCTGTTCGTGTTTGCTTCAATCTTTGTTCCATCGATGTAAAGCTCTTTCAGCGAGATAAGGCCTTCCTTTTCCAGACGGCGCATGAACTGGTAATTCAGTTCATCCAGGACTTCTCCCGTTCAGTTTTTTTCCTTTAAAAAAACATCTCTCCGGGGCTTCTGCCCTTTGGTCAGCCAGATAAAGGCGAGATCTCTAAAAGTCATTGAAGAAAACAGGACACGGAAACTGCAGAAGAACCTGATGCAGATTGCACAGGGAGAAGACATCGGATTCGTTTATGGGAAAGGTAAGCATAAACCGGAGATCCAGAAGCTTTACGAGGAACCGGAAGAATGCGGGACTCGTCTGATGGAGTATAAGGAATGCTTTGAGATCATGGGGAAAGGCCGCAACAGCTATTCCAAAACAGACATGGAAACAACCTTCATGCGGACAAGAGTCCCATACAAATATCCAGAGTGAAGAAGAGATTCTGAAACGTCATCCCCGTTCGGTCCAGACAGAGGGACATTTTGGAGATATCAAGGAGAATGAAAACTTCCGGCGTTTTAACTACCGATCAGAGGAAAAAGTATATAAAGAGTTCATGTTGTATGCGATAGGCAGAAATATGATGAAATACCACCAATTTTCACACCATGAAATCGAAAAATATGAAGGGAAAAAGGAAGAGACAGTCCCGTAGAGAATTTTGCCTTAGAAAAGGCCCGAATTCTCTGGGATTGTCTCTTTCCGTCATGTTAGGGGTTAAAAGTCGGTATTAACCGATCCACCCCCCCCCCCATGCCCCCAAAAAAATCATACATCATATCTTCCACAAAGCATCCCCTTTACCTTAAGGATGCAAATTTGCTTAATTTATCTTCATTTGTAACCTTCCGCCTCTTAATGTGTTGCTGCGGCGGAATAGTTGCTAAGATACAAATCTTCTAATTTTTTTATTGGGACAAATGCTTATTATAATCGACATTATTTCCGGCTGCACATAATTGTTTTGACATTGCATCATTTTCATCACTGCTAATGTCTGGTTTCGATGGACTTAAATAACAGAAGCGGCCGTATTGCCCAGTTTTCTGTGGGTTAGCCGTGCGATAAGCTAAAAGCCAACACAACGGCTTACAATGCATTACAAGGGTTAATTCAGGTTACCATATTCATGCTTCTCTGTATTACATTTCAGTCGAATCTTCTATTCCGCAAATGCCATTGACACAATAGTCCTTCTCTCATAAGACACGGACAAAAGAATCTGCGATATGCCGTTTTTATCTGCGATCTCTTTTATTCTTCCATACAGAGAAACAAATAGAATACCATTTGAGTCTGTCAAGATTTCTATCTCTTGAAAGCTTCGTATACCCTCAAATGTATGTAAACTTTTGTATACTGCTTCCTTTAATGAAAACCTCTTAGCAAAAGCAATATACTGATTTTCCTGTTTCAGAACTTCTTCAATTTCCTTTTCTGTAAACTGTCTTATGAATCCCCGCATTTGACTATCTACCATTGGCTCTACTCTTCCAGTTTCAAGAATATCAATTCCTATACCCTTCATGCCAAATTAACTCCATGTATTGATGAGTGCCATAATACATCCGGAACATAGATAGGAAATTTCTTCCACCGAATAGTTAAAATTATTCTCTATCCAACAAATTGATGTCTGTGTAATACATCCCTGACATGCCTCTGACACAAATTCAATTTTTTTTTCATTTTTATTTTGTTTTTCCAAAATTCGATATATAGATTCTTTTATATGATTGTTATAGTTTAATATAAATTCATGTCTCCCATAATTCCCAAACAACGCTTTATATACTGCTCTGTTTTTCAGTACATATGTATAGACATTCTTAAACATGGGAATTGTACCTTTTCTGACCAGAGCAATATCAATATATTCCCATTCCCTGAATATCTCCCTGACATCTGATAATGTTGTTTCTTCTATAAATGATAACAGTCTTTCTATATCCTCAAAATACGTATAAAATGTTACTCTCGATAACTGCGCTTTTTCACAAATATCCTTAACTTTTATTTTATATAATTCATTTTGGGAATATAGATCTAAAAACATATTTGTTAGTTTCTTTTCTGTAGCATTTAGAAGCATGTTCACTCCTTTGCTTTTAGAGCGTCTACAGGGATGTCAAATTATAGTCCACCATTTAACATCCCCGTCTTATTCTGTACAAGCAGTAACCAGCTATTCTTTCTCTGGACGAACAATGTAAACTTCATCGCAGCAGACAAAGAAACTATACGATGGATTAAAGAAACCTTTACATCTCTTTTCCATTTCTCTTTGATATAACCTGAATGTTTCTATCTGATCAACCCAGATAGATGCGCTTCCTTCGTATTTGATTTTAGCCTCATTATGAAAATGTTCAGAGTTATCCTGGACACCTGCCATTGGAAGATTTTTAATATATCTGCAGATTCCAGAAATACCGGGCAGAATTTCCTCATTCGCCTGATCCCACTTTCGATAAAATATATCGTCAGCAATTCCTTCTTCTTTTTTCAGATAATATACAACCTTTATTCCCCCCTCTCTTCTTTTTTCAATCTCTGCTTCTTCTTCCTGAACAATCATAAGAACGGTTACGGATTCATCGCAAAAATTCTCTCCATCAGCAGCTATGTACTTAATAATATCCGGATCAGAAAAACACTGCCCCATCGCTGGCAAATCCTCAAAGTAAAGCTCCGTAATTGAGTCATAGCCCGTATTAATTTTAAATGTTTTATCTGGAGTATAACCATATGCTCCATCGTATATATGATTCTGTGTGTACTTTACCAAGGTTCCCGGATTATATTTTCTGGATAACACTCCGTGTACGTGTTCAATATAATGAAAGTATTCATTGCGTGTCATATCCGGTTTTCTTTTTGCGATAGCCATCTGTTTGATCATAATCGTTATACCCTCCATTTTAAAAATTAAACTGAGTCATATTTTGCAGAACTTGCCTGCATTCTTCTAAAGCGGTATCAATAATCTCTGCCACCGGCCTTATGGATGTTACCAAAGGCGCAATCTGACCTGCCATGACTGCCCCGTTCTCTACATCCCCTTCCAGCATTGCTTTCTTGAGCGATCCTTCCGCTACATCTTTCATCTTTTCAGCTGCTTCTGCAGCCAGATAAGTTCTCTCAATCTGAAGTAATTCATCTGACAGTTTATTTTTAATCTGGCGGCATGGTTCGCCTGTGGATAAGCCCGTAATTACGTTTTCCATATCCTTTGCATTTACAACCGCCTGCTTAGCTGCTTCTGGAATGGTCCCCTCACTGCACGCAAGGAAGACTGTCCCCATTTCAAATCCATCCGCTCCCAGCGCTACGGCCGCTGCCATGCCCCGTCCATCAGCAATTCCGCCACTAGCCACAACTGGTATTGACAACCGATCTGCTGCTTGAGGAACGAGAACCGTGGTAGCTTCAAATGTCACGTGGCCTCCACCCTCCCATCCTTTGACAATTACCACATCCGCCCCGCCTGCTTCTGCAATAACGGCATCATCCAAAGTACTGGCTTTTACAATAATCTTCATACCGCCATTATGCCATATTCCAAAATATTTCTTACATAAATTTACATCCAGCCCAAGCACTGTATCCGCATATATAACCGGTGGCTTTTCTTTTAATGCTACCTCCGTAACCGCATCCAGCATCTCCGGAATCATGACCACATTAATGCCAAAAGGTTGGTTCGTCAGCTTTTTTGTATCTTCAATTTGCGAAATCATAACGTCAATCGGAGCAAACCCAACTCCCAAAACACCTAAACCCCCTGCTTCAGAAACGGCTGCTGCCAACGGAGCCGTTGAAACCCATGCCATGGGCCCCTGAATAACCGGCTTTTTGATACCAAGCACTTTACATAACTGATTTTTACTCACTCTCTTAATCTCCTTTCACATTGTTTTTTTAATGATACTGACAATCATTCCAACATATAGATGCATTTTGCACACCTCGATATGTATCTTGATTCATCAGTCATTTTATTGTATAATAAGCGAAAAATGGGTTTTACACAATTTATACTTTGTTGCAACTTAGCGATATTTTAAAGAACCATGATGTGCATATTGCATCACCAAGGAGAACATTAATATGAATATCAGTATGTGGATTTTAGTTGATTGGTTAAAACAGTATGATTTTGAATATAATATCAAATGTGGAAAATGCGTTTTAAGCAATATCCGCGCCTTGACGCAAGACACAAGGAAGGCCCTTCCTTCGTCCTCGATCCTGCTTTGTCATGCAAATAAATACGATCCTGCTTTTGATCAAGGAATACTTTGTCTTAACGGTGATGACTCTATTTTAATCCATATGGATAGCATCGAATGCATTTACAATGAAATTATGAATGCATTCGATTATTACACTTCATGGGAAAATAATTTGAGCCAGGCTATTACCAATAACGGAAAATTTGCAGATGTTATCAATGCAGCCAAAAGCATATTCCAAAACCCTCTTATTCTTGCAGATTCTGGCGGTCGTATCCTGTTCCATACCTTAGATGAGCCGCATTTTGAGTGGGAAAGGGATTTATACCGGCAACTGGTTGAAAATGACTTTTTAAAAATTGACATGCAAAAAATCATCAATGAGCAGGTTGTTGCCGGGACAGAACACTGCTCCGTTCCATTCTTCAGGCAACTCAAGGAACTTCGTTTTCCAATTTTATATAAAAATATTAATACAAACCGGGAACATATCGGATGGCTGATGCTATGGGAAACTAAAATTCCTATCACAAAAGGCAAAATACAGCTTTTGAATTTTCTGGGAGAATTCCTGGCAGCAAATCAGCAGACAGATCAGTGGCAGGATACACTAAGCTCAAAGTCGATGATATTTAAAAAAATATTAAATGCAGACAATCTTTCAACGGATTCCGTTGCTCTATACATGAACGCTATTGGATGGCAAAAAAGTGATCCTAAGATATTATGCAAATTATCACCCTGCCAAACTGAATCAGTAAATATTCGGTATGTATGTAATATTATTTGCACATTTCTTCCATCTTCATACAGTTTTATATTCGAACAGTCTGTGTTAGTTATATGCAACCTGAAAAACGTATCTTCAACAGATCTGTTTGCACAGCTGCAGACATATCTCCGCGCATTTAATATGTGTATCGGGTTAAGCTGCATATTTTATGATATTACACATCTACGCGGGAGTTATGAGCAGACAAAGATTGCGTTAAAATATGGACATCAGACCTCCAAAACACTGAACTATTGCGAGGACTATCTCGAACCATATGTCTATGAGCTTCTGCGCACATCTATTTCCTGCGACATATCACACGAGGCCCTGAACCAGCTTCACACATATGATACCAGACATGGCACGGATTATTATCATACCTTGCAGGTCTATCTGCAGGAAGAACGAAATCAGACTAAAACAGCCCAGACACTTAATATTCATCGTAATACGTTTCTTAGGCGTCTTTCAAAAATCCAGGAGCTGATTAATATCGATCTGGACAATTCAAGTATGCGCTTTCATCTATGGCTATCATATATTCTGAACTCCAGATAAATCAGTTAACGTTTATACAGCAAGGATTCATTCCAAACTGGTATGCCGCTATATTCATAGAATGACTGTCTGGTTACTGCTTCATATGCGCCATTGGCAAGTGCCTCCATCTCAAATTCTCCGGCCATAATCACAATTGGGGCAAGACCGCCAATATAGTTTTTAATTCCTTCCGTCAAATATGTATCATGTGCAATACCTCCGGTTAATATAATTGCATCCACATGACAGTGCAGCGCTGTATACATGCTGCCAATATATTTTGATATCTGATAAACCATGGCATCATAAATATTTTTGGCATATACATCCCCATTTTTAATCCGGCAGACAATTTCCCGAGCATCAAAGGTCTGTAAATGATCATATAACCCGCCCTGGCTCCTGACATATTTCATTACTTTTTCCCTGCTATTCACTTGATAGCATAAATTAATAATATTAACAGCCGGGATACTGCCAACACGGTTAGGAGCCATAGGACCGTCTCCATTCAGTATATCATTCGTATCAATCATTCTGCCATTTTCATGAGCTGTTACGCTTACTCCTCCACCAATGTGGCAGACAATCAGATTCAGGTCTGTATAATCTTGACCAATTGATGCGGCGTATCTGTGTGCTACTTCCTTCTGGTTCAGCGCATGGCAATAACAAATACGGTAGACGCCCTTCATTCCCGTTATTCGTGCAACCTGTTTCATTTCATCTGTAGCCGGACTGTTTACCATAAAAGCTGACTTCCCTGTCTCCTGGCAAAACTGATATGCTATCTGGCATCCCAACAATGCGGGATGGGATGCATATTTCTCGTCATGAGCTTCTTTTACCATTAATTCATTGACCTTATAGGTCCCACCAATATGAGAACACTGTCCGCCTCCCCTTGTTGAAAATACATCTATATCCTGTATACTCAGGCTGTTTTCGCAAAGCGCATCTAGAATCATCTGTTTTCTATAAGGTATCTGCTCGTTATTATTTGAAAATAACGCAAGGTCCTCCGGAGTATGAGTTAAGACTTTTCGGAACATCTCCCTTTTATTATCAAATACCGCTATCTTTGTCGAAGTGGAACCAGGATTAATCGCCAATATCTTCATACTCTTCTCCTTGTAACATGCATAATATAATATTACCTATCACATCCTTTGTCTTGGCTGCTCTGGAAAAATCGGTAACAGGTCGTTGAAATCCTTGAAGGATGGGACCAAATGCCTGTTTCCTGCCAAAAATCTGCATACATTTTACTGCTATATTCCCTGCATCCAGATTTGGAAAAATCAATACATTAGCTTGGCCTGCGACCTGATGGTTTCCCTTCACTTTCCTTGCTGCGATATCCGGTAACAATGCCGAATCAATCTGATATTCTCCTTCTATTAGAAGATCGGGGACCTTCTGATGAGCTATTTCAATAGATTGTCTTACTTTGTCAACAGACTCGCCTTCCCCACTTCCCTGAGTAGAGTAGGATATCATCGCAACTTTTGCAGTCTGTCCTATGGCATTCTGATAGCTCTGTGCTGATGTAATAGCGATATCTGCTAGTTCTTCTGCAGTAGGATTGGTACTTACCGCACAGTCTGACACACCTATACACCGCTCGTCCCCCAACTCTATCATCTGATATCCAATGGAGGATATTGTATTTATGTGATTCTGAATCCCGATAAACTGTTGAGCCGCAAGAATGACATCACCCGTGGAATAAAGTACACCTGCTGCAAGGCAGTCTGCATATTCGACCTTGACCAGAATTGCTGCATAAAACAATGGATGATTCATTTTTTTAATCAGCCGCCTTTCCGAAAAATCCGGATTCATATTATTATATTGCTTTGCATAGTATTCTCTCAATTCCATATTTTCAGAATTAAATACTGATATCCCCTCAATATCAATCTTCAAATTGTCCGCATTCTCTATGATTTCTTCGGGTTTGCCAAGCAGTATCGGTTTACAGATCTCATTATCAACAAGATACCTGCACGCCTCCAAAATACGATTGTCAAGGCATTCCACAAAAATCACTTTTCTTTGCTTCCATTTAAGTTTCTTCTCTAACTGTTTGATCATATCCATGATTTAACGCACCTCATAATCTCCTGATTTATATTTTGGCGGAATAACCGGTGCAAGCAAATAGCTATCATACATTCCTCCGGTATGAATGGTATGTCTTCCTTGGTTAATAGTATTCACTGATGTAGGTAAAAACCATGACTCATCCCGGATCGGTCTTCCTGCAATACACACCCGGACTCTCTCACCTTTATGCCAGATCCTCGCATAGGGCCATATTTCAATATCCAGTGCAACCGGCTCTCCAGGGGTAAGCCATTCATGTTTTGTAAATCTATATTGAGGCAGATAGGGCAATGACGTTTCCTCATCTAATGACCGCATAGATGCTCTTAACTGGCCTTTAGCTCCAGGGTCAGCTACCCCAAATACAGTTGTGGGAATCAGTTCACCCAATTTATTTGTCTTTTGTACAAATACAAATAAATCTGCGTCATCTTTCTCGCTGCTTACCCATATCCGTAATACAAAGTTTCCGCTTAGTTCCATCTCTTCAGTTACCTCAAATTCAAAGTTTACTTCCTCTGATTCGGAATGATAGGAAACTGAAGATTCAGTTTCAGATGGTATTAAGTTCATGGACATATTCTCCGCGTTTAAGTAAAACTTTGTATATTCTGTCCTGGGAATAGGAAAATCGCTTTCCGGGCGATTTTTTCTGAAATCATAATCGTATGCGTCCATAACCTCAATCCTTACTTTTGGTGTCATTTCCCATCCATTATTGATATTTTTCAGAAAACGGTCAAAAAACAGCTTTAGATCTTGAATATTTTCTGGCTTGTTAAAATCCGGCCATTCAAAGTCACGATGCATTCTAAGCCACTTTTTATGTGACTTAATCCTTCTATATCCTTCCATGGACCCTCTTAAATGGAAATGAGAATAGCCGGCACAGACATAGACCGGAATCCTTATCTTTTCCAAATCTACCGCATGATTTTGCCAATACTCATTAAATAAATCGTTTTTTTGAATCATATAGCTGGGATCAGGCTGTAATCCGGGGCCTCTGAAGTCATACCAGATTAATTCACTAAACGCTGGAGAAGGAATACCTCCTACGCATACATTTTCTCTATAAAGATCACTGGAGCCTTCCCAGGGAGCAATGCATTTGAGATGGTTTGGTTTTGCAGCCGCGATAACCCATTGGCTCATTGCCAGTCCTGAATTTCCTGCCATACCCACGTTGCCATTACACCAAGACTGCTCTCCGATCCAGTCAATTACTTCCTTTCCGTCTTCTCCTCCCTCCTTTACAAACATGAAATTATTATCCCCAGTTGAGAATCCCGTCCCCGGTGCGTCCACATTAACAACACAATATCCCTGTTGGCACCAATATCCCGGGTCTGCTCCTTCAAAGGCGGCCCTGTCCGATATGGTTCCCTTAGGTACCCCCATCGCCTGATGCAGGCCCGGTGTTTCCGTCTTTCCATGCCAATGTCTTTTTCCATAGGGGGTCCACATTAAAATAACAGGAAGCTTTTCAAGATTGTGTTCCGGCCTGTACACATCTATGTAAACTTTTCTGTTGTTTGAGATAGGGACTTCCACATCCCTGTCATACCGGATTCCATCTGCATACGTTGTCTCCTGCATAAATGGTGCGTAGTAGTCGGTCCTAAATCCAGCAGATACAGGCTGCATATGTAATCTTAGGTTATATACAGTTCCACCATATTCCCGTTTCTGATAGTACTCCTCAAACATATTCTCGTTTTTAGCTTTTGAAAATTCAGCCATGTCAGCTTCACTCTTTGCATTTTCATTATCTTCCATTAATTCCTTCTCCTGATAATCCATACCACGTCTCCCTTATATGCTTTCCTCAACCATTGAAATAATTTCCTTAATCGTTCTGCATCCGCTCCTAAATGTCTGATACTGTAATTCCAAATCATACTCCTCCTCCAGTTCATTCATAATAGGAAAATAATTGGTAGATTTTGCATTCAGATCTTCCAGCAGATTTGTACTTTCAGTTAAATCACTTGCCTTCATGCCAAATGATTTTGATACAATTTCAAAAACCTTTTCTGATACACTCATTTCATTTACCTCCTGAATCACTTGTTTTTTATATTACAATTATAAAATCAAGCTCATATTCGTACTGTACAGATAGTGAGACATTGTTTAAAAGGAACTTACACTTTTTCATTATTTGTAAGAATTTGACATGATAAAAAAAATGATAGCCCCTCTTTACTTCGGACTATCAATATTTACGCCTGTCTTTTTTATTTGATTAACTATAGTATCATCATATCTACATACATGTTAATCTATTGCTTATTGTATTTTAAATACCAAAAAAGGCCCCGGGAGCATCTATCTCCCAGGGCCAAGGCATCTATTTCTCACGCCCTGAAAAGCACCCATTTCCAGGCCGCAATTTCACTCAACTTTCCTTCAGAAACCACCACATCTTGTGGTCTTTTTCATCATATCCTCTCAAATACCACAACCGGCATCTAAACTGCCGCAGCTTAATGTGTTGCTGCGGCGGAATAGATGCTAAGATACAAATCTTCTAATGAATCCCCATCACTCCCTGATGTTCCATCCCCATTTTTTGATGCAGTTCCATGCATCGCCACAATACCGCCTTCCACTGCATATCATCTAAGTCCTCCGGCTTTTTCATCTCCAGAACATGATCAAATGATACCTCTGCATGGTTAATGGCCTCATACGCTGCCTGCCGCAATGACTCATTCTGTTCTGAACTCTGAGACGGAATATCCTCGTCTTCCGAAAAAGCATGGTCATGGTCCATCAGCGGATACAAGCCCATAAGCTGCCCACTCTTATTATTCATGAAAAATCCAAAATT